>ERZ724505.1260-NODE-1260-length-14182-cov-4.133503_pt1 | contig 14182 bp, 13 predicted proteins | sample MGYA00376038_ERZ724505 | MGnify/ENA primary metagenome ERZ724505 (study PRJEB28724, sample SAMN07190884) | wastewater metagenome | isolation source: effluent of sewage treatment plant in Hong Hong | place: Hong Kong | collected 2016-03-17 ... | reverse complement strand
TGTAGTTTTTATAAAAATAAACGCGGTATACTAACTATATGGAACCTAGTGTTTTTACAAAAATTATTCGCGGTGAAATCCCCAGCCATAAAGTCTATGAAGACGAAAATACCTTGGCCTTTCTTGATATTTACACGGTTATCCCTGGGCACACCCTGGTAATTCCAAAAAAACAAGTCGAGTTCATATGGGACCTTGAGGATGCAGACTACCAGGCCGTCATGGCAACGGCAAAAAAAGTCGCCCGCCGCATGCGTGATGTATTGGGCGTGAAATATGTTGGCGAGAAAATCATTGGAACCGATGTGCCACATGCGCATATACACCTCATTCCTTTTAATGATTCGAGTGAAATGCGTGACGTAGGGCACGAAACTGACGAACCCGACCACGAAGCATTTAAAGCGTTAGCCGAAAAACTCTACTTTGAATGATTACCGTTGTAGCGATTGGTAAAAAGCATGAAGCCTGGATACAACCGGGCCTAGAACGCTATGAAAAGCGCTTAAAACAGCCATGGAATGTAGAATGGGTACTTTTACCGCATAGCGCGCTCGAAGGCGTGGGCGCCCGCCAGGAAGAGTCTGAGCGCATATTAAAACGCTTGGGTAGTGACCATTTTGTGATTTTACTCGATGAACGAGGCAGGCGGCTGGATTCCCCTGCCTTCTCAAGGCTCATTGAATCAAGTCACACCTACGGTAAAAAACTAGCGGTTATCATTGGTGGAGCGTATGGTGTTACCGATGAGCTGCATCAAAAAGCAGATATGGTGGTGTCCCTTTCAAATATGGTGTTCCCTCATCAACTGGTACGCCTACTATTGGTTGAGCAATTGTACCGCGCGCAGTCGATAGCCACTGGGTCCAAGTACCACCATGAATAAATAGCCATGACTATATATTGACAAATTATCAAGCTTGTGCTAATATAAAAGAGTAACATCTTAAAAATAAACATAATGTTTGAATTTACCTTTAACGCACCAATCTCACTATTTGTAGCCCTGACGGCCCTGGCTGGCGTGGCAGTACATGATACGAAAATAGATAAACTCGCTACCACCTTTGTAGGCGTACCCGCTTTGATTGCTTCAACCGACGGTAGTAGTAATAAGCTTGCAAACGATCCGCACACGCACGTTGAACGAATTAGTATAGAAAACAGCTCCCAGCCACGAGTCGCCCCGCGACTTGGCGACCAAAAAAGGTATGCGATGCAAAAGAACGTACCTAAAGGTGGCCACTCCTTTGATGGCTACAATATACCTCTTCGTTAGTCTGTTATAACTTGCAACTCATTAGCCAAGCGCTCGATTAACTGTTTAGTTTCCTCGGCATCATTACGGGATTGCTCAACAAGTTCAGCTGGCGCTTGCATGACATAACGGTCATTTGCCAGTCGTGCTGCCAAATTCTTAAGGCGTGCTTTGGCCTCGGCCAACCGAACTTCTAGGTTTGATTGGTGCTCATACAGCGTTTCTTCGTCTATTACCAGCCAAGCTTCCCTGCCCGAATTTGCCAGGCGCAAGCCGCGTGGTTGATCGGTTTGCTCAATTGCCTGCAAGCGGGCGAGCTTTTTAATCAAGTCAGCATTATCTTCTACCAAGCTATCACTGTGGTAACTAACGGTGTATTTTTGGTTACCCGGCAGTTCGCTTGATACGAAACGAATCTCGCTGACTAACTGCTGAACGCGCTCGAATTCGCCAGCAGCGATTTTGTTGTAGCTGGCGCCACTTGGCCAGTCGGCACGAATAAGCAGACTTCCCTCTTTGTACCACGGCAGTGTTTGCCAAATCGTTTCGGTAACGAACGGCGCGAATGGATGAGCGATTTTTAAACAAGTATCGAGTACCCAGGCGAGCATGTCTGGATTGTCTTGTTGCTTACTGGCTTCAATATACCAATCAGCTACCACACTCCAAATAGTGTGGTATACCACTTCGGATGCTTCCGCAAAGCGATACTCACCTAATAATGATTCGATGTGGGCGGCTGCTTGGTCAAGTTCCCGGCGCACCCAGTGATCGGCCAGAGTGACCGGGGCGGCTTCTTGCATGGCGTAGGTATCGCCTAGCTTATCTTCAATAAAACGGGCGATGTTCCATAGCTTATTGCAAAAGTTGCGGCCCGCTACTACCTTGGTAGTACTAAAAGCTTGATCTTGCCCTGCAGAGCGGGCAGCCACCAGTCCGAGGCGTAGCGCATCTGAGCCATACTCACTCAACGTCTCGATAGGATTAATAACATTGCCTTTTGATTTGCTCATTTTTTGGCCATGCTCATCCAGCACCAACCCGTGTAAATATACATGCTTGAACGGCACCTGACCCGTAATCTTTAGACCCAGCATAATCATGCGCGACACCCAAGGGTATAGAATATCGTGACCTGTTTCCATAACTGCGTTCGGATAGAACCTGGCAAGGTCACCCCCAGCTAGATAATCGGTGGTGATGAACGGCCATTGCCCGCTGGTAAACCATGTGTCAAAGGTGTCTTCTTCCCGGTAATAGCGCGTGCCATTAACCATGATATGCGGTTCGTCAACACGCTCATCAAAAATCCAGTCGTTCGGGTCTGTTTCACTTTGAAACGCAGGAATTGGGATGCCCCAAGGAATTTGGCGTGATAAGTTCCAATCGCGAATATTTCCAAGGTAGTTAATAAGTTGCTTGCCACGGGCTTCGGGGTAAAATGTTACCTTCCCTGCCTCAATTGCCTTAATAGCCTCTTGGGCCAACGGTTCCATACGTATGAACCACTGATCTTTGATAAGCGGTTGAATGATACTGCCACATTTGTAACAGTGGCCAACGGCGTGTTCAATATTTGTTTCACCGCGCAGCAGCTCGGCGGCTTTTAACGCGCCCAGTACGTGCTTGCGGGCTTCTTCGGCGGCCAGTCCGGCAAATTGCTGCGGCACATTAATCATGGTGCCATCAAAATCAATAACTTGTATCTGTTCTAAGTCGTGTCGCTTCCCTACTTCGAAGTCGTTTGGATCATGGGCGGGCGTTATCTTTACCGCACCGGTGCCGAAAGTTTGGTCAACGTACTCATCGGCTATAACTGGTATCTCTTTTTCGGTTAATGGGAGCAGTACTCGTGTACCGATTAAGTGCTTGTAACGCTCATCGTTGGGATTTACGGCTACGGCAGTGTCGCCAAACAAAGTTTCGGGTCGGGTTGTGGCTACAATAATTTCATCGATCTTATCGAGGGTTGGATACGCAACCTTGTACAGCTTGCTTTTTTCATTCTTATGCTCGACCTCTATGTCGGCAAAGCTGGTGTGGTGCACTGTACAGTAATTTACAATGCGCTCACCCCTGTAAATAAGGCCCTCATCCCATAGCTGCTTAAAAGTTTTATAAGCAGTAGAAATAACCTTTTCGTCGAGTGTAAATACTAAATCGTCCCAGCTGGCACTGGCACCCAGTGCTCGTAGTTGCAGCTCCATGTCACCGCGCTTTTTATCAACGAAGTCCCACACTTGGCTATACAGTTGTTCACGTGAAAAGTCGAAGCGACTCTTGTTGTTTGCTGCTAATTCTCGCTCATATACCACCCAGGTTTCAAAGCCCGCATGGTCAGCGCCAGGGATATAAATCGTATCCCTTCCCTTCATGCGGTAAAAACGAATCAGAATGTCTTCAAGATCTGCCATAAGGGCATGGCCGATATGTAAATTACCGTTGGCATTTGGCGGTGGCATTACTATGGCGTACGGTTCACCCTTCCCGCTTGGCTTAAACGCCCCGCTACTTTCCCATAGGGCGTAGATATTCGGTTCGTAGTTGCTTGGTTCGTATGCTTTCGGTAATTTCATAGTATTTTTCACGTGAAAAGTTCTGTTAGTAGTTTTCCACGTGAAAAGTTTCGAATTCCCGTGGCCCACCTCTTAATGTATATGAACTTAGTATAGCACAGCCACAGGATGAAAAGACGCGCTATAATAAAAACAATGACTGAGGTAAACACACACACTGATCAATCAACCTGGGATAGCTTGGTGACCGCACATGGCGGCCATCCGTTGCAGCTATGGGGCTGGGGTGAGGTCAAAGCGGCCCATGGGTGGCAGGTTGACAGGATGCAAATAGGGCAGGGTGGTGCGCAGCTGCTGATTAAGCGCTTGCCAAAACCATTTGGCCCAATGGTATACGTGCCCCGAGGGCCATTCGGCAGCATACTTAACGATGATACTGGCAGAAAAGCATTAGTAGAATATATACGCACGACATACAAACCAACCGTGCTGACAATTGAACCTGACACTACCGTAGCAGTAACCTGGAAAGGGTGGAGGAAATCCCGCAACCGGATATTGCTGGCGCGCACGGCTGTCATGGATTTGACGAAATCCGATGATGAACTGATGGCGGTTATGACAAAAAAGACCCGCCAATACATTCGAAAATCAGCAGGTGAGGGGATTGATGTAGTGCGTGCCATATCTTTACAAGATGTGAACGATTGTTTGGCAATTTATAAGCAAACCGCCAAGCGGGCTGGGTTTGCTTTGCATGATGACGAGTATTACCACGATATCTTTACGAAACTCGGCGAGAATTCGCCCGTGTTCATGGCGAAATACCAGGGGAGGGTAGTGGCATTTTTGTGGCCGATTGTTACGCCTGAAGTGGCGTTTGAGCTGTATGGCGGTATGAACGATGAAGGTCAAGCCTTGCGAGCTAATTATCATTTGAAGTGGAGTGTTATTCAAGAAATGAAACAGCGCGGCGTGAAGCGCTATGATGTTAATGGGCTATTGAACGACGGAGTAACCGCGTTTAAAAAAGGCTTTATACCTGATGAAACTCAGATGAGCGGTACGTACGATTATCCGTTATCACCACTTTATTCTTTATGGAGTACGGTGTTACCAGCAGCAAAGAAATTATTACAGAAATTTCGATAGATAAGCTGAATATATCGGTTTTTGCATGAACGACTCCTGCTCCCCCTTACGCTTCGCTGCAGTCGCTTTACGGAGCCGGAAGCCGTCCATCCAAAAACCTCGATGACATAGCCCGCGGGTGGCATTCGGCGGGGCAGCGCCCAAAAATAGTTTCAGTGGCTACCTGAAATATTTTTAGGGGTGGACCGAATGACAGGACCCGTGATTACCCTATTTATTCCAAACAGTATCACGCATCGAAAGGCTTGGACGGACGGCTACCTTATCAACTGATGTCGGCGGTACAACCTGCGCGTGGTAATAACCCAGCGCGGCAATCATAGCCCCGTTATCGGTGCACAGGCTGATTGGGGCGTATTCGATAGGTAGGGGCAAACGCTCAGATAACTGGCGCCTAAGTTCGCTATTTGCGGCCACGCCACCAGCAATCACAACTGACGCAGGATTAAACTCTTCAACTGCTTTTTGGGTGGCATCTACCAGCGTTTTAACGGCGGTGTATTGGAAACTAGCTGCAAAGTCGGCCCTCTGAGCATCATTTAAGCGCCCTGGAAGCTCGTGAGAGGCAAAAGTGTGGTCAACACCCACTTCACGTTGAATGGCCCGCAAAACGGCCGTTTTAAGGCCCGAGAACGAAAATTCGTAAGGGCTGGATAGTTTTGCTTTAGGTAAGCTGTACGCCTTGGGGTTACCGCGTTCAGCTGCGGCAGTAATAGCAGGGCCGCCCGGGTAGGGTAGGCCGAGCATGCGAGCGACTTTGTCGAACGCTTCGCCCACCGCATCATCAAGCGTTTCACCAAGTAAGCGGTAATTGCCATGATTCTCGAATAAGACTAATTGCGAATGAAGCCCGCTTACGGCGAGTGCCAGCATAGGAAAGGTAGGTTGGGCAGAGGGAAGTTTTAGGGTTGGATCGGTTGAACCTGTAATAAAATTGGCATAAATATGACCTTCGACGTGGTGAACGGGGTAGAGCGGCTTATTATGAAGTTCGGCCAAGGTTCGAGCGGCGAGGACGCCTACCAGTAAGGAGCCAATCAAGCCAGGTGCATAGGCAACGGCAATGGCGTCGATGTCATCCCAGGTAACATTCGCGTCGCGCAAGGCTTGGCGAATAACCGGATTAATTACTTCTATATGGGAACGAGCGGCTACTTCTGGTACGACTCCTCCATATTCGGCGTGAATATCAACTTGCGAGTTGACGACATTCGAAAGCAGCCGCTTGCCATCTTCAACCACGGCAGCGGACGTCTCGTCACAACTCGATTCGATTCCAAGAATAATCATTGCTAAAAAACAGTATAACCTAGCTAATGCGCAGTGGTAAAATAGATGACATGAAACAAAATGCTTTGGGTGAGATGAAGGCACGTGCGATAGCCTGGCGGTATGGCAATCCGTCACGCGGCATAAAATTAATAGCTGTTGCAGGGAATAAAGGCAAAACGACTACCGCCTTGTTACTGAATGAATTGCTGCGTGAAAGCGGTGCTCAGGTAGCTGTATTTACTAACAGTGCCTGCCAATTTAACGGCGAACCTGTAAGCGGATCGTATGACAACTCGGCCGAAGCGATGCTTGGACAACTGCAAGCCGTTAAGAAGAAAGGCGCCTACTACGTAATTGTTGAAGTTACCGAAGCGCTGCTTGCAACGAACGTACTGCCAGCACTGGCGATTGAAATGTCCATCGTAACGAATGAATCCGCATCGGCCCGCGCCTTACTTGAGCATCCGGCGAGCTCCTGTGTTATTCCTACTGGGTTTGACATCGACGGCTTACGCGTGGCGCCGCATCAGTTAATAAGTTTTGGTACCGATACTGCTTCGGAAGCTCATATAACCAGCATCATTGAGCGCCGCAAGGGCACTGAAGTTAACCTGGTGATAGATCACCAAACGAAAATCGCGGTTGCCACCTATTTAGTTGGTCAGGCTAATGCTTTGAATGTGGCCGCGGCCGTATCGGCGGCTTACGTGCTGGCAATTGGCACGGAGTATTTTGAAGAAGGCGTAGCACGACTAGAGCGCGTTCCTGGCAATTATGAATATTTATTATTACATGATGATGCTGCCTATGAGGCGGTGGCAGACGCTGCTTTCATGCCGCTTTCAGTTGAGCTTGTAGTAACGTCTGCCAAAAAATTAGCTCGCCGCCGGCTTATCGCGGTAGTGGATTCGAGTGTGGATGCAGACTGCTACCCACTACTGTCGCACACGGCCGACCGGGTCATCGCGGTAGGTGAAGGGCCGGAGATGCCAGGTATAGAGCGCGCGCCAGCTCTGCAAGAGGCCGCTGATATTGCTACCCGGGCCGCCAAAAAGCAAGACCTCGTACTGCTGCTGGGCCAAGAAGTCACGGCTATTCAACCGCACGGCGAACCATACGCGCAAACTGTAGTAGGAAGCAAGCATACCGATGAGTAGTACATTCAGGACAGGGGTAAAGAAACTTATTCCCACTGGTATATTCCGGTGGATTGAGCCGTTTGGCCATTTGGTCGAAGCGGTATTGGTAAACGTGTGGTACGGCTTTCCAGCCCGTGGACTCCACGTGATTGGAGTAACCGGTACGAATGGTAAAACCACCACAACTTTCATGATTCACCGCATGCTCGTTGAGGCAGGCTATAATGTTGCACTTATGTCTACAGTAGCTAACGGTTTAAACAATAGTATTGTTATGCAAGAGCAGCACATGACCACGGTGTCTAGCCCTCAGTTACTACGCCACATCAAGCAATTCAAAAAGCAAGGGGCCAAGTGGCTTGTGCTCGAAACGACCAGCCATGCCTTGGCCCAACATCGCGTGTGGGGCGTGCCGTATGAAATTGCTGTCATGACGAATATCACTCACGAACATTTGGATTACCACGGCACGTTCAAGCGTTATTTAGCGGCTAAGGTGAAATTGTTCAAAATTGCTAATAAGCACGGCAGACGCTTTGGTGTAGTGAATGCCGACGATGAACATGCCGGTGAATTTGCTAAGCAGATCAAACGGTCCGTGTCGTATGGCATCAACGGGGGCGATTTACGAGCAACCAATATACAGCTCACTGGTGAGGGCAGCACTTACATGGTGAACATGAAGGGGAAGCTACAAGAAATACGTTGTCATATTCCCGGCGAGTTTAACGTTTCAAACAGTTTGGCGGCAGTAGCGGTTGGCCTTGAGTTAGAACTAACGCCACTTCAGATTATTAGTGGTATAGCTGCGCTCGACGGCGTAGAGGGCAGAATGGCAACGATCGATGCTGGCCAAGAGTTTAGTGTTATCGTTGATTTCGCTCACACGCCAGATTCATTCGAGCGACTGCTCGGCGACCTTCGAACTTCTACCAAAGGTAAATTGGTGGTGTTATTCGGATCGGCTGGACGCCGCGATGAAAGTAAGCGCGCTATTCAAGGTGGCATAGCCGGCAAGTATGCTGATGAAGTGATTGTTACTGAAGAAGATGACCGTGATGTGGATGGTAATCAAATCATGCAACAGATTGCTACCGGGGCTGAGGCTGCCGGCAAGGTAAAAGATCAGAACCTATTTTTGATATTAGATCGGCCAACCGCGATTGATTTTGCGGTTACCCGGGTAAGCGGACCGGACGATACCTTAGTACTGCTCGGTAAAGGACACGAAAAAACGATTGAGCGCGCCGATGGCGAGCACCCATGGGATGAAGCCGGCGAGGTGCGCCGGGCATTGGCTGCAGTTGTTAAACGTTAAACGACAAGCTTGTGCAGCGAATATAGCCGCCGCCTTTGGCTAGTTCGGTGATGCGAGGAGTCATAACGGTAAGTCCCCGCGCTTCAAGGTCTGCTTTTAAGCGGGGCGCGTTGGCGCTCATTACCACTGTTTCACCGGTTGAAACCAAGTTACAGGCAAAGGCTTGTTTGGCTTCATATTCAGACACGATAATTTTCTCGAAGCCTTCGAGTTCATTCAGAATTTTTTGACTTTCAGGAACGAATGCATCAGGGCAGTAGGCAATCGTGCCAAGCGAATGCTCTGACGGGCCCTTGATGACGGATAGCGCCAAATCAATATCGTAGTAAAAACTATCTGGCCAGCCAGACGATGCATTAATCATTTCATTGCCGTTCTCGTCTTGTTGAGGCACGGCACGAAGCTGGATTCGCGTGTATCCTAAGATGTCAGCTGCAAATTGCTGTGCTTCTTCATCGCTTCGGTAGGTACTGCCGCAAAACAAGTAGTTGCCGCAAGGTAAGGCGTCACCCTGGCCACTAAATTTCCAATTTTCGGGGACTCGGATAACCTCCAGTCCTTGGCTGCGAAGAATATTCTCGGCCCAGTCTTCTTCGGTTTTACGTGCATTAGGCAACCGGGCTAACACGGCTGTGTTGTTACGCACGAGTGCCCAGTTAGCGGCATATACACCGTCTTGACTGGTACTTGGTGGGTCCGCTTTAATCACGTTAATTCCGGCTGTCTCAAATGCCTGCTTAATTTCGGCATGCTCGCTGATGGCTGTGGTTTTATCAATAGTTTCTTCGGCGTAATAAGGGTTAATAGGCTGGTCATTCGAAAAATAATCGGCACCAGACATTAAGAGGGTAGTATTAATCAGACTCATTGAGGTAATTATATATAAAATGGCAAATAAAATCTGAATTCACTTCAGTTTTATTTTGAGTAACTAAGGGAAAAGCCCAGCGAAGCGATAGGAAAAACCGAAGGTTTGTCCTATACGGCTCTGCCGTTAATAATATGATTCGTGTTTTTGCTTGAAATAGAGTTTACGTACGACTTTTTCGACGTATTTGTGCCATAGCTTGGCTTTCCACGGCACGATAGGAACCTCAAATGCACCAACATACTGGGTAACCTGCTTATTAAAACTGGTTTTAAAGCGGGCGAGGCCGCTAAAGGGGTGATTAGGATTCTTTATATCTTTAATTGGGGGTACACCAGCAAGGTCATGACTTAACGATCCATGGTTTTTGGCCCACTGGATTACGTGCCACTGCAGCAGATGTGAAGCGCCGTAGGCTGTCCGTTCACGCACACTCGCACCATCTTTATACATGCTCTTCGTGCCTTGCACCATGGCATAAGCACCAGCTACTACTTTACCTTCAAAGTAAGCGAAGAATAGTTGCCCGCGACCTTGGTCTTCGTAACGTGTATAAAATGCTTGGTAATATTCTGGTGGACGAATAGCAAACCCGGCACCGTGGGCGGTTTCGAGGAATAAATCATACATAATTTTACAGTTTTCGGGTGTTGCTGGAACTTTTTCTACGGTCACGCCATCACGTTCGGCTCGTTTGATTGCATGGCGGCCTTTTTGATTAAGGTTTGCCATGATATCTTCTAGCGACGGCGACAAATCGACATACACGGTAGAGTAGTTGTATTGCACTGGTGCGGTTGCAATAAGATTCAAAACGGAAAGTTTAGTCATGTAATCAAGCTCTGGCTCAATCTTTACCGTAAAAACACCTTGTTTTTTAGCAAACACAGTTAATTCTGGCAATAAATTAGCTAGCTCTTTCTTGGTGGCAATGCCAGGGCCTTTCGGGCAGTACCATACCTTGCCAAGTAATGGGATGGATTTTTCGATTACCGAAAACACACAGTAATCACTTACGATATAGCGCGCTGTCCAGCCAGAACGTTCTTTTAGTTCAACGAATTCTTTACCTTGCAGAATATTACCGCCACTTGGGTTTTGGTCGATAAGGTCATTCCAAGTGTCTAGTTCTGGTTGAGTTGCGAAGCGCATATGCATACGTCTATTGTAGCGCATCGTAAAAATTAGCACTCACACTTGACGAGTGCTAAAATGCTTTTTACAATAGAATCACACATCTAATACATAACGGAGGACACAAGAACGTGAGTTCACCAATTACCCCACTGGGCGACCGCGTGGTTGCCGTTCGAGAGAAAGCTGCCGAAAAAACAGCTAGCGGTCTGTATTTGCCAGACCAAGCCAAAGAAAAACCTGTTGTTGCAAAGGTAGTTTCGATTGGTAAAGAGGTTAAGGCTGTTAAAGCAAACGATAAAATCTTATACAAAGAATATTCAACTACCGAAATAACAATTGATGGTACAGAGTACCTGATTGTCAAAGAAGATGACATTCTAGGAACCGTAGCATGATTTTAGACACCGCGCAGAGTATGGCACTACTTATCATTAGCCTGGTTGCAACGCTTGTACTGCTAGGAATTCTGATTATAGTACACAGACAAACCGCTAAAATGAAAGAGCTCGATCTGCGCATGAAAGCCATGGAAAACATGGAAATGATTGAAGAAAACGATAACGATACGAAATAAATTTTAAGAAAGGAGCAGTACCAAGGGAAAAGAGCAGCCCGACAGATTTTCACACAAATCTGACGGCGCGTCGAGAAAAACCGGGGTCCCCGGAAAATCGAAAGATTTTATGGGGCGTAGTACCGTAGGTTTGTCTTGAAAGCCCTTGGACGAAATAGTATGGCAAAACGAGTATTTTACGATGATGATGCGCGTGAGCGCGTGCTTGAAGGCGCAAAATCACTCTACGAAGCAGTAAAAGTAACCTATGGACCAAAAGGCCGCAACGTGGTGATTGCAAAAGGTTACGGCGGGCCAACCGTTACGCACGATGGTGTAACCGTTGCAGAAGCGGTAGAGCTACCCGAAGACGATGACAAAACCTTAGGCTACAAAGTTGGTGCCGAACTTATTAAACAAGCTGCCAGTAAGCTGAATAAGGTTGCCGGTGACGGTACGACCACCGTAACTGTGCTTACCTACAACATTCTAAAAGAAGCGAACCGTTTGATAGCCGCTGGGCACAACCCAATGGAGCTCAAAATGGGTATTGAGGAAGCCGGCAAAGAAGTAGTAGCCGCCCTTGATGGCCTGAGCGAAAGCATTGAAGGCAACACCGCCCGGGTAGCCGAAGTCGCAACAATTTCGGCAGGTGATAGCGCAATTGGTACATTGATTGCTAATGTTATCGAAAAAGTTGGCAAAGACGGCGTAGTAACAGTAGAAGCTGGCCAAGGCCTCGAGATGGAAGCCGAAGTAGTAGAAGGCTTTAGTATGGATAAAGGCTGGGCTAGTCCGTTCTTCGTAACTGATGCTGGCCGCCAAGAAGCGGTGTTTGAAAAGCCGTCTATCATTATTACCGACAAGAAAATTTCTACCGCCGCTGAACTCTTGCCGTTAATCGAAAAACTCGCACAAGCTGGCAAAAAAGATATCGTACTGATTGCCGACGAAGTTGATGGCGAAGCGCTCAGTATATTGGTACTTAATAAGCTAAAAGGCGTACTAAATACGGTTGTTGTAAAAGCGCCAAGCTTCGGTGATCGCCGCAAGGATATCATGGCTGACATTGCCGTACTTACTGGTGGCCAAGTAATTAGTGAAGACCAAGGGCTTTCGTTCGAAAACGTTGGCTTAGAAGTAGTTGGTAGCGCCCGTAAGGTAATTGTAGGTAAAGATGAAACCACGATTATTGAAGGTGTCGGCAAAGCAACAGACCTAACAGACCGTACAAAGCAGATTTTGTCACAAGCCGAAAACGCCAGCAGCGAATATGATAAAGAACAGTTCGAAAAACGCGCTGCTGCACTAAGCGGCAAGGTTGCCGTTATTAAGGTTGGCGGTGCCACCGAAACCGAAATCGACGAAAAGAAGTTCCGCGTAGACGACGCGGTAGCGGCTACGAAGGCAGCACTTAGCGAAGGCATTGTTGCTGGAGGTGGTGTAACGCTTGTTAATCTGTCGAATGCCATCAAGGTAGAGGGTTCAGATAGTGTGGCGGCGGGCCGTACTATCCTGAAGAACGCGCTTAAGCAGCCATTCCTACAAATCACTACAAATGCTGGGTTGAACTCAGAAGCACTCCTAGCTCAAGTAGAAGCTGGGAAGCCGGGCTTCGGCGTGAATGTCATGAGTCCAGATAAAGGGCTGGTAGACGTAAAGAAGGCGGGCGTAATTGACCCAGCTCGCGTTACTAAAGAAGCTGTACAAAACGCGGTTTCAATCGCATCAACAGCGGCTACTATGGGTGCACTGGTTGTAGACATTCCTGAGAAAGAAGCACCAATGCCACCAATGGGCGGCGGCATGCCAGGTATGATGTAGAGATTGTCTTTTTAAGAATCGCACCACCCTATCAGTTCAAAATGGTAGGGTGGTTGCATATTTTTAATAAATATGCTATAATAATTAAGATGGAGCCAAAGGAATCTTCTATTAATGACATTTACGAATCATTTAACTATGATTTTGATGACGGATCTTCTATAAACTTGGAGCAAATGTATGCTCAGGTTGTTCGATCGGTTAATGATTTTTATAAAAAGTACGTTTCAGCCGATAGCGAACGAACACAAGACGATTTCTATAACCTTATGCGCGAAATTACACCTACGCGTGCATTACTGCATGTTGCAATGGCAGCGCGCGAAGTAAATGCGGTCTTAAACGATACGACGATCGATAAAACTGATGGACATGTATTGAACGAGACATGGTATGATTCATTCGACCAATGTGTAGATATCGCTATTTGGACAAAAGACATGGGTGGCGATGAGTTGCAAGGATTACGTAATTTTGCATTTAGTAAAATGGTTGAGATTACTGATGAGCAACACTCGCACGACGCTAATTTTGCCCATTATGTGAATGCTCTAAATTGGTATAGCCACGTAATAATAGCCACCTCGATAATGTTGGGTGAGACAGCTGATGAAGCCGTTGAGTCATTCGATAAGGAAGTCGCGGCAAATCATGCCGGAGTACGCAAGCTAGAGCGACTTGAATTTGCGGGACATAATCTTTTTAAAGACAAGGTTAAAATTTATGGTGATTCAGAAAAGATTCGCTCAGGTGCTCGTTATGTTGCAGAAGGGCTTGAAGAAGATGCCGAGCAAGCAGCTAAAGCATTTATTGACATTAGCTACTTCAATGTACTGCGCAATGAGTTAACACGATGTAATGAGGATTATACAGCCAGGTGGCAGTCATTTATCAAAATGGCCAGAGAGTTTGCAGCAGACGATGAGGTAGAGGAAGTGAGTATTGAAGAAGATATACCTAATGTAGTTGAAAATATTGATTTGGAAAAATTTAAGCCTCTTGAAGTGGACTGGGAAGTACTACCACCGGGTAGGCTACAGGATACTGCTCGTCAAATTGCAGAAGAAATGAATAACTCGGGACATGAGGTAAGGATAGATCCTGAGCGGTTAAGGGCACTCGAGCTGATTCGTACCCAATGGGGT
>ERZ724505.1258-NODE-1258-length-14202-cov-4.098749_pt1 | contig 14202 bp, 15 predicted proteins | sample MGYA00376038_ERZ724505 | MGnify/ENA primary metagenome ERZ724505 (study PRJEB28724, sample SAMN07190884) | wastewater metagenome | isolation source: effluent of sewage treatment plant in Hong Hong | place: Hong Kong | collected 2016-03-17 ... | reverse complement strand
GTTATGAGCCTACAGGAGACGCCGTGAGTATCAATCCTGACACACCCGCCTGCCGAACCTGCGGCACGAAGCGGTTCGTCGCGATGGGCTTCGAGTACCGGACATGCGTCGGCTACCACTCTCCGCCCGGACACGACCACGACGACAACTGCATCGTGATTCCGTTCATGTGCGAGAATCGCCACTGGCACAACTACTCGTGGCGCCGCAAGTGCCCGGCGTGCGACTGGACTTCGCGGGCATCGTGCAGCATCGAAGACCACGGACCCGCGTTCTTTCGGATGCCCGAGGTCGAAACTGTCAAGGAGGCGCCGTGAAACACCCCAAGCAGCCCCGCACCCCCGAGGTCAAGACCGTCACCTTGCGCTTCAAGACCACCCTGACCAACGCGCAGTTGGCGGAAATGGCTTCTTCCGCCACATCATGGATGATGGGGCAGATGTCCAAAAACATGTTCCTCACCGGAACAACCCAGTGGATCGCCAAGCCCCGCGTCGAAGCCGTCGGGAAGCGATGAGGAAACTCAAGAAGGGACGCGCGCGGCGGTTCCGCCTAAAGTGGTTTCGTAGGGGCCTTCTGAAGTATCACGGTCATCGCGTTTATCACATGTCGCTTGCGATGCTCAGAGCGATGGCCGACGACCTGCTTCTGTTTGAACGGGAGCCCAAGTGAGCGACGGACCTCGCGGCCTCGGCGGCATCGGCAACATGGGGCAGGGCAATCACCCCGACAAGCTCACCCGCCCCCTCTCGGAGAAAGCGCCTCCGGGGATCGTCGGCCCCGTCATGCAGAAGGTGGCTCTCGCCTCCCTCTCGCGCGGCGACGAAATCCCGTGGCACGAATGGTTCGACGTTCTCCCCATCGCCTTCAAGCCCGACCGCGTCTACGTCAGCAAGAAGAACTCCGCCGTCATGCGTCCGGGGGAGATCTGGTGCCGCGTCAAGGGACTTGGCGTCCGCTGGCAGTATTCGATCTGGATGAATCGCGCCGACGGGAAACTGTGGTCCCGCGAGCCGCGCACCGCCGACGACTTCTCCTGCATCCACTTCGACGCGCAGGAACACCGCCAAGGGCTCGCGGACTGGCTCGTAGCCGTCTGGCAGTGGGCTTATGTGGACTCCGGGGGGAACCTCCCGTATCGTAAGGGCCATGCCTCTCCAACCTCCTACTACTTTCCGGTCGGTGCTGACGGACACCTTCTCCCAAGCGCAGACGAACTCACCGGGAACCCCGTCTACCCGTGGTCGGGTTGGGAGCGTACCGGAGACGCAGATGCCCGACGACGGTTCGGCGCCGTCCCTCAACGCATGGGTGAGCAAGACCCTGCTGGAGATGGTGCAGGGGCAGAAGGACGGGAAGCAGGTGGACGCGGCGAAGCTGGACGAGATGTGTCTGGCGGCGGGGATGGTGAACCTCGCGACGATCATGGCGTCGGGGAAGCCTGACCGCCTTGAGGTGCAGGAGGCGATGAAGACCATCGCCACCTACAAGGGCGCCGCCAAGCGCACGGCGATCAAGACTATCGACAACGGCGACGACGCAGCCGTCAAGGCGTTCGAGGAACGGATGCGCTCGGCGGAGCAGGACAAGGCTTGAGGCTTTCCGCCAAAGCCGCCGTAGACGCAAGACGCAGGGCGCAGGACGATCTCTACTTCCTCGTCACCGAGATCCTTCAGTGGGGCGGCTCCGAAGGCGGACCGCCCGTAGAGGAGTCGTTTCACAAGCCGCTCTGCCGCTGGATCGAAGACAGCGACGTTCTACCCGGAGAGATCGTCGGCAAGACCCGGATGCTGCTGTGGCCTCGCGGCTACGGCAAGACGACGTTCTTCACCATCGCGGACTCGATCCGCCAAGCCTTACGCCACCCCGGCATCTGCCAAGCGATAGGCCACGCGCAGCTTGACGACGCCTGCAAGATCCTGCTGGCGATCCGCGCCGAGTTCGAGCAGAAGTCGCTGTTGCAGCAGATCGCACCCGACATCTGCTACACGTCGCCCAACGACTACCCGCTGTGGAACCGCGACGCCTTCACGCTGCGTCGCAAGCACTACAACAAGACGCCGAGTTTCGTAGCCGTCTCGCCGGAAGCCATGCCCACCGGTATGCACTTCCATATTTGGGATTGGGACGACTTGGTGACCTTCGAGAACTCGCGCACGGCGCTTCAGCGCGACCGTTGCCGCGACGCCATGCAACTGGTGCATCCGTTCTTGCCGGATCGCATGACCTGCTACCAGAAGATCGCCGGTACGCGCTGGCATCTCGACGACGTGTACGGCGACTTGGAGCGGCAGGCCGAGAAGGAAGGCAAGACGGAGATTGTGCCTGTCGGCAAGCGCATCCAGTCGAATACCATCGACGTGCTGAAGTCGGGGATGCTCGATCCGAACGGCGTCCCGTGGCTGAAGAAGCTGCACTGTATCGAGCGCGAAGGACCGAACGACAAGCGCAAGACCATCGCGGAGATCCGCGAGAAGTACGGCGCCGACAAGTTCGCGGCGTGCATGATGCAAGATCCGCTGCCGGAAGGCTCGGCGGCGTTCAACACGGCGAACGTCGTGCGCTGCGACCTGATCGGAGAAGGCGAGGATTGGGTTCCTCCCGTGCAGGGGTTCAACTGGCGAACGTTTACGGCGGTCGATCTCAACACGCAGAGCCACAACGCGGGCGACTACGCCGTGTGCATGACCGTCGCCAAGAGCAACGCGGGGCATCTCGCCGTCGTCGACGTGCGGCGCGGGCACCCTACGCGCTGGCAGTTGGTCGATTGGATTTTCGAGGCGCACCGGGCATGGCGTCCGCAGTCCGTCTTCGTGGAGGCCGTCGCCTACCAGAAGACGTTCGTGAGCGACCTGCATCAGCGCAGCGTGGACACCGGCGAGTTCGTGCCGGTCGTCGCGGTGAATCGCGGCGGAGCGCGTACCGGCATCTCCAAGAACGACCGCATTATGAGTTTGCAGGGCGTCGTCGAGTCGGGGAAGGTCTATGTGCCCCGTGGCGAACGCTTCGACTTCCTCCTCTCGGAGATCGGTGAGTTCGCGCCAGAATCCGATTCGCGTCACGACGACGGATTGGACTGCTTGGCCGACGTGCACCGACTCGGCAAGAGGCCGGAACCGCCTTCCAAGGCGCGCGAGGAGCGGTCGTCCGACGAACTTCTCAACGCTTGGATGCTCGGGCATACGCCGCTCGAAGGCCGAGACAGAGAGGAGGCGGGCACGGAGATCGCCTCGTGGTGAGACAACGTAAGGAGATCCGGCCGGAAAGCCCTCAGTGGTGGAGCCGGGTGGTCTCTGCGGCGAAGCAGGACATCGAAGACCGCAACGGCAAGGTGTGGGAGGCTGTGCGCAACGCCTACACCGGACGCACGCGCAACGGATCGCGCGAAGAGTACGGCGGAGTCCAGATCGACAGTCGCGGCCGTCCTCGGCTTGAGAGCGTGCGTCCCCCGCGCATGTTCTCGCTGGTTTCCGGCATGGAAACCATGCTCTTCAACCGTAATCCGAAGGGCTTCGTCCGCGCCTTCGAAGGGCGTCTGGAGAAGTTCGCCAAGGACTACGAGCGGATCATCAACGCCATGTGGCGGCGCTACGTCTCTCCCAAAGACCTGCGTTGGATGATCCGCGATACGGCGCTCTACGGCAGATCGTGGGGGCTCCTTGGCTACGACACCGATGAGGAGGAGGAGCGCAAGCGGCTTCTTAAGCGCCGCGAGGAGGCGCAGACGCTTACGCAGGCGGCGCTGTCGGTGGGGCAGCCTGTGGACGAGGTGGCCGTCGCCGTAGAGCCGGTGCAGGCTATCGAGAACGAAGTCGAGCCTGAAACCTACGCGGGCGACTCGCGAAACTTGGCGCGGCGCCCCTCGTTCCGTCGTCTGCCTCCGATGGACGTGACGCCCGACCCGGACGCGATGACCGAGTTCGACATGCAGTGGGTGGACTATTCCTCCTACGTCAGCATCGAAACTCTGCGCGCCGATCCGTTCATGCGCGGCGCGTCGAAGGTGCAGCCTGCGCGCCGTCTGGACCGCGATTCGTGGGGCGGCGTCGCCAAGGCCGGAAGCCTCGACAGCCCGATGGACATTCCGCGCGAAGGATCGAAGTCGCGCGAGGCTTTCGAGTACGCGCACATCCACTACACGGCGGTCAAGCGCCCCGGCGGGACGTGGGACGTGCTGATCTATGCGCACGACCACGACTTCTTCCTGCGGAAGATGACGGCTCCGTACTGGTTCGGATGCCCGTTCGTGACACTTGCATGGGGCGACGACGGGGATTCGCTGGAGACGGTGGGCGACGGGGAGCGGCTGCTTCCCGGCATCGTCGAAGAAGCGTCGATCCGCAAGCGCCTCAAGGACCACTGGAACCGCAAGCCGAACGACGTGGTCGCCGTCGATAGCGGGCTGCTGTCCAACACGACGAACAAGGCGACCATCGAAGTCGCGGGTACGGCTACGTTCCTTCCGATCAAGAACGAGAGCCCCGACGGGATGCAGAAGGTTCCTCTGTCGAACCACTTCTTCCCGATCCCGCGCAACGCGAACATCGCGGAGGTATACCAGCATCTCCAGTTGATCGAACGCGACTACATGGCGGTGACGGGACTCGGCCCCAACCAGCAGCTTCAAGCGATGAAGTCGGAGACTTCCAGCTACGAAGCGCAGGAGGTCGCGCGCAACGCGAGGGCGCGCGGCGTCGAGAAGCAGGAAGCCGTCGAGCTTTTCGCCGCGAAGGTCATGCACATGCTCGGGATGCTCGCCGCGCAATACAGCGACGCGGAGCGCATCGCGGAGTTGACCAGCGGAGAGGTCGCCGCGCGCTGGCGTGCGATCAAGTTCACTCCGGGTGACGTGCAGGACGGGTTCGGCGTCGAAGTAGAGCGCGGCTCCATGCGTCCGCAGTCGAGCGAGTCGCGCATCGCGCTCTACTCGCAACTGCTGCAAATGGCGTTGAGCAATCCGGCGTTCGCCGTCGGGCTCAACTTGGACGAGATCTTCAAGTCGCTGATGGAGGAGAACGGCATCCTCGACGGATCGAAGATCTTCAATCAGGGCGTGAGCATGGACGCCGTCCTGAAGGCGATGATGCAGGCCGGTCTTGCCGGTCTCGGCAAGGGCGGCGGAGCGCAGAAACCCGGAGGCTCTACGGAGGTTCCCAAGTGAGCGAGAACGTCTGCTGGTGGCACGGCGGCCCATGTCCCGAAAACGCGCGGTGCAAGGCGAACGGGAACTTCTACGCTCCCGACGACGACACCGATATGAGTTTGCACCGACCCAACCGCTTTGGATCATGGGCGGAAGAAGCCCATGCCAAGCGCAACCCCGGCGAGCGATGGGACGGCATCGTGTCGGATCTCGCCACCGAGGAAGTGCGTAAATCGGGATGGGCTTGGGGCAAGGCTGCCGACGGACGCGAAGGGCCTATCGTGAAGAGCGGGAACCGACGGGAACTCGAAGCGTTGTGCCGTGTCGCAGGAGTGCGCATGGCGGAACCCGGCGAGATCATGCGTCAGCCGACCATGCGCGAGAGGCTGCAAGCGAACCGCGGGAAGCTTCGCCGCTACTTGGAGAGCGCGCGATGAAGAAGCCGAAGATTCGCACCGGCGCCGCGGTCGTGGACCGTGGGGCGTCCGTCATTCGGATCGTTCCGAATGCGACGCAGCCGGGTACGGGCAAGTAAACCAAGGAGCGATCAAGCATGATTCCGGGTCTGCAAGACGAGTCGGCGGTCGGCGGCGCGGAGCCGTCGGAGCCCTCGGGGGACGTTTCGGACGCCGTCAACGACCAAGCGTTCGACACCAACCCTTCCGAATCCGACGGTGAAGATGCCGTTGCCGAAGGCGAGTCTGCGGATGCCGCGGACGACGTGATCGACGAAACCGGAGCGCCCGAAGACGCCAAGGAATGGATCGCGAAAACCAACAAGGCCGTGCAGCAACGGCTTCGCGAATCCGCCAAGGCGGTCAAGGAGGCCGAGGCCCTGCGGAAAGAGTACGAGGAACTGCGTCACCAGCATCAAGGCGTGGTGAACATCCTCCGCTCGAAAGAACCCGCAAAGGCGCTCGAACTCCTACGGGAACTCGCGGGAGTGGAAGCGAAGGGTGCGGAGAAGTCCGACGCCGCGTTCAAGTTCAACCCCAAGAAGCGTCTTTCCAGCGACGAAGCTCAAGAGGAGCTTTCGAGCCAGTTCGACGACTTCGGGGCTCAGATGCTTGCCTACGTCGAGCGCCGTTTCTCCGACCTACAGCAGCCGCTCGTTGAGAAGGTCGGACGCAGCGAGGAAGTCGTGCGCGACCGCGCTTGGGAGAAGGTGACGGCGGAGTACGGTCCCGATGCGGCGCGCTGGCGCAAGCAGACGGAGGCTCTGGTGGAACGCGGGATGCCGCTGGAGGAGGCGCTTATGGCGGCTTCCAAGGGCGAGGCATACGGCCTGAAGCTGAAGAAGCGACAGGTGGCGCAGAAGGCGAAGGGCGTCGGGACACCGGCGCTTCCGCCTCGCGGCCGTTCTCCCGTGGGCGCTTCCGTTTCCGGCGGCGGCAAGCGGCGTCTTTCCGACTACTTCGCCAAGTAACGGACAACAGCGAGGGCAACAATGGCTACGGCAACTCGTACCAGCACGTTCACGCCGCAAAAGGTCGGCGCGGTCGAGCGGTACATCAAGGACGAGGTACAGGATCTCGACTTCACGCAGAACGTCTACCTCTGGCTGATGAAGCAGAAGGGGCGTATCCGCGTCGGCAAGTGGGGTTCGGAACTCGTCGTTCCGTTCCGTTCCGCGAAGACTGCGGCTCCCGAGACCGGGCGGCATCTCGATCCCGTCACGTTCTCGATCCCCGGCGGCCCCGAGGCGGCGAAGTTCGCCTACGGCGAATACCGCAAGGGCATCAGCTACTCGTGGTCGGAAATGGCCGACAACGGCGGCGCGATGCAGCAGGTCGATCTGATCCAAGAGCGCATCGACGCCGAACTGGCGACGTTCGCCGAGGCGATCAACTACGACCTGATCCAAGGCAACGCTAGCGACGCGCTGCGGATGCTCGGGCTCAAGCAGGGCGTCTCTCCGAAGAACCATTCCGGTGTGGCTTCGACGTGTTCGCGTGCGAACATGCGGCTGGCAAACAACAGCTACGGCGACATCACCCGCACTGGCTCGACCGGATGGGAGAACGTCTCCGTTTCGTTGCAAACGGCCGACAACTCGGGATGGTCGGGCACCGACAACACGTTCGTTCTCGGCACGAACAACGTCCGTTCTCCCGCGCTGAAGGCGCTGGACAACGCGATGCTGTACGGCGCGACCTACGGCAAGATCAAGCCGAACTGCATCCTCTCGACGCCCCGCCCGTGGATGGATTACCAGCACGCCTTCTCGCAGGTCGTGCGGTACGTCAACGAGGGCAAGAAGGAAGGCGATCTCGGCATCCCGTACATCATGCACAACGGCGCGATGTGGGGTGTGGACGAGGCGCTGGCGGCTACCGGCACGACCACTTCCGACGAATCGACTGCCGATGCGGACTGCATCGTTGGCCTGAACACGGACTACTGGAACCTCGACATCGAGGAAGGCGCGTACTTCGACCCGGCGCGGGAGTGGACGCAGCTTCCGAACCAAGTCGTCGAGGCGACGATCCTGCTGTTCCGCGGCTTCCACTACACGAAGAACCCGCGCTACAGCTTCATCGCCTTCAACTACGGCGTGGCGTGAAAGGAACTGACCAATGACTCAAGTTTTCTGCGGCGGCTACGATCCGAAGGACGGCACGTCCGCCCCGGATGTCGGAGACGTCGTCACGTTCATTGCCGGTGGGGCTATCCCCATCGGAAGTACCGTGGCTCCCACTACCGCCGACGCTGGCGGCATGACGGTGATCGAGTGTTCGACCGCTCTCGGCGGAGCCCATCTCGCGACGGGCATCTACACTGGCAAGGGCGGCAGCGGTGCGGTGGCTACGGCGGCGCAGGTCACGAGCGGCCTTTCCGGCCGTGCGGCGGTCAGCGGCGACGTGATCTCCGTGGTGAAGCGCGGCGTGGTAAAGGCGCGGTTCGCCGCGCAGACCGTCGCCAACGCCGTCACCTTCGGCACCGTCAAGTTGTCCCCGTCGGCGGCTACGGCCGGGATTCTTCAGGAATCCACGACCACGGCCCCCATCGCGGGCAACCTCTGGCAGACGCTCACCGGCGGCGGCACGACGACCGGCACCGAAATCGTCGTTACGGCCAAGGTCAACTTCCGTTGATGGTGTGTATCGTCGTGGCGCGGTAAACTCCGCGCCATGACGAAACTACCTCCGTGGGTTCCCCTTTGGGAGACGGGACGTTGGACCGACTCCGAAGACCGATGCACCCAGACCGCTCCCATGTCGAAGTGGGTGTGGGCCTTTTCGTGGAGGAACGGGATTCCCGTTCCTCTCGAATGTCGGACGATGAAGGTTCTCGACAAGGCCGGAAACGTCACGGGATGGAGCGTGGATCGCGCGAAGGCGATCAACCCGGACGGCGACTTGCTCATTTCGTGGGAGCAGGCGAAGACGGCCACGGACAACGCGCGAGCGCAGGGCGTCTCCATCAAGGAAGCCTTGGCGCTGATGATCGACACGAACGATCCGACCATCCCTCCGATTCAGTTCATCAACTTCGCGAAGGCGCCGGACGTATTCGTGGCGAACATCGCGGAGGCGGTCGTCGGCAGGGACATCAAGGCGGAGCAGGCCGAAGCGCGCAAGTATTTCGACGGCCTGAAAGCGAAGAAGACCGCCGCCAAAGCCTGAGGTTGACACATGGCCGTTGAGACGATGCTGGTAGACACGCTCGCGGCCGAAGTGAACTTCCGTCTGACGGGCTCGCAGACGGTCGATTCCGCGCTCGACGCATCCATTCGTCGGGCGCTGGACGCCGCGCTGCGCGAGTTCGTCAGCGACACGCAGCCGGAATCCTTTAACACGCAGGGAACGGTGACGCTGACGGCTGGTACGGCGGCCTACGACCTTCCCGACGGGTTGAACCACATTCTTCCCGACGGGGTGCGGTTCAACGCGAGCCCGTTCACGTCGCTGATTCGGCTGACGCGGGCGCAGTACGACCGTTATCAGTTCTCGTCGTTCACCGGGCAGTCGAACCCTACGCACTACTTCACGTTGGGGCGAAGCACGTCGAGCAGCGCGGCGCGCATCCAGTTCTTCCCTACTCCGGGGACGAGTTCCGTCGTCATTCAGATCAACTACATCGCGTTCCCGAACAAGATTTGGGATTCGGTTTCCGGCGACGGAGCGGTGATCGACCGCAGGTTTCCGCCAAACCGCTGGTGGGATCTGGTGGACGGCGCGTTGAAGCGGTTCCCGAACTACATCGGGAGCCAAGTGGACTACTACAAGCGCAGCTTTGAGGCTGCGAAGCGCGATCAGCGAGACTCGGCGTCCATCGCTATCGGAGAAGGCGTCCGTCCCGACGTTCTTTCCGGCGACTCCTACGATCCCACCGACCGCCTGTTCGACGGAAGCGCATCTTGAAACTGCACATCCTCTACTGCTGCCGCAACGAGATTCAGGTCGATGCGTTTCGCGGCCTGATGATGGCCTCGGTGGACGCCGCCGACTACTGGAAGTCGCGTTTCGGCAAGGAAAGCACGGTGGAGATCAAGGTCGCGGCGCGGATGCACGTCGTGGACGGACGTGCGAAGCTGACCGAAGACGCGATCAACGAGGGCGCGGACTACGTCATGTGGTTCGACGACGACATGCTGCCGCCGGTGGATACCGTCGAAAGGCTGATGAAGCGGCTCGACGAAGATCCGGCGTTGGACTACGTCGGCGCGCTGGCCTACAAGAAGAACGCTCCCTATGGGCCGTGCGCGTTTGTGGCCCCCGCCGACAGGGACTCGAACAACTGGGTGCGCCGTCTGCCTGAGCGCGTGCAGCCGGTCGGCATCACCGGATTTGCCTGTCTGCTTTGCCGCGTTCCGTCGCTCAAGAAAGTGTGGGACGCGACCGAGGGGCATCCTTTCGTCTACACGAAGCACTGTGGAGAGGACGCCTACTTCTTCAACCGCGCCGCCGATATCGGCCAGCGCGTAGCGGTGGACACGTCCGTGGTGGTCGGGCACGTCGGGACGCATGTGGTGGACTCCAGCACGTTCGAGGAGTACCTGAAGCACCATCCCGAAATCGAGGCGAGGCTGGCGTGAAGCGCGTAACGGCAAGGATGGTCGAACCGCGAGGCTTGAACGACCGCCGCGCGTTGCCGCACTTGGCGAACGGAGAGTTCGCGAGGGCGATGAACGCCGATCTGTACCAGCGGAACGTGCGGAAGCGGCTCGGCTTCGAGCGACTTGGCGGCCCGTTGATGGGCGGGAGCATCCGCCTCGACGGCGTGAACGACTACCTGCGCATCAAGACGTACACGGACGCCGGTTACGACCGCAAGAACCCTGCTTCAAATCAGTGGTATTTCGGGATAAAAGTCGCGCTTCGCGCGAGGCCTGAAGCGGCGACTCCGTACACGCTGTTTTCGTGGGGCTACGGCAGCGGCGCGAATCTCATCGTGGACGTGCGCTACGACTCCGACGCCGGAACTGGATCGCTCGGGGGGTGGATTCTGCGCGTGCGAGACACCAGCGGCGGCGGCGCGACGCGCACGGCGTCGCTCGACTACGGCGACGGGACCGATTCCATCGTCGGCGTGCCGGTGTTCCTTGAGGCGCAAGTAGGGACTTCAAGCATCGAGTTCAGGTACTACCTTGACTCGTCTCTCACTGAAGCCGGATCGACAAGCACGACTGGCGTGACGAAGTGGAATGTTGGTTCCGCAACTTACGACATGTTCGTAGGGGTAGGCACGACCGCCACGAACGTGATCGGAACCGATTTCGCAAACGCGACCATTTCGGAACTCCGCATAGGAGCCGGAACCAGCGTCGATGAGTTCTTGGTGACGGCGATCAATAAGTTCCACACCAGAGGGTTGACCGCCGCAGCAGCCGCCGCGCTTGTCGGCTACTGGAAGATGGACGACGGCGGTCTTGAGCCGCGATGCGCCGACTCGTCTCCGACGGGCAACCCGGCGCTGATCGTCAACAACCCGCCGTCGTGGCTGCTGAGTTCCGAGAACTCGCAGGTACTCGGGGAGTCGGCGGTAGCGTTCTACGGCGGCAACCCGTGGGTGTCGATCAACGATACGGACGGGACGAAGGTGACGGCGGTGTTCGACGCGACGGGCGTGGCGAACAACAAGAAGCGGTTCACCGTGCGCGGCGTGCTGATCCTCCCTGCGCTACCGGCGGGTTACACGACATGGCCCGACGGGGTGATTCTGTGGGCTGGAACGTCCACGACGGACCCTGCGCCCATCGGACTGCGCATCGTCTCCGACGCCTTTGAGATGAAGTACAACGACGGCGGCACGATCCGCACGCCGTCCACGTCGAGCTTCCCAGCCGTCTCGACGCTCGCCGGGAAGCGTATGCGGTGGGCGATCTACCGCAGCGGCACCGGCACCGGCTCGATCACGTTCGGCCTGACGGTGGACAACGGCGACGGAACGATCACGTCGTACTTCACCAGCACGGCCTGCACGTCGGTTTCTCCGGGTTCCGTCTCGTCCGACATCGCGCTCGGGCGCCACGTCACCAACTTCGCGAACGCGCGCTTGGGCGACCAGACGGCGTTCCACACCGACGGCACGCTCTACGGCATCCTTGACGACATTCAGTTCGTCTACACGTCGAACAACCTCGTCCCGCTCGGCACGGGCGCGTTCGCCGGAACGACCATCCCCGGAACGGTGTTCACGGAGCAAGGCCAGTTCGGCAACGACCACACCGTCCACCTGTGGCTGAAGTTCAACCAAGGCGAAGGCAACCTCGTTAAGTCCATCGGCTCAAACACGGCCGACGCCTACGGCGGGTGGCGGGTGTACCTGTTGCCTGAGACTGACGACGGGGCAGCATGGGACGCAGGACTGGTGGACCCGTTCCTTCCTGAGCGCGGGACGCTGCTGTTCCCCTATACGCGGTTCCTGAACGACGGGAGCCGCGTGCGCAGCCTTCTGGTGGCTTCAGGAACGACTCTGAGCGCCTATGACGACGCGGGGGGCCTTCGTGTTGTGGGGGCGCTGCCGGGGCGCGCAGAGGCTTGCACGGCCGCTCAGTACGGGTCGCGCGTGGTTATCGCGGGTCCGGTCGGTAGGCGTCCCGTGGTATTCGACGGAGCCACGGTGGCGGGATGCGGGATCAAGCCCCCGTCGGCCCCCGCCGCGGTGACGGTGGCGAATGCGGCAGGATCGTTCGTCAACGGCACCTACTACCTCTACGTCACGTTCCGCTCGGTGCAGGGCGACGTGGTGACGGAGAGCAACCCCGGCCCCGGCGTGTTGGTGACGTTCGCTGGAACCGACGACACCATCGACTCTGTGAGCCTGCCGCGGTCCTCCGATCCGCAAGTGAATCAGCGTCGCATCTGGATGACGGCTGTGAACGGCGCGGACGGCGCTGCGGCGTACCTCGTCGCCACCGTCTACGACAACTCGTCCACGTCCTACACCGACGACATCACTTCCGTCAGCACGTCGGCGGCGACGCTCGAATACTTCGACAACGAGGAGGCGCCCGCCGCGACGACGGTCGGCCAACTCCTCGACTACACGCTCCTTGGCGGCACGCAGGAGCATCCGACGCGGCTCTACTACTCGGCGGCTGGACGCCCCGAATACTGGAACACCGCGCTCGACGGGCGCTATCTCGACCTAGACCTAGACAGCGGCGATCCCATCCTCGGCATCGCGCCGTTGCTCGACCGCGCGATCGTGGACGTGGGCGACGGAAAGTGGGGCATCTACGCGACCGGCGATCCGACTGCGCCGTTGGCGAAGACGCGCATCAACGACACGCACGGCGCCGTAGGCCCGCAGGCGTTCTTCGTCTCCAACAACCGCCAGTGGTACATCGGAGAGACGGACTGCTTCGTTTCCGACGGATACCGCGAAACGAACATTTCGTCTCCCGACGAAGCGCCGTCCACGGCCCCCGTTTACGTTCAGTCCCTCGGGCGCACTTCGATCCAGAAGTTCCTGCGCGACAACGTCGATTGGTCGGGACGTTCCAAGTTCTGCGTGTTCGAGTACCGCGCGAAGAACCAAGTCTGGTTCTGCCTCCGCACGACCGACGCGCCTTCGTGGCTCACCGGGACCAACTCCCATACGCTCGTCTTCGACTCCACCGACGGCCGCATGTCGTGGTGGCTGTACGACATTCCCATCGACACGGCGACGTGGGGCGAGATCGAGGACGAGAAGGCGGAGCCGCTGGCCGTCGTGCAGGGCTGGCTGGTGAAGCTCGACCAGAACACCGACGACGGCGCGACGACATCGGGCGTGCTGACCATCGCCACGAAGTCGAACGCCTCGACCGGCACGACGCTCACGTTCAGCGGGACGCCGTTCAGCGGCGACTACCGCTTCCTGCGCGCGTTCGTTTACCACAAGAGCGACAACACGATTCAAGAGCATCGCGTCGTCGGCGTGCCTACGTCGGCGTCGTTGTTGCTCGAATCGAACGACACGACGGTTGCCGCTAACGATCTCGTCATCGTCGCCGCCGCGCCGTACTACATCGACCTTGTTCCGCAGTACGGAGATCCCATCTCCACGAAGCGGTCGCTCGGCGTGGCGATGAACGTGCAGATGGAGTCGGCGTCGGCCACGCTGCGCATCCAGCACAAGGGCGACGTGCGCTCCTTGCCGTCCACTCTCAGCGGCTACTCAAGCTCGTCGCTGGCGCTCTCGTCGTCCATCGTTTCGCGGTGGATCGGCATGGGAGGGCTTGGGACGAACTTCTACGTCCGCGTGAGCGAAACGGGGTATGCGGCCGGAACGGGACAAGGCGTGTTTCCCGGCGGCGGAGCCTTCACGATCCATGCGCTTGAGTTCGAGGCGCATGAGACGGACGCGAGAAGTCGCCAGTGAGCTACAGCCCCGAACTGCCTCCCGTCGTTCCACCGCCGGGGAAGATCGAGCGCGAGCGAGACTGGCTCGACTTCATCAAGCGGTACATGGCCGACCACGGCGGGTTCCGCGAGAACCTACGCGCGTGGATCAGGGACGCGAACGCCTGCTGCGACGAGAACACGGCGGCGATCACGGCGCTTGACACGCGGATCGATGCGCTGGAGGCGCTCGGGCTGACGGTGCCGGTGCCTGTCGCGAAGGGCGGC
>ERZ724505.1256-NODE-1256-length-14218-cov-11.711502_pt1 | contig 14218 bp, 30 predicted proteins | sample MGYA00376038_ERZ724505 | MGnify/ENA primary metagenome ERZ724505 (study PRJEB28724, sample SAMN07190884) | wastewater metagenome | isolation source: effluent of sewage treatment plant in Hong Hong | place: Hong Kong | collected 2016-03-17 ... | reverse complement strand
ACTGACGCCATGACGCCTGAGCGCCGGAAAGAAATCGCCCGCAAGGCCGCGCAGGCCCGCTGGGCGAAGAAGGGAAAAGCATGAGTCCGCATATACTGGCAGTAGCGGAGAATGTGGCTAAGGGGCATCCCGACCACGGCTTGACGATGTACCGATCCGCTTGGATCAGTGCGCAATCGCGGCTTTGCGAAATCGAGAACCGCTTGAACGCGATAACCGGCGAACAATGTGGGATTTTTGACAACCTCGACTTGATCGAGGAGCGCTGGGCGAAGAAGGGAGACAAGTGATGGACGAACGCGACGGGAAACTGATGGTGGATGCGCTACGACAGATCGCGCGGGCGGGCGGGAATCTGCCCGATGATCGGCTCACGAGCAAAACCGGCCCGAACGACGCGGCTGCTCGTGGTCTCATGGTGGTCAGTGCGCGAATCGCGGCCATCATCGCACTGTGGCAGACCGACAACCTGACCGATGATGACCGCGAATTCCTCGCCCCGGTTCTTGAAGCGTGGGGCGGGGGGAGTAAGTCCGTGGCGATCAAACGTTTGGCCGTACATGGAGAAATACGTGATGAATGTGTTGACGCAACACTTTGAAGAACTTTTTTTCCGGTGGATCAAAAAACGACCGGGGCCGCATGAAAACCTAAAAGCGCTTCCTCCTGAGTACTGGCAGGAGCGTGAATCGCTCGGGCGAGAGTGCCTGGCCTTTGCGCTAGAGACTATCCCGGGGGAAGACTCCTGAGGGCGGAGGCATGGTCTTCTCTCAAACGTTCTGGGAGGCGCTGGCGAAGGCCAACGCCGTCGAGATCGACCTTAGCATTTTCCCGTGAGAAGCGGAGGACGCGAAATCGTAGCCACGTCACGAGCACTCGCCCTGGAGCCGGGCCGACTGAAAATCGTTCCGGCCCAGGAGTACTCGATGCGCGTACGATAGCCGCTATCCGTCATTTCTCTTCTCGCAATGCCATCTGCATCGCCGCGTCGAGCGCGTCTCTGGCATTCTCGCAACGCGGGATGATGGGCTTGTCGCGCCAGTGTTCGTCGGCCCAGTTGAGCATTTCGTGATCCTTGATGAGCTGCTCGATGATCTCGAATGCCTCTATTCCAGACACCCCCTCAACGTCGATTCGCATCAGCGGCTGCCGGTCGATTCTTTCATCTGGGTATAACGCATCGATCCAGATTTCTCCATCCTCCGTCATGGTTACTTCGAGTCTTCCCGAGATCAAGCGTGGAATAACATTTGCCATCAGTCCTCCAATCAATTCCCGTTTACCAAAAAATCATGCACCCGAATGGACCCGCGCCGAAAACCAGATTGCCTAGAAAGCGCCCGGCATACGGCCGAGTCCACGGCCTCAGCCACGCGCGGAAATGGAGCCCGAAGGCCCACAGCATCAGCATATGGCGTCCCTTAATGTCGCATTCGATTGTGATCTTCATCGGCCACCCCTCGCCCGCCGCACGACGTCCTCGGCCAGGCAGTCACATTCGCCACCAAGCCACGAACAACAGCGCGCTGTGTGCGATATTGCCCACTTCCGACCGACTCTACAGTTCACACCATCGGCTCGAACTTCGTGATTCCCTTCAGGTGCGCAAGTTTCATTGCGGTCTGTTCCCCGAATCGGTTCTTCCCCAATTTCAACCATGTCAACACCGGCCCTTTCAGCCATCTGTTCCCCTCCTCCATGGCGGCCTTACGGTCGTCTGCATCCGGGTAAACCAGCATTACAGCCGCCGCGTCCTCTTCTAGCGCTCCGGATCCGCGCAGGTCCGAGCAATCCAACTCGGTGCGGTGATCCCGAGAATTCGTTCGACTCGTTTGCGAAAGCAAAATAACCGGCAACTGCAATTCCATCGCGACCTGCTTTGTAGCCCGCGAAATGCTCGTGAACTTCTCGTACTCGGATCGAGCCGTCTTCTCCGCTCCCATCAGTTGCATGTGGTCGATCACAACAAGCCCGATCTTGTTCCGCTTCACCAACCGCTTTGTCTCATCCAGCAAAAACTTCGGAGTAACACTCGTCTTGTTCGATACAAGCAGTTCTCGGTCGGCCAGTTCGTGCGTGGCGTGAAACAGGCGCGACTTCAGTTCCGCCAACATGGGACCACGGCTGATCTGCTGATCTCTGAATTCCATTAGGTCCACCGCAGCCCGGATCGCAATAAGCCGCTGCAACACGTCTTTGTGCCCCATCTCCATCGAGAACAGCAAAGTGGCCACCTCCTTCAGCATTGAATGCAGCACAAACTGAAGTCCCATGCTGGTTTTCCCAGCTCCCTGATTCGCTCCGATCACGTACACTTCGCCTTTGCGAAGGCCCCGAAGCGAACGGGTCAGTCCCGGCCACGGGGTTTCGAGTCCCTCGTTGCGCGCCAGATCCCAAAACCGCTCGACATTCCCATCCTCTTCGACCGACTGGACAATCGTGCTGATGTACTTGTCGTTCTCGTGCGGAACGTTCACGCCGAACTGAAATTCCGGTGTCCACTCTACTGCCCGCTTGCAGGCTTCGAGAATCTGTTCCTTTGTCCCTCCGCGCTGGATGAAGTCCGTTACGTCGCCCTTCGGCGGAAGATTCGGCAACTCGACGATCCGCAGGGACTTCGCGTGATCCTTGAGCGCCGCCGCAACCTTCATCGCGTGGGATTCGCCCTTCTCGTCGTTGTCCGCAAAAACCCCGACCGACTTCCCGGAGAACCACTTCGCCAGGGACGGCGTGAAATGCTCCGCGCCGCCGTTGTTGCACGTCGCCACGATGCCGGAGCGGGTCAGGGTGATCGCATCCTTCTCGCCCTCCACCACCGCCACAAATCGCGCCTGAGCCACCAAAGGCAGGTTGTATGGAACCGGGGTGATCCCCTTCAGGTCCCAAATCCATCCGCCGGCAGGATTCGGTCTGCGCTGCCGGAATCGCTTCTTTCCATCGCCGTCCGGCGTCAGACGAAGCACTTGGTACAGCATATTCCCAGACTCGTCCGTGTAGTCGTACGTCGCCACGACGTCGAGTTCCTCGGTCGTCAATTCCGGGCGCCCGATGATCGACCATACCGCCTGCTTCGCTGTTCTGAAGTCCGCTCCCGACAACTCTTGCTCCAACCCAATTACGTCCCATCCCTTGCCGCATTGAGAAAAGCAGAAGCAGAGCCCGGTTCCCGAATCTACGCTGAAACTGTCGCGAGTTCCCTGATGCACCGGGCAGGGGCAGCGCCAGTGCTTGGAACGGGTCTGCTTGAGTTGCGGGACGCGCGTCGAATAGTACGCACGAATCTCGCCTTCCGTGAATTCGTGCATAGATCACAGCGCGCTCCTGATGAATGCCGGGTGCGGCTGGCTACCCCATGGAGAGCCGCTGCTCGGCTTCGGAGGTGCATTCTTCCAAGTTCCACCACGGAGAAATTGGTCAAGCCTAGGCTCAAACTCTTCCTTATCGTTTTCCCTCCAATACCGGACCCATGCTTTGTGCGCCGCCTCGATGTTCAGCGCCTCTGAAACCGGATCTTCAAGGTTTTCCACCAACTCGACAAGCGCGTGCCTAGCGTAGTCTGGATAACTCTTGTTGGCGTGAAGTTGAATCATGCGGCCGGAGATGTCGTCCAGTCCGTTCCCCTGAAGAGAGGGAGAGGATGTGGATGTGGGAGAGGAAGAGGGAGAGGTACCTGAGCTTTTGTTGGTACCGCTACCTGAGCTATACGTCAGCTGTAGTTCAGCTTTACCTGAAGTAGACCTCTGACGTGAACGTCCTCCCTTTCTGCGGGACTCGTTCCAATTCTCCAGCTTTTCAAGGACTTCGTTAACCCTAGCGTGTTCTAGCCTGCCATCTTCCGTAAGCGAAAATTGATCCCTGACCTTTGGCCAGCACTTCTGAAATTCCTTCAGTTCGCACGCGCAAAGACGACACAGCATATCCACGCTGTCAGGAATGCTGCCTTCTTTGTAGCAGCGGTCGAGCAATTCCCGGTACAATCCGCGCTCTCCGAGCGTCATTCCGTGCCGAGTTTCTGACTCAATCCAATCCGCGATGTACCAAGGATATGAGTGGACGGCAAACGTCGGCTTCATTCTGCCGCTCCGAACCGTTCCACGCGCGCTGCGTTCACCGCTGCGAGGTACTGAGCCGAGAACTGATTCGGGCACGCCGGTACCAGATAAGACGGCTCGCAGTACAGCCGCCCCGCCTGAAACTGCTTCGCGTGCATGTGGATGTCCAGAGAATAGTTCGCGGTGGTTATCTCGCCGCAGTCCCACGTCGTCGCGCGGTACGCCTGAAGCGCCGGAGCGCCTATCAGAAACAGGCAAGCAGAGTGCGTTACGGCTGTCAGCCCTTCGCACTTGAACTGCTCACCGGGCGTCAGGTACTCTGGCTTTACCTCCGCGAACATGCGGACTTGGGGCAACCAGAAATCGGGTAAGTAGCACGTCCCGGAGTCCAACACAAAGCCCTCGGGTTCATACTGCGCGGACAGATTTAGAGAATCGAAAAAGCACTGCCAGCGAGCCTCTAAGCGAGATCGATATGTGATCCCTCGGTAAGCTGTAGGGATGGGTTTCAAGTGTTCTCCTTACGGGAGAACGGCGGAGGAAGGATAAGGCAAGCACGCTGAAGCGCGCCTTCCGGCGTCGTTGGGTCCCAATTTATTCTCCGGTACTACATTTGCATCTTGCGGAGAGGGGCCGCGTGAGCAGCCCCGAACTTGGGATGCAACGACTACGGCAGTGATCAGCCGCCGCTGTGGATATTATGCGCCTGCTGAGCGCGAAATTCAAGGCCAAAACCGTCACCCCCGCACCTTCCGTACTCTCCCACCGAGAAGGCGTATTTGGTGCTCAACCTGCTTCTCGTCCTCACACACCGGGCATCCCGATTCGCGCTCATCGTACGAACAGACATGCGCCTTCAGCCGCTCCAATTTCTCGTACAGTTGGCTCAGCGACGCGTCGCGTTCATGGTTCTCCTCCACCACCTTCACGAGTTGGCACGTGGCGCACAAGCCCGTGTCCAGCGTCAATTCGCGGTGCTGTTGGCACTGCGGGCACTTCTCCCAGCGTTCTCTGTCGGGGGCCTCTTCGCCAGCCTTGGCTGCCCGTTTGCAGGCCAGCACGTAAGTGCGCTGTTCTTCGCAATGCGGGCACTTCGCCGGAGGTTGCGGCGTGATGTCATACCAACCTTCATCGCCATCCGCCAAGTGCTCCTGTGCATATAGCCGCGCGTGGCACGATATGAATGTCCCTAGTTTGCCGGATAAATCCCATCCGCGCTCCTCCTTGCGGCGATTCTTCACCGGGCAGAAATAGCGGCACGGAGCCCGGTCACCGTCGTAGTCAACATCGTGGCGTTCCTTAACGCGCGCCAGGCACTCTCCGTTTTCGTCCAAGTGGGGTTTACTCGATGGATGCACGCAGATGCGGTAGGCTCCGTCCTTGGAGCGATGCGCTCGTTCCAACAGTAGTTGGTCGCCATCTTGAATCGGGAAGTATGCGCCGCAGGGGAAAATTAGTCTTTTCATGTCACCCTTGATGTCTCTCGATGTACTCGACAACCGCCGCCGTCAACCACATGATTTCAAACTCATTAAGTTCGCGTCCGAGTTCACTGCACCGCTTAGCACCCCGTGGCACAGCCGCGATAGCCGAACACTTGAACGCGCGCATCCACGGAATTAGAACCGATTCCGTCCATGTTGAAATTTTCCCATCGTAGGTATCACCGGCGATCCTACGCGCGGTATCGCGCAATTCGTATAATCGAGCAGCCAATTTTACTTGATCTGGCGTGAACATTCAGGGTCCCTCACCGCTCTCTGCGCAGCGCCACCGTCATGCCGCTCTTCGCCAGTTCGCGGCCGGCGCACCATCACGTCCACATGCTCTCCGAACTCCTCGGAGAACTCCACCGCATCGACGTACCCGCGCCGCCGCAACATCCCGCGAAGGATCGGCGAAAGCACGCACGTAAACTTGATATCGCGGTCCTTCGGCAATCCGTCAAAAAATCGGCCCACGTCGCCACTGCCAGGATTATCGGCGCTGATGACTGGGATGTAGATTCCATTGGGGGTATCGAACACCTGACCGTAAACCCCTGGAGCGATCTTTACTTCTCCCATAAATTCAGAAACTTCCGCGTGTGTCATTTGCCTTTCCCTGTAATCCGCTTGGCCTCTTCCAGACATTCTTCATGAACGTACCACCAGCCAGGTTTCGGAGCATACCGAGCCGCATCCCCTTCTACAACAAGATCTTGACATAGCGCGCAGGTCATCGGGCGCGTTGTCCTGATGCCCTTGACGGATACATCCCACTTGACTTCATTCGCCAAATGCTCGATTTCGCGCATCCTAGACCGGTATTCTCGAATGCTGTCAGGATCGCCGAACCGAGGAATGGGATACTTGATTCTGCTCATCCCCCTCCTTCCTCCAACACTGCGCGCACAGCTTGTCGTCAGGTGGTTTCCTGTAAACCACGTCATCGGCGGTAATTTCGTGCTCTTTGCAGCGCACGTGGATCGTTCCACGTAGCCGCGATTGGTGGTCGGTAGCGATGTGGTACAGGCGCGTGTTGGCGATGCGTACGTAGGTCACAGGCAGAACCTTTCACGATCCATTTCGCGCTCCTAACTCGCGAGTATCTTCGTACCACAACGCTACTGCTAAAGCGGCCCATAGGTCCCCGGTAACTCCCCACAGCGGCCCTGGAGACTTCTTTGTTCCGATGGCCTTGTCTTTACCTCCGAAGCGATCTATGAGTGCCTGGCGCACATTTGCGTCCTTCGCTTTCGCGCTGTGGCAGTGATGGACCTTTACCGTGGTTCGCGGAACGCGGGTCACCTTGTCGGATCCGTAGGCTTCCATGAACCTACCGGTCCACACGCACGTCTCGAACACGCTTTCTCCGACCGCCATCCCGTAGGATTTGATCTGCTCAATTACAAGCGGAAATCCTCCAGCAGCAGCGCGTAGCCAGGGCATCAAATCTTCGTTGTCGGAGTAGCGGAGAAGTCCGATACGCCCCTCGTCCCATATCACCAATGCAGACTTCTTGTTACCTGGATCGATTGCTATGATCATTCCACCCATCTTCCTCCCGCTCGCGCACCATGCTCGTACAAGAACTTGGCGCTCTTAGCGAGGCTCTCGAAATTAGGAAGATTATACGTTTTTTGTATGGTCCATCCGCGAGTGTACTCTCCTCCAGATCCTTGCACCTTGGATCCGATGCCCCAAAGCGCCCAAATCGCATCTAAATATCGGGACCACGCATACACGCCCATCGTGCCGAACAGGAACACGCCGCTCTCAGGGTCGTCTTCCACATTCGCTCCACCATATGCGCCTGCTGCTATGAGGTGCAGTTCCCTTTCGATTGCTGCAATCTCAGAAGATTTGCGTTGTTCTTTCGCTGCTTCACGCTTTGTCATGCGATCCTCCGAAACGAAATCGCCACCCATGGGTGCTTTCTAGCTGATGTCTACCTTCGCTATTGGAATACTACGCGCCATGGAACCTCCGCTCCAAAATCTCCTCCATCACCCAATCGTACACGCCCTGGTATGCACCATCGCGGGCCTGTTTTTCGGTGCATCCGTTTACCCTGGCATAGTCCGCCACTGCCACTGGGTCTTGCAAATAATGAGCGGCCTGTGACTGCTCTAGCAATATGCGGTCCATATCATTCACCGAGCCCTGGCCCTCTGTCCCGGGACCATCCGTTGGGTATTTAGTGGGCATGTTCCTCCGGCCACAACATTGCAGCGATCATCTTTAGCTGCTCCATGGTCAGGGTTTTCCACCGGGATCTGAAAATGAACTCATGGCCCTCGCTTACGATTCGGTTCCTCAATGCAACACGCTCCTGCTCGCGGTTGTATTCGGCCAACCCATCATCGGTAAGGAACTCCTCGGAAAACTGCTTCGGCCCGAAAGTTGCGTGGTATTCGCATGGCTTCCCATTGATGATGCTGGCAATGCTATACGATCGCTTGACGTGGCCGACGATCCGGCACTCGTCGAACTTGGTGCCGCTCCATCGCCACGACTTTTTCCATACGCGGGTTCCAATAGGGAGCATCTCAGCCATTCCTCTTTTCCTCCCGCCGCTCTGCCGCGCGCTTCCGCGCATACTCGCGGTGCATGATTACTTGGCATTCTTTGCACCACCGGCTCTGGGAAGTGGCGGAGTGCACATGGCAGCGCTCGCATTCACGAACCGGCGCAGGCGCGGCTGCGATACCGGTGCGGTTCTGCTTAACCCACGCCTTGCCTTGCTCGCAGCGCCGTTTATTTCGGCACGCTGGGCACCAGCGCACCAGCGCTTTCTTCGATCCTGACTCGAATTTGGCATGGCACATCTCGCACGTGTGCTCTACCATGATCGGTCCGGCGAGCGGGCGATGCTTGAGCGGGGTGCGGCCAATCGAAACAGGGTTGCGCATTTCGCGGCCAGCCGCTCCGTATTGCTTTGGAGGGGCCTTCCCAGCGGGATCCTCCCGGAGTGCGCGCTGAGCCATTTTGAGCAGCCCAGCGCCGTCAGCGGTGAGGGGTTTACCGCCTTGTACCAGAGTGCGTCCGGCTCCGCTCTGCACTGCGAAGCGATCCGGAGTCCAGGAGTAACCAATGGTAGTCTTGTAGCCGCCGTTCATGAATTACGCTCCTGCTTCATGGCCTTGAGTTCCGCGAGCGCCTGCTCCAGTAGGTCGTTCGCCATCCGGTTCGCCTGCTTCACATCGGCCAGGCGAGTTTCCATTTCGGCGCAACATCGGGACTCCTTTAGTTGCTCTTTCTGCCTCCGCCGACCAGCATGCCAACCCGCCAAATAGGCCATGCGGAGGTAAGCGAATGCTGATTTCTCGTCCTTGGAGTACTTCGCGGCTGAGTTGGCGTACCGCTTCGCGAACTTCTCGGATCGCTCATATGGAGTGAGTCTCCGTATCATCGCAGTGCCTCCGTGAGTGCAGTCAGGGCGGCGTCCACCTTGGACATATCGCAAGGATGCGCTCTCCGGCGGTGCTTCTCAAGGATCGGCAGGGCTTCCCGCAGGGCCTTCGCCAGCGCGGGAAGGGCGGTACGGGAAGCGGCGATCAGTTGAGCGTTCGCCATTACCTCGGCCCATTCTCCGTCGATACGTCCTGATGCGACTGCGCAATACTGCTCACCGGCGTAGATCCATTTCGAATCCACGCCGTCCAGGATTGTGGCAATGTCAGGTCTCCCAGCCTTCCACGGCCCCGGCGTAGCAGCCTTCTCCAGCGCATCGATGCGGTCTAGCGCGGCAATCAACTCCCCGTTCGGAACGACCGCGAAGGCGGCGTCGAAAGCCTTACCTCGTTCGGGGCTCATTGTTGGTTATCCCTTTTTTCCATCCAATCTGCCGCCGCTCGCACCAGTTCGATATCGCGCTTCGGCGTCGGATGCGGCAGTTCAGAGATGTACGCCTCCGCCTCTTCCTTCCACGAGCGTGCCTTCGCAGTGTGGCGCATCCGCAGGATGTCTGCGGTCAGTGCGATAGCGAGTTGGGTGAAGGGGCGCTGAGTGCTCATGCGTTCACCTCGGCAGAACTCCACCCCGAGCCGAGAGAATCCGCCACAGCCGTTGCTTTTTCGGCCGATTCAAAATCGTGCGCCCAAGCAGCCTTGCTGGTCAGATGCACTATGATCTCACGCTCATTTTCATCCTCATCTGGCGGCTCGACGAGATATAAGCCGCAAGGGTTGATTACGACGTGTTTCATGTCTGCCTTTCGCTCCGGTCGGCACCCGACTATCGGATGCTCACCGGAGCGGCCTCTTGCGAGGCGCTCCGTACCAACCTCCCCCGAGGCGGTTTTGGACGTACAAACAGTAGCCGATAGTTTGGAGGCTCGGCCGAACCTCAGATTGGAGCGCCATTCGCTCCCCGCAGCACCATGCGGGAGGATTCGAACCTCCTTGGCATGCCCAAGCCTTATCGCGGAATCGAACCGCTCCTGTGCGTCCTACAGGCAGTCCCTATAACCACATTGGTGCTGCGGGCGGCGAACACCGCCCGCTCCTCCCGATCAGGCGGAAGCGTCTTGCGTTTCGCCGCCAGCATCGAACGTCGACGAGTTGCGCAAATCTGATAGAACTTGCCCCATCTCCTTGTACACCTTGCGTGCCATGTCGAAGTCCTTGATCTGGTTGCAGTGCTCGAATCCGTTACGCCCCATCACCTCGTAGTATGCAGAGTCGTTTCCACTCGCCTCCAGCAACTGAGCCTTGATGTACTGAAACGCTTGGATCATCGACAACTCAGCAGACTGCTGCACTTTAGGGCGACGCGATGGTTTAGGAAGCGGTTCGTTCGCTGCGGATTCGGCGACTTGGTCAGCGCGCTGTAGCATCTCGATCTTGGAAGCCGCAATCTCTGTTTGAGCCTCCGCACCTCCGCGATCCGCCTGCGCCATCTCGTCGTTAGTGTAGAGTCCGCTCAACTCCTGCGGGAACCCCTTGCGGAATGCCAACGCCTCCGCGCACTTCGCCAGCATCTCGGCTCCCATGCGTTGCCAGAAAGACGTAGGCCGCTGCTGTCCTGTCGCCTTGTCCTTTGTGGTCTGGCAATATGATGACCATCGCGCAACAGCCCAGAATGGCTCACACACCCCTCGTAGAACAGCAACCTTAGCCGCAGCCGGCGGGTCATCGTGCAACCACACGTCCGTCCACTGGCCATCAGATCCACACCAAAACGGACCCAGCTGCCCGCGATACTCTCCGGTACGTTGAGCAATCAGTCGGAACCCATCGATGCCGGTCTGAATCGCCATAACCTCACGGCCAGCGGAGTTGTCCCACCGCTTAACGGCATGGATCTGCTTTGCAAACGGATCTAGACCGGTACGCTTGCACTGCTGAACGAACATTGCCAATTCGTCATCCGTGGCGCCTTTGCAGATGGTGCGCTTGATGAGAGCGACTTGCTCTGTGCTGTAGGATGCCCAGTGCTGCGTCAGCGCTGCGTCTGGCTGCACCGTTACGAGAGCCTGAGTACTCACGCCTGCCCCCCGGTATCTGCCTGCCCCTTGCGCTTGCGCGGGGACTTGTCCTTTCCGCGCGTGGGCTTCGTCGGCGGACCTAAATTTGTCTCGATGTCAGCGGACTCCTTTGTTAGCGATGCAATCTCTCCCTTGATGGCAGAAAGCCGCGCTAACAGCTTCGCGCGGGCATCGCGGAAATTTTCCAATGCTTCACTCATTTTTCTTCTCCTCTCATCTTCGCGATCAACAGGCTCGCGGCAAGCAACTCCTCAAGCGTCGCGTGCCGCAAAAATTCAGTTCCAGCCAAGGCGCACAGTTGGGATATGCGCCTAAGTCCGTCCACCGGCAACTTCTGCAATTCGGATTGTATCGTCCGTGGTATACACCTCGTGCAGTACGGATCCTCGTTCGCATACACCGCGCACTCCTCATGCAACGTATGCCCACAAGCGCTGCACTCCACCTTATCGCACATGTCACAAACCCGCTCGTCGCAGGATGTGCATATCGGCCTGCGTATCGAAAGCGAGTGGTGGTTCCATAGCGCCCCGCAGTGCTCGCAATCGTCGGTCATGCTGATCCTCCAGCCATCCGGATCAACTATAACTTCCCCTCCGCGCGCGCTATTGCGCGCACCAACTCTGTCGGGATGTTTGGATTTCTCCGCAACATTTCGATCATATCCTCCGACTCCTTAGCTGGGCCGAGCACCCTTGCCGCGTCGGAGACAATTATCTCCTCGGCGTCGTCCCAGTCCGGATCGCTCCATTCCATGCTATCGGTGCTTTCATAGCCGCACCGTGAACACCTGAAGGACGTTCCAGATTCACGGTATCCAGTGTCACGGTCTTCGACGTAGTAGTCCTTCGAATTTACTGCGTCTCTGTAGCAATTTGGACAGGTCACTTTTTCACCTCCTTTACATTGACGGTATGCCTGGCCGCCAGCCAGGCCGCGACATACTCAATGTGGAGGCGATATTCCTCTATCTGAGCTGCGCTGTATTGCTCAACGCGGCCGGCGGCAGCGTAATGCTCGCGCCACCAAGCCAGATTGTTCCTTCGACAACCGATAGAGATATTCTCTTCATCCACAGCAATAATCTGATCGCGAGTGCCCGTGACGCGCAGGAAATCGCCGAGAGCCGTCCCACAGTTGGAATTAGTGAGGACCACGCGCGTGAGGTCCGCGTCCGTGAGATCCGCGTATCTGAGGTCCGCGTTAGTGAAAACCGCGTCCGTGAGGTCCGCGTCCGTGAGGTTCGCGCGTTTGAGGATAGCGTTCCTGAGGACCGCTCCCGTAAGGACCGCTCCCGTGAGGTTCGCGTTCGTTAGGTTTGCTCCAGTGAGGACCGCGCCCGTGAGGTTCGCGCGTCTGAGGACACCGCGACTGAGGTCTGCGTCCATGAGGTTTGCTCCAGTGAGGTCTGCGTCCATGAGGTTTGCTCCAGTGAGGTCTGCGTCCATGAGGTTTGCTCCAGTGAGGTCTGCCCACTTGAGGACAGCGTTCGTGAGGAACGCGCGCTTTAGGTCCGCGTTCGGGAGGACCCCTTCACTGAGGTCCACGCGCGATGCAACAGCTTCCCTCACGGCCGCGCCAATGTCCGCAGCCTCAACACGGAAGATGGGTTCTTTTGTCCATCGATTTAGGATTTCAACCATTACGGCACCTTGTATGCAACAACACTTGCCCATTCATTTTCCCCTCCATATTCCTATGTGCGCTCCCCGCAGCACCCAGGCAACATGCGCTGATTATGTGCGCGCTGGCCTACCGGAAGCCAGTAGCCTAGATGCTGCGGGCGGCGCACGGGCCGCCCAAAACATTAATGGTGAAAACTCTTCCACAATCCGACTCCGCCGCCTACTGTGCCCTATACCCAGTGCGCACGGGAGCAAGATAAAATTTTCCAGCGCTGTTAGTCAAGGTGCATCACCTCCTTTCTTCTGTGCGCTCCCATCCGGCCAGGCGAGAGCCCCATGCGTTAGGCCCTCGGTAGGGGAGTGGAGGAGGGTCCTGGCCGGGTGGCGGCGCACACTAGATCGAAAACAACAGACAGTCGGCAGCGGCTACCACCAATATCCCGAGCAGCGCAGTGACGATGCACTGCCGTAGATCGTAGCGGCGGGCGATAACTCCCGCCGCTACAAGAATTGCGATCTCGGATATTTGGACCAATACGATGCGGGCTACCATGGCCTGCCGCCAATTCCAAGGCATAGCAGCATCATAGCCAAAGCCGCGAAAATGATGAATGCCGACGCCATCTGGCGGTTCTCCCGGATCAGTTGCTCGGACCGTCGATGGGAGATTTTTGCATCCTCATACAGCTTCTGGTAGGCCCTACGCCACCCCTCCGTCTCGCTGCGCTGGGCATCCAGCGCGCTCAGTGCTGCCTGGTATGGGTCTACCACATCCAACTCCCGGTAACGATCCAGCGACCCGCCAGCGCCGCCATAAAGCCAACGGCGACAACCAGCGCAACACCGGCCAAGATCACCAGCCCCGCCACCGCCGCAAACGAGCGGATGGCGGCCTCGGTTTCGTCGCATTCATCAAAAGTGGGGATGTCAACCCCGCTCAGGTCGAGCAGGTCTTGACGGTGGTCAACTTCCGTGTACCGCATGTTGCCCTCCAAAAATCGGGGCGGTGTGCCTCATGGCTCCTGCCCCCATGCCGTCCTGCTGGAATCTTCACGCTAACCCGCTTTATCCAGTAACGGGCTCGGCAAGCGCTTAGGCTCCGCCGCTCCGATTACATGACGGATCTCTTTTGCAGTCGATTCGATCATGGAGAGCATGGAAGCCACGCGCCCCAACACGGAAGCGTTAGCCGCAGCCTGCTCTGGCGTCAGGCGGTCGATCAACACATTACCAGCGATCATCGCCCCGTGCTTCAGCCTGCGCTTGGCCCGCGTCACCCTGAGACTGGCGCATTGGGTCTGCTCAGCAGGTTCCACCGCTCGATATCCGACATTGCGCACGCACTCAAAGTGCAGGCGATGATTGCGGAGCATCTCTTTCGCGAACCGATGGAACTGCGCTCGACCGCGAGTGCTTCGGATATCGATACCGGCATACTCTGACAGGTCTTCGTACGGTATCGTCTGCCCCGCCTGAATCAACGTGGCGATATCGGCGTACAGCCGTTTCCATTCAGGATGTGGATGTGTGTTGTTCATTCCCGCGCCCTTCCCAGACCTGCCAATCCTGACC
>ERZ724505.1254-NODE-1254-length-14232-cov-12.450801_pt1 | contig 14232 bp, 11 predicted proteins | sample MGYA00376038_ERZ724505 | MGnify/ENA primary metagenome ERZ724505 (study PRJEB28724, sample SAMN07190884) | wastewater metagenome | isolation source: effluent of sewage treatment plant in Hong Hong | place: Hong Kong | collected 2016-03-17 ... | reverse complement strand
AAGCGGTCCTATACATACAAGGCAAAGGCCGAGACAGCAAAGACGAGATAGTTATTCTTACAGAGGAGACGCTATCCCCTCTCCGTGATTACATATCGCAGCGTCGCAAGCTCGGCAAGGTAAAAGACAGCGACCCTCTTTTTGCCTCTCACTCGGACCGCAACCAGAGCCAGCGCCTGACTACACGCTCAATATCACGCATCGTAAAGACACATCTAGCAGCCAACGGCCTAGACGATAAAAGACTAACCGCTCACAGCTTACGACACACCGCCGTTACTTTTAGCCTGCTCGGCGGCGCAACCATACAGGAGGCACAAGGGATGGCCAGACACGCCAACATCAACACAACTCTGATATACGCACATAACCTAGACCGTGTAGGCAAAGCTCCAGAGCGCAAGATAGATGCTCTTATCGGAGACCTTGTAAACAATGTAAACATTGTAAACACGAAAAGGGCCACAGTATGACAGACACAGCAGCACTTTTAGATGTTATATACAGCCAGCTAGATGTAGAGACGGCCTTATCAGAGCTAGAGCCAAAGAAGCGAGGCAAGTATTATCAACTCCTCTGTCCTGCTTGCCACGATAAGAGCAAGAGCGGTTACATATACGAGGGAGGCCGCTATATCGGATGCAACCGACAAAACAATTGCGGCCAGACAATAACCGTATGGGATTACATAGCTAAACGAGACGGCCACCAGACCGCAGGAGAGACGCTACAAGCGCTTGCACGGCTTGCAGGCTACGAATTACCGCAGACACTGGATAAAGACGCACTAGAGGCCGTTAAACGCTCACAAGCTCACGCCAGTACGATAGAAGCCGCACAGAGTATCTTTACTCGGCGCTTATTCAGTCCAGACGGTAAAAAGGAGCTAGACTACCTACACAAGCGAGGCTATACCGACGATGATATACAAGCAATGCAACTCGGCTCTATCCCCTCTCCTAACGCTCTAGATGATATGCTCAAAGACGAGACTGTAAACAATGTAAACATTGTAAACACTAAAATAGCGGAGCTATCAGTTACAGGCTACGGCACAACGCATACGCTCTCTATCCCCTATCGTGATTACAGAGGCCGACTAGTAGGCTTTATCGCTCGGACTATCAGCGACGCAGAGCCAAAGTACAAGTACAGCAAAGGCTTGCCAATCGGCGCAGAGCTTTACAACCTAGCTGCTAATAAAGGCGTAAAACAGCTCACGATTGTAGAGGGTACACTGGATGCACTTCTAGCCAGCGCACGAGGTATACAAGGCGTAGTAGCAGCAGGCCGCAACCAACCAACCGCCGCACAACTGGACCACGCTCAAGCACTCGGAGTATCCAGTATTACCCTTGCACTAGACAAAGACGAAGCAGGCCAAAAAGGCACACAGGCGGCACTAGATGCACTCATCGGCCAACCGCTCCAGACCTATGTATTGACCTATCCAGACGGCATAAAAGATGCAGACGAACTTATCCGCAAACAAGGCGAGCAAGCACTCCAAGAACAGATACAGACGGCACAATCAGGAGCGCTCTATCTAATATCGTGTTTACAAAGTAAACATAGTAAACATAGTAAACAAGATAAGCTCACAGCCAAAGATAAACGGCAGCTAATGGATGAGGCGCTAGCACTAGAGGAGCGCATCAGCGACCCTATCGCAACGCAGGAGATTATCAGCACTCTGATAGACAAGCTCGGCCTGACAGCCGATATGCTCAAGCCAGTTATAAGCGACTACCACGAACGCAAAGCCAGAGCCAAGCAAAAGCAAGGATATGATAAGTTACTAGCTAAAGCCGCCAGCCTAAAAGAGCAGGGCAAGTATGACGAACTAGAGCAACTATACGCAGAGGAGTTACCATCTCTCCGTGTAAACAATGTAAACACGATAATAGAGCCATACACAGTAGACCGCTTTACTAGCGACTTACAACACCGCAAAGACGGCTACGAGACAGGCTTTACCAAGCTAGACGAATATATCCGCATACCTACCGAAGCGATAACCATCATTGCAGGCCGACCAGCACACGGCAAAACAACCGTGATGCTCAACTTGCTATACAACCTTGTAGAGGCGCATCCAGAGCAGCAATTTTACTTTTTTAGCTATGAGGAGACACGCTCACAGCTAGCGCTCAAGCTAATGACCATAATCGCAGGCTTACAGCTAGACCAGTATCACAACACACGCCAGATAGAACACTACTACAAGACAGGGCAGCTAGACGCTCCGTATTACAAAGGAGACAAGCAAGAGGCCAAAGACTTATTGAACAGCGCCAAAGCCTACTATCAGCAGCTTGTAGCCGATGGCCGCCTATGGATAATTGACCAGCCGTTACTCGTGGATGACCTAGCCAGCACGATAGAACAGCTAGCCGCACGGCAGGGCAATGTAGGCGCAGTCTTTATAGATTACCTACAAAAGATAAAGAGCAAATACAACGCTCCGACACGGCAAGTAGAGATACAAAAAGTATCAGAGCGGTTACTGGAGACGGCCAAGCAAGCCAGCGTAGCCGTGATTACAGGCGCACAGCTCAACAGAGGCGCAGAGGATAAAAAGACCGCACACGGCCTATCACTAGACCAGCTACGAGAGAGCGGAGACATAGAGCAAGATGCACACCTCGTGCTTGGAGTATTCAATCACGCCAGAGCGCAGATAGACGCTAAAGAGGATGCAAGTACGGCCACACCGCTAGAGACAGAGCTAGATATAAAGGTCCTAAAGAATAGAAGCGGACCATCCAACGAGAAGCAGACACTATACCTACATCAGCCAACCTTGCAGCTACGAGAGGATAAACAGCTATGAGTTACGCTACGGCCTATGTAGACGGCCTCCTAAACAAGCAAGCAGTAGATAACCTCACAGGCTTTTTTGACACGCTTATACAGATGGACCAAGCACAGAAGCTAAAGGAGCGGCCATACTCCGAACTACTAGAGGAGCATTACAGGTATGGACCTAGAGGCTCAATCGTGTTTGATAGCGGTCCGACCTACACACGGCAGGAGCTAATCAAGCTCAAACACATAGACGATGCGACCAAGATACAGATACACAACATAAAACGGATATTCAAAGGAGGCGAGATACTATGAGACTGATAGCACTAGTAAACCAAAAGGGCGGCGTAGGCAAGACCACCACAGCCGTAAACCTTGCAGCAGCACTTGTACGACAAAACAAGCGTGTACTACTTATTGACCTAGACCCTCAAGCCAACCTGACATACTCACTCGGCATACGGCCAGAGCAAGACGACAGCATCAAGACTATATACGATGTACTGCTCGGCAGGGCAACGCTTGCAGATGCGACACTCAAACACGATAACGGCTCTTATCTCGTACCATCTAATATAAACCTATCAAGTGCAGAGATGGAGCTATCAGGCCAAGCAGGACGAGAGCTAATACTAAAGGAGGCCATCAGTCCATACGAGGCCGATTACGATTACATACTGATAGATTGCTCTCCTAGTCTCGGCATACTTACGCTCAATGCACTAGTAGCCGCTAAAGAGGTATTTATACCATTACAAACAGAGTTTTTAGCAATGCAGGGTATGAGTAAACTCCTAGAGACATTACAGCTTATCAAGCAGCGCATAAACCACGATATAGAAGTATCAGGCATCATCGGCACAATGTACGACGGCCGCAAATCACTAGCCAAAGAGACCGTAGAGACTATCCGCTCACATTTCGGCGATAAGCTCTGTAAAACACTAATACGCAGCAATGTATCACTTGCAGAAGCCCCAAGCTACGGACAGGACATATTTACATACAAGGCCGACAGCTACGGCGCAGATGATTACACGGCACTAGCAAAAGAAGTTATAGCAATGGAGGGTAACTAACTTATGAGTAAACATAAAGACGAGTTACGAGCAAAGATGCAAGCCAACACGCCAAAGCCCAAAGTAAAGCGGCTCGGCTCTGACCCTTTTAGCGGTACAGCAAGCGGCCTAGACTTGCTCATAACCAACACACAGGACGAGCAAGCACTAACTGTACAACCGACAGACCTTACCAAGCCAAAGCGAGGCAGGCCAAAGGAGATACGCCGCACGATTACCAAAGCCAGCCAAAACGGCCTACACGAGGGATGGACTAGAGCAACTTTTATTGTAAAAGAGGATGTACTAGCCAAGCTCAAAGACAGAGCCTATATAGACCGCCGCAACCTAAAGGATGTAGTTAGCGAAGCGCTAGAGCATTATCTAAACACCACAGAGACAAAGGAGGGCAAGTAGATGCCTAAAGTTATAGGAGATATTACTCTCTATACTCTAATGGAGCTAGCCACGATGTTAGATGTTACGGATGTTACACTCCGACGCTATATCAGAGACGGTAAAATACACGCTACCAAAATCGGCGGCGCTTACCATATCAGCGAGCAAGCACTAAAGGAGTTTTTAGAGCAGGACCAACCATCAAACAACCAAGCGGAGGGCAAGTCGTAAAATATGATGTTTACTATGTTTACCGTGTAAACAATGTATACATAACTGTATGACTGTAAAGTATAGATAGCGGACATAGAACTATGGAGAGTACAACACAAGCCACAAACACTAGTACAACCATCACGGCCAGCAATGACAGCAGGCTAGATAAACAGGTCCGCTTTATTGAACTACGAGCGCAGGGCCAACCATACCGCACGATTGCCAAAGAGCTACAAGTTAGCAAGGCAACACTCACAGGATGGGATAAACAGCTAGCAGGCGATATAGCCAAGCACAAGGCCGAACGGATGCAGGAGCTTTACACGGCTTACGGTATGTACAAAGAGGCTCGTATACAAAAGCTCGGCGGCGTACTCCAAAAGATAGACAGCGAGCTAGATACAAGAGACTGGAGCGACATTACAACTGATAAGCTCCTAGATTACAAGCTCAAGTACACGCAAGCATTATCAAGCGAATATACGCCGATTACAGGCAAGGACAGAAGCAGCCAAGAATTGAACGCCGCAACCATACTCAAAGAGTTAGATAACCTCCTAGAGCGTGTACAAAGCGGCGAGGTACACAAAGACCAAGCACAGCAGGAGCTAGTTATATTATCAGGTATGATGCGAGTATACGAAGCCAGCGCACTAGAGGATAAAGTAAAACGACTGGAGAGGGCCATAGCAGGATGACAAAGAAGCCAAAACTAGATATACGCACAATGATACGAGAGGGCAAAATCAGCTCTGATAGAGCAGGCCAGCTTATAGCTCTAGATAATTACGCAGGCGGCATCCTAACCGATAGCGACGAGCGAGCGCTTAGAGAGACAGCCAAAGACCAGCAACGGCTCAATAGCTATATAAGAGGCTCAAACAAGCTCAATCATATAGAGATTGCCTTACAGATGGAGATGCTAGAGATAGACAGGGATATAAACTGGATAGCTTGGGCGCTCTCGGCTATCAAGTTTACAACCGTGTTAGACAACACCATACCAGCCGTGCAGATTGTTACTCAAGAGAAGTACGACCGTATACCAGAGGAGAAGCACACGCTCCGCAAAGCTCGGACCTATAACCTTATGACCCTATATAGAGCCGTGCTAGAGGATATTATCCAAAACCGCCGCAAAGAGTACAAAGCTATCGTAGATGACCTAGAGCAGACCGCAAAAGAGGGTAGAGAGGGCCAGTACCTTATAGATACAAAGACCGACGAGGAGCAACACCTCTTGTATGGTATGGACCTAATAGACAACGCCGACGAGTATTACATCGGATGGACACCTTTTAACGACCACGCCGACTATGCACTAGCCGACCTTGCAGAGGATATACCAGAATTACACGCCGCCATTATGGACGAGCTACGCCGATTACATAAAGACAAGCAGCTCACTATTGACCCTGTTAGCGTAGAGCTAAACGCTTACAGAGATACACCGCTTGCAGGCTCGGAGCTAGACAAGATGGATATACAACGGCTCAAGCAATGGATGACCGCCGTAGAGGGTACACCGCTAGATGATTACGCACACAATGCACTAGACAAGACACCACGCAGCACGGAGATTATGGGCCAAGAGGCTATATCAAGCGACCAAGAGGCCGCAGCCGTTACAAGCAAGTATCAAAAGTACGCTATATTGCAAAACGCAGGCGAGCGAGATACCGTAGACGGCATCTATAAAATGGACTTTATACAGCGCATTGCTTACGGTCCTATGTTCGGATATAGTGCCAAAGCCAAAGGCGAAGCAGCCAGCAAACAACACGCCGAAACCGACGAGACACTAGTAAAAGGTATGGCAAGGTCCAGAGGAGCGATAATCTATAATGCCAAACTACTTACTATCTTTTTAGCGTGGAGAGAGCGAGCAGGCCAGCTACTCGGCATAAACAAGGCCGACGAGTGGCAACAAAAGAGCAGCCAGCTAGACCTATTACGCCGCTATGAGATGTACGAGAGTTACCGCATAACCTATCAGCTAGACGATATACGCTCATATATAGCCGACAGAGACGCTCTAGAGTATATAGACGCAGTAGAGGCGGCCACAGCACCGCTATACGATGCAATACCACTAGATGGCCTAGCAACACACGAGATGGAGCAAGAGGAGCGCTCAAAGGTCCTACACTCACACCATCCAAGCAAGGAGATGATGGCCGACTGGATAAGCCAAGACGAACGCATACAAAAGGGCCTCAAGCTCATAGAAGCAATGGACCTATCTAGCATTACAAGTACAGCCGATAAACTATCAGACATACATCAAGAGTTTTTGACAGAGCGACAAGAGATAATAACAGAGACCGCAGGCGATGACTAAAAGGAGAGCTATCAACAGCGCAGCACACGACGAAGTGATGCGGCAACTTGCCAAAGCCACGCAGGGTATTGCAACAACGCCACTATCAGGCGAGATAACGCAAACAACGGATGCGCTCCTACGAGACAATAAAGCTAAAGGCCGCAAAGGCGCTCGGCTCTCTATCGCAGCCGCTACACACGCTATACAGAAGCCAAAGAGCAAGCAGGCTAGTCTTTTTGATACCTTACAAAATGACCAGAGCTTACAACGGCAGATACAACAGCAAGGCATAGAACAGCTCGGAGCGGTCCTATCAGGTACAGAGTGGCGAGCGCTAATAGCTATCAGTAGGCTATTGCAGCAGCAGGGCGCATACGATGCAGCCGACAATCATTACAGGACCGCAGGCGAGATACGAGCGCAAGATATAGTAGTTACTCAAAAGCAGTTTTATGATGCTTACGGCGTAAAGCGCATCACAACAGCACGAGGCAAGCTAGATTATCAGGCATCAGAAGCACAAGAAGCGCTAGCGGCCTTACTCGGCCTCAATAAACCTATATTACAGGTATACGGCAAGCAGGCGGCCAGTGGCAAAATCAAGCGGAGGGATGCAGTCCGTACAGTAGCGCCTCTCGTGATAACCAAAGAGCTATATCAGGACATTACAAAGACACAAGAGCAGGCGCTCAAAGATGGAGACACGAGCGGACAGGGCCTCAAATACCTACGCATTGCGCCTAGCGACATATTCTATGTACTCGGCTTTATGTACCTACCAGAGGCCGTATACAGAGCCATAGAGCAAAGATATTCAGGTCCAGAGCTATCTCCGACGCTTTATAACCTTACGATGGTACTTGCACTAGAAGTACACAACAGCAAGGCCGACGGCGAGACAACCACGCTCAAGCGCAACCTAGAGACGCTAGCCTACAACATCGGCAAAGGCCAACGCATAGAGACACGCCAAAAGAAGCGGCTCAAAGCAGAGCTAGACAAAGAAGCAGGCAAGCTACGAGATGTAGGCGCTATCAAAGGCAAAGTAAAGTACACCACAGGAGACGGCATATCAGGAGAGCAGGCACAGCTAGATATAGTCCGTGCAATGTTTGGCACTAAAGACCTACCAGAGAGCGAGCCACTAGAGGAGCTAGACTAATGAGAGATGATAGCCGCATACACCGCATCATTGTTGTTGTATTGTTACTTGCAATAACTACCCTGCTCTATCTTATACTTCAAGAGCTACGCAGTAGACCTATATCTGTACCACTTCAAAGCGCTAGCACAGATGCAGCTATTATCGTGTTTACCGTGTAAACATTGTAAGTTTGTAAACAATGTATACATAAGCTCAATCTGTAAAAAGGTCCTACGCAAAAGGTGCAAAGACCTACGCAAAAGGTGCAAAGACCTACGCAAAAGGTGCAAATCTCCCCTGTTAAAACGCTCAATATAACTTTATATAACTATATATAGCAAAACGGCCTCTTTATCAGAGCCGTTATTGCTTTACTTGGAGACTACAAAACATCACAAAGCGCTAGTAGATGCAGGCTCTCATTATCACGCAGCCCAAGCTCTTTACGCCTTTTTTTGATAGCTTGCTCGTATTCAGCATCGGACATACCTAGCGGACGGATGGGCCTAGCCGTAGATACCTTGCTAGTGCCTGCTCTATTCTCTAACCGCTCCAGTTTGTTTGATAAACCTTTTATACTCATACTCTAATTATACTCTGTTATAGCCGACTAGTACACAAAAGTATTGACACGCAGACATTACGAGCGTATTGTAAAAGTATTGTAAACATACAATATATGCTATAATAAGAATATGACACAGGGTAACAACACACTAGCAACAATAGCCACAGATAACGGCATCCAAGCCGTACCTAGTTTTGACCTGATAGCCGATAAGTTTTTAGAAGCTCACGACATAGCGCCAAAGAGCAAAGCCACATACCGCCGTGCATTACGGCAGTTTTTTATATATCTAGACGAGCAACACATCACGCAGCCAAGCCGTACCGACTTGCTAGCATATAAGCGATACCTGATAGATAAAGAACTATCTCCACACACTGTTAGCGCCTATATAATCGCACTCCGTAAACTATTTCAATGGACAGAGGGCGAGAGCCTATACCCTAATATTGCAGCCACACTCAAAGGCCAAAAGAAGCCCAAAGGCTTTAATAAAGATGCTCTGACAGTAGAACAGGTCCGCTCACTCCTAACAGGCATAGCTCATAACTCACTTATCGGCGCTAGAGATTACGCCATCATCAACTTGCTTGTACGCACAGGCTTACGCACGATAGAAGCAGAGCGAGCCGACATAGCCGACATACGCCAGCAAGGCGGCCAAGCGGTCCTATACATACAAGGCAAAGGCCGAGACAGCAAAGACGAGATAGTTATACTTACAGAGGAGACGCTATCCCCTCTCCGTGATTACATCACACAACGCCGCAAGCTCGGCAAAGTAAAAGACAGCGACCCTCTTTTTGCATCACACAGCGACCGCAACCAAAGCCAACGCCTAACTACACGCTCAATATCACGCATCGTAAAGACACATCTAGCAGCTAACGGCCTAGACGATAAAAGACTAACCGCTCACAGCTTACGGCACACCGCCGTTACTTTTAGCTTGCTCGGCGGCGCAACAATACAGGAGGCACAAGGGATGGCCAGACACGCTAACATCAACACAACTCTGATATACGCACATAATCTAGACCGTGTAGGCAAAGCTCCAGAGCGTAAAATAGATGCTCTCATAGGAGACCTTGTAAACAATGTAAACATTGTAAACACAAAAAGGGCCACAGTATGACAGACACAGCAGCACTCCTAGATGCTATATACAGCCAGCTAGATGTAGAGACAGCACTATCAGAACTAGAGCCAAAGAAGCGAGGCAAGTATTATCAGGTCCTATGCCCTGCTTGCCAAGACAAGACCAAGAGCGGCTATATTTACGAGGGCGGCCGCTATATCGGATGCAACCGACAAAACAACTGCGGCCAGACAATAACCGTATGGGATTATATAGCTAAAAGAGACGGCCACCAGACCGCACAAGAGACGCTACAAGCGCTTGCACGGCTTGCAGGCTACGAATTACCACAGACACTAGATAACAGCGCTCTAGAAGCAGTAAAACGCTCACAAGCACACGCCAGCACGATAGAAGCAGCACAGAACATCTTTACTCGGCGCTTATTCAGTCCAGACGGTAAAAAGGAGCTAGACTACCTACACAAGCGAGGCTATACCGACGATGATATACAAGCAATGCAACTCGGCTCTATCCCCTCTCCTAACGCTCTAGATGATATGCTCAAAGACGAGACTGTAAACAATGTAAACATTGTAAACACTAAAATAGCGGAGCTATCAGTTACAGGCTACGGCACAACGCATACGCTCTCTATCCCCTATCGTGATTACAGAGGCCGACTAGTAGGCTTTATCGCTCGGACTATCAGCGACGCAGAGCCAAAGTACAAGTACAGCAAAGGCTTGCCAATCGGCGCAGAGCTTTACAACCTAGCCGCTAATAAAGGCGTAAAACAGCTCACGATTGTAGAGGGTACACTAGATGCACTCCTAGCCACCGCACGAGGCATACAAGGCGTAGTAGCAGCAGGACGCAACCAACCAACCGCCGCACAACTAGACCACGCAGCAACGCTCGGAGTAGCCAGTATTACCCTAGCTCTAGACCAAGACGAAGCAGGCCAAAAAGGCACGATAGCGGCACTAGATGCACTCATCGGCCGACCTATTCAGACCTATGTACTAACCTATCCAGACGGCATAAAAGATGCAGACGAACTTATCCGCAAACAGGGCGCAAAAGCACTCCAAGAACAGATACAGACGGCCCAATCAGGAGCGCTTTATCTAATATCGTGTTTACAAAGTAAACATAGTAAACAAGATAATCTGACAGCCAAAGATAAGCGCCTGCTAATGGACGAAGCTCTAGCACTAGAGGAGCGTATCAGCGACCCTATCGCAACGCAGGAGATTATCAGCACACTAATAAACAAGCTCGGCCTAACAGCAGATATGCTCAAGCCAGTTATAAGCGACTACCACGAACGCAAAGCCAGAGCCAAGCAAAAGCAAGGATATGATAAGTTACTAGCTAAAGCCGCCAGCCTAAAAGAGCAGGGCAAGTATGACGAACTAGAGCAACTATACGCAGAGGAGTTACCATCTCTCCGTGTAAACAATGTAAACACGATAATAGAGCCATACACAGTAGACCGCTTTACTAGCGACTTACAACACCGCAAAGACGGCTACGAGACAGGCTTTACCAAGCTAGACGAATATATCCGCATACCTACCGAAGCGATAACCATCATTGCAGGCCGACCAGCACACGGCAAAACAACCGTTATGCTCAACTTGCTATACAACCTAGTAGAGACGCATCCAGAGCAGCAGTTTTACTTTTTTAGTTATGAGGAGACACGCTCACAGCTTGCACTCAAGCTAATGACCATAATCGCAGGCATACAGCTAGACCAGTATCACAACACACGCACGATAGAACACTATTACAAGACAGGGCAGCTAGACGCTCCATATTACAAAGGCAACAAGCAGGAGGCCAAAGACTTACTAAACAGCGCCAGAGATTATTATCAGCAGCTAGTATCAGATGGCCGCCTATGGATAGTAGACCAACCACTACTTGTAGATGACCTAGCCAACACGATAGAACAGCTAGCCACACGGCAGGGCAACATCGGCGCAGTCTTTATAGATTACCTCCAAAAGATAAAGAGCAAGTACAACGCTCCGACACGGCAAGTAGAGATACAAAAAGTATCAGAGCGCCTACTAGAGACGGCCAAGCAAGCCAGCGTAGCAATTATCACAGGCGCACAGCTCAACAGAGGCGCAGAGGATAAAAAGACCGCACACGGCCTATCACTAGACCAGCTACGAGAGAGCGGAGACATAGAGCAAGATGCACACCTCGTGCTTGGAGTATTCAATCACGCCAGAGCGCAGATAGACGCTAAAGAGGATGCAAGTACGGCCACACCGCTAGAGACAGAGCTAGATATAAAGGTCCTAAAGAATAGAAGCGGACCATCCAACGAGAAGCAGACACTATACCTACATCAGCCAACCTTGCAGCTACGAGAGGATAAACAGCTATGAGTTACGCTACGGCCTATGTAGACGGCCTCCTAAACAAGCAAGCAGTAGATAACCTCACAGGCTTTTTTGACACGCTTATACAGATGGACCAAGCACAGAAGCTAAAGGAGCGGCCATACTCCGAACTACTAGAGGAGCATTACAGGTATGGACCTAGAGGCTCAATCGTGTTTGATAGCGGTCCGACCTACACACGGCAGGAGCTAATCAAGCTCAAACACATAGACGATGCGACCAAGATACAGATACACAACATAAAACGGATATTCAAAGGAGGCGAGATACTATGAGACTGATAGCACTAGTAAACCAAAAGGGCGGCGTAGGCAAGACCACCACAGCCGTAAACCTTGCAGCAGCACTTGTACGACAAAACAAGCGTGTACTACTTATTGACCTAGACCCTCAAGCCAACCTGACATACTCACTCGGCATACGGCCAGAGCAAGACGACAGCATCAAGACTATATACGATGTACTGCTCGGCAGGGCAACGCTTGCAGATGCGACACTCAAACACGATAACGGCTCTTATCTCGTACCATCTAATATAAACCTATCAAGTGCAGAGATGGAGCTATCAGGCCAAGCAGGACGAGAGCTAATACTAAAGGAGGCCATCAGTCCATACGAGGCCGATTACGATTACATACTGATAGATTGCTCTCCTAGTCTCGGCATACTTACGCTCAATGCACTAGTAGCCGCTAAAGAGGTATTTATACCATTACAAACAGAGTTTTTAGCAATGCAGGGTATGAGTAAACTCCTAGAGACATTACAGCTTATCAAGCAGCGCATAAACCACGATATAGAAGTATCAGGCATCATCGGCACAATGTACGACGGCCGCAAATCACTAGCCAAAGAGACCGTAGAGACTATCCGCTCACATTTCGGCGATAAGCTCTGTAAAACACTAATACGCAGCAATGTATCACTTGCAGAAGCCCCAAGCTACGGACAGGACATATTTACATACAAGGCCGACAGCTACGGCGCAGATGATTACACGGCACTAGCAAAAGAAGTTATAGCAATGGAGGGTAACTAACTTATGAGTAAACATAAAGACGAGTTACGAGCAAAGATGCAAGCCAACACGCCAAAGCCCAAAGTAAAGCGGCTCGGCTCTGACCCTTTTAGCGGTACAGCAAGCGGCCTAGACTTGCTCATAACCAACACACAGGACGAGCAAGCACTAACTGTACAACCGACAGACCTTACCAAGCCAAAGCGAGGCAGGCCAAAGGAGATACGCCGCACGATTACCAAAGCCAGCCAAAACGGCCTACACGAGGGATGGACTAGAGCAACTTTTATTGTAAAAGAGGATGTACTAGCCAAGCTCAAAGACAGAGCCTATATAGACCGCCGCAACCTAAAGGATGTAGTTAGCGAAGCGCTAGAGCATTATCTAAACACCACAGAGACAAAGGAGGGCAAGTAGATGCCTAAAGTTATAGGAGATATTACTCTCTATACTCTAATGGAGCTAGCCACGATGTTAGATGTTACGGATGTTACACTCCGACGCTATATCAGAGACGGTAAAATACACGCTACCAAAATCGGCGGCGCTTACCATATCAGCGAGCAAGCACTAAAGGAGTTTTTAGAGCAGGACCAACCATCAAACAACCAAGCGGAGGGCAAGTCGTAAAATATGATGTTTACTATGTTTACCGTGTAAACAATGTATACATAACTGTATGACTGTAAAGTATAGATAGCGGACATAGAACTATGGAGAGTACAACACAAGCCACAAACACTAGTACAACCATCACGGCCAGCAATGACAGCAGGCTAGATAAACAGGTCCGCTTTATTGAACTACGAGCGCAGGGCCAACCATACCGCACGATTGCCAAAGAGCTACAAGTTAGCAAGGCAACACTCACAGGATGGGATAAACAGCTAGCAGGCGATATAGCCAAGCACAAGGCCGAACGGATGCAGGAGCTTTACACGGCTTACGGTATGTACAAAGAGGCTCGTATACAAAAGCTCGGCGGCGTACTCCAAAAGATAGACAGCGAGCTAGATACAAGAGACTGGAGCGACATTACAACTGATAAGCTCCTAGATTACAAGCTCAAGTACACGCAAGCATTATCAAGCGAATATACGCCGATTACAGGCAAGGACAGAAGCAGCCAAGAATTGAACGCCGCAACCATACTCAAAGAGTTAGATAACCTCCTAGAGCGTGTACAAAGCGGCGAGG
>ERZ724505.1253-NODE-1253-length-14257-cov-10.273905_pt1 | contig 14257 bp, 15 predicted proteins | sample MGYA00376038_ERZ724505 | MGnify/ENA primary metagenome ERZ724505 (study PRJEB28724, sample SAMN07190884) | wastewater metagenome | isolation source: effluent of sewage treatment plant in Hong Hong | place: Hong Kong | collected 2016-03-17 ... | reverse complement strand
TTTGACAAGACCTTATCTGCCTTGTCGCTTGTAACCGGGTCGGCCTGTCCGTCTAGACCGCTCCAAGTGTCCGTGTTCGGAGCCTTGTCAATGCCGCCATCAGCGAATCCAGCATTGTCGTCAGCGGACGGTAGGTCTTGCGACTTAAGTACGGGCGTCGATAGCACGTCCGGGTCGGCGTGCTTGTAATCAGAGGTTCCCTTTTCGGCATCTCCACGGCCATCGTGGATGCTCTGAGTCTCTGTGGGCTTAGGTGAACCAGATGCCTGAGTGTCCGGAACCTCGGTGTGGTTGTAGCCCTTGGCGTTACCTGCCTGATCCTTGTTAATCAGTGGCTTCGTCGGACCGCCTAGGCCCGACTCATCGGCTTTTGGGAGCTTTTCACGGTGGACCGCTCCACCACCATCCCGGGGCGCGTCAGCTTGCTTAGAGGAAAGCGACTCGTGGCCTACGGCGCTCGGGGCGTCGGCTAGCTCGGCCTCGATATTGTCAATCCCCTCAGACGGCTCGCCAATCTCGGTGGAGTCGCCCTTGGTCCAGCGGCCATCAGAGCCACGGCCTAGGTCTTCCCAGCCGGAAAGTACAGCCGCGTATACGCTGTCGTAGGTTTCGCCGTTGTACTCAGCGACAACCTCCTGCACCGTAGCCTTGATGTCGGCCTCGACTAGAGCGAGGCGCGACTTAAGCTCATCGGCGTCAGCGGCGTTGGAAAGAAAAGCTCCAAAACGATCAGCTACGCGCTTATGAGCGACGGCAGCGATCTTGCGGTTCTTAGAATACTCGCCCTCATCGAAGGCGGCAAGATGTTCGAATAGTCCACTCATAGGAATAGGGTGTCGTCAGGTAGGTTGGAGTGGTCAGGCTCAGAAGCAGCTTCCTTCTTTGTGGCTTCCTTAACCTTGGCTAGCTCAGCGCGACGTACCTCTTCAACGCGGGCCAGCCAGACGCTCTCGTACTGCTCGCGGATCGACGGATCAGCGGCGGCGGTGTGAGAGCGGATAAAGGTAGCTGCCATGTTGCGTACCGTGCCAGCGTGGGCTAGAGCCTCACGGCTAACATCGGCTACAAACGCCTCAGGACCCTCATCCATTAGCTGCTCATAATTGGTGGCCTCAGCCTCAGCGATCATCTCGCCTAGGGTGTTATCCAGCCACGTACCGTTGCCGGGTCCCATGGACTCCTGCTCGACGGCCTGCATCTTAAATGGAGCGGGCGGGGCGAATGCCTCTACCTCTTCGGATGCTAGATGCTCTAGAGCCTGCTCTAGCTCGCCAATCTCGGCGCGGGCCTCGACTACTAGAGAGTGTAGGTCGGCCTCGCCACCACCGGCTGCAAGGTGCATACGGGCCTGCTTGATAACATCAAGCAATTCGATGCGGCGCTCGGCTAGCGAAGCGGCTGTGCCATCCGGAGTGTGAGCTAGACGCTCACGAAGGGACTCAAGTAGAGAAACTTCCTTCTTTTCCTCAGCGGCCTTGAAGGTCATGCCTTCGGTGACCGGGAGGTTCACAATACGTCCATTATCAAATCGGACGGTTACTGTCTCACTCCATAAATCTTGTGTGCGGCCCAGGACGGTGCCCTCTAGACCGTTCGGGGTGGTGACGCGAGCCTGGACACCAGCGGGCGGCAAGCCATGATGCGGATCAACCGGGGGAGCCGGGGCCGGTGGAACGCCACCATCCAGACCGGGAGCGGGTGGCTGCTCGCCAGCCTCGCCCTGCTCAAGCTGCTGTAGGCGCTGCTCTAGCTCGGCTAGGCGCTCCTCTACGCTCGGCTGAGCGCCCTCAATGTCACCCTGGACTTCCTCGGGTGGCTGGGGCATCTCCGTTTCTCCCTGAGGGTCTTGAGCGCCCGGGTCGGCCTCATCCTCATATGGAGGGGTCGCGGCTAGCTTTTGCTCGACTTCTTCGACATCGGTACCGGAAGCAACCACGGCACCGTCGAGCATCGCATAGACCTTATTTCCCTGAAAGATAAAAGTAGGTTCTCGCATCTCATTTGTTAACCGTGTTGTATCCGGAAGCTTTATAGGCTTATGCACCCGGTAAACGCCTAGGTAGTGGACGGCCACCAAAAGGTCTACGATTTGGGGCTGGGCTAATAGGGTTGCGGGACCCTCCCCTAAAGGACTGTTCGCCATGGCGGGAGGCGTAGTGAGCGGAGAACGCCTTGGCTCTCTCAGAACGGTCAGCGCCAATACGGTAACCGCCCGGGGCACCGTAGGATGGCGTCACCGCTAGGTCTTCTCGCTCCTCACCAGCGATGATGTTTCCGATAGAGACTTCGACAACCTCCATGACACAATCGGCCATATCCTTCGTCTGGACCGGTCCCTCATCCTGCTTCTCAACTCGCGGCGTCTGAGAGGTCTTAATCTCCTGTAGGAACTTAAGCTCTAGGCCGCAGTAGGCTGTGTCGGCTGTGTCGTCAGGGGCGTGTACTAGGTCACGGTACAAGGCGGTGCGGAAAGTCTCAGCACGGAACCAATTGGTGCGGATATTCGGTACCTTCTCCCAAACACGAGTCTCAATACTTCGCTTACGGAATTCTCGCTTGAGGTACTGGATAGGCATCGCGCTCTGATGCTGGTCGAGCGTCAGCGAGCGAGGGCGGAAGACATTACAGTAGAAGATGACTTCTTCTAGGATCGGCTCCCAGTCAATAACGCCATCTACGAACTCTTTGGGGTTCCAGCGCTTAATGACATCAAAGATAACGTGAGTCTCTGATTTACCACGAATCATTAACTCCTCGGTGTGACCCATAGCGAAGCCGAATCCAGCCGTGGTAGAAGAGGGGTCAAGATGGGCGTAGTAGACGTGGGGCCAAACAGGACTGTCCCAGTTGGTCTTAAGGGGAGAGCGAAGAATGTGTTTTTCCTCCTCATTCCATTCAGGGCGTCCCTCAAACATGCGGTCCACCATCTCTGGGATAAGGTAAGCGTCAACAACCTCAGCGAAGTGACCACGGCGCTCGACCTTGAACTTCTGGGGATCGTCCTTCTCCTCCTGAATCATGGAGATGATGGCGTGACGATCCTGCTCAGTGTAGTAGTAAGAGCCGTCTTCGTTACGCTTATCCCAGTCCCAGTCAGGGCTTACCGTAATACATTTCTTAGGACCAACGTAAGTCGGGTCTTCCCACCAACCGTCGTATAGCGCCCAGGAGGGGAAACGCATCGACAGGATGGCGTTAGCACCGCCCGGATTTGTCTCTTCGTCCTCGTCCTCCTCGCCAGTGCCCATTCCGACCTCATAGCGCTGGTAGAACTTACCGGTCTTGGAATACGGTGATGAGTTACAGAAGATGAGGGCGTCACGGCCGAACTGCGCGAGCGCCGGGATAGCAGCGGCGTATACCTCGTTGTCGGACTGATCCGACTCGCCCTGCATAAAGTGAGCAAACTCGTCAAAGACAATCGCCATCGTGGCCGAACCACGGATCGTACGCGAGTTAGCCGGAAGCGCCTTGCCTCGTAGAGTGGAGATGTCTCGCTGGACCTTGCGGCCCATTCGCTTCCACTCAGCAAGCTTACGGATATCTGTCTCTGTCATTACAGAGAATTCAGTTTCCTGTAGCTTGCCGACATAGCGGTTCATGGCGTTACAGGAGTTGACCATGGCCGAGAAGTCCGCGTACTGCATCTCCTTGGCCTGATCCTGGGAGGCGGCGACACAGGAATAGAAGATTTCCTTATCAGCGTCGATACCGTAATGCTTACCCGGGTCCTGTAGCTGCAAAGTGTCGTACATCTTCTTTGCAAGCGATAGGCCGGTAATGAAACCCTTAGAGCAGCGGCGACCACCGACTAGGCACACTTCGCGAAAGTGCTTATAGCCGTTAGCTTTTAGCCACTGACGTTTCTCGCGAATGTCAGGGCAAATCTCTACCTCGGTACCGCCCCTGCCGCCTTCCAGCCATGTATCAAGGATGGCCTCCTCGGCGTCAGTCAGGTCTTCCAGAAAGATCAGCTTGAGAAGAAGTCTCTGGCGCGGGTAGAGAATGCGGTTGCAGAACTTCTTACTCTCAGCAAATTCGACAATGCTGATGGGCTTTGAGTTGAAGTTCGCCTCAAGCGTGTTCAGAATGTTAAAGTCTGAACTCACTTATTCCACCAAAGATATGCTCGCCCATTGTGTTCAATATCGTGGCAGTTTGAACACAAAACATCACACTTTTTCAGTTCCTCATCAATGATAGACCAATCAGGGTTAACTCGTGCTAGTTTTGTCGAGATGTTAAACAACTTGGTTGAAGGGTCGCGATGATGAAATTGTAAGGCTGCTGGATGATTAAATCCACAACGCATACAAATAGAAGAACCGCAGCGCTCAAGGGCTTCTACCTTACGTCGCGCTGCTTTTTCCTTTGCCGTCTGTCGCCATCTAGCAGCCCTATCTAACACTTTCTCGGCGTGGGCTGCGTAATACGCACGTTGTTGGGCGTAGACCGCTTCTCTACTTTGCGTCTTAAAACGCCCCTGCTCCCACCGACGACTGTTTGAACACTTTTTACAACGCGCTTGATAATCAATTCGTCCACGTCTACGCTGGACGTAAAAAGCGTCAATTGGCTTTGTTATTTGGCAACTTCCGCATTTTTTCTCTACGGTCGCGGGCGGCACGCTTTCCGTCTGCTTCTTCTTTTTGTCCGTAGTAGTCTTCTCCACGCTTATTAGCGGCTTGGACCTCGAATTTTTTAAGCTCGTGATCGAAGCCGTACTTATGAATGTCGTCGCCTTCAACCTTGCCGATAATCTCGACAGTGGGTGGCTCGCCATAAAAGCACGGGGTCGGGTCGAAGGTTGCCAGGATGCCAATATCGGCAAACTTAGTTAGGGCTTCATCGCGCAGAGCCTCTAGGTTGTCAGCGGTATTGGCCTTCTTGCCATACTTCATAACCAGGGCACCGACAATTTCGCCAACCTGTTTTACCTCATAGTCGGTAAGGTCAGTAGCGAACTGGGCCAACTGCGATGTGGACGAGATTCGGTCGTCCTTCTTAGCCGGATCGAGATTCATCATTTCCTTTCTTGACTAGACGGCCCGCCGAAGCGGGCCATCACGTTACGAGTTGACTGGAAGCGTTACGCCAGCAGCCGTCTTATTATTCGCAGCGGAGACAATATACTGACCAATGGCGCGATGCTGGTTTAGGGCAACGCGGGTCGGGATATTGTCAACGTTGACGAGAGTGTCGGCAGTCTCGGTTAGCTCAACCTGACCAATTCTGTACGTCGCGGTGTTCGTCGTCGGAACAGTCGCGGTGACAAGGCCGGTCTGGGTGGTGTGAGTAAACGAGTTCGTCGTGCTTGTGAAGTAGCCGGTCTGACCATTGGACGAAGTACCAATGTAGATTCGGTAACTAGAAGCGTTCGGAACAGCCGTCCAAGCCAAAGCACACGAGGCGCTTGGACCGGTGCGGGCACCCGAGTTGACTTCCGTGGCCGGGGTTGTCTCGCCAAAAGCGCCAACCGCAGTTACCTTATAGTAATAGGTTGCGGTAGCAAGCGAGCCACCCGAGTTGGAGCCGGTCGGGGTGATCGTGCCAGGAGCAGCTACAGCGCCGACCGCAGGAACGCGAACGCTGTTGGAGCTATTGAATGAGCGTAGTGCTACGTAAGTAGGCATTTAATCTCCCTTACGAATTCGAAGGAAGAGCTACGCCGTTATCGGTCGCGTTGGTAGCCGTGACGATGTACTGACCAATTGCGCCGTGGCGAGAAAGCTCACGACGATTAGAGGCAAGGTCAAGGTCAACAATCGTATCGACGGTCGTTGAGAGCTTCACCTTAGCGCCAGTGCGATCAACTAGGCGAACGTTGGCGGAACGATTGAGCGCTCTTAGAGCTACATGCTGTGCCATCTGTATTCCTTTCTTGGGGTTTAAACTAGCCTATGCCCGCCGCAGGGAAACACAGGCTCGATGGTATTAGTTAACCGTAGGAAGGATCAGAATTAAACGTGGCTGTACTCTACGCGAATGTAGACGGCCACAGCGCTGTTGGCCGACATCGCGGCGCTCATATTGACGCCGATGGCGTAGGCCGTAGTAGCGCTTAGGGTGACCGAAGTATTAGAGTTAACACCCTGGGTAGTGGCTGTGGTGGCCGCTGTGGTCGCCGGGGTAGCTGAGTTGGTTACAGCCGAACCAGCGGTATAGGTAATGTTGCCACTCGTGCCACCAAGGGTCAACGGGTAGATGGCCGAGGTAAAGGTCGCAGTTGCCGCTACCGAGTTGGCTGTGAAGTTGGCGACAACGCGGTAGTTGATGGTCTTATTGGCAACGGCATAGTTAGCCGTTGCCGGGATGAAGAAGACGGGTACTGAAAGCGCGCCAGTCACTCCCGTCTTGATTGGCGTACCGCTGTCAGTAGGGAACCAAACACCGGACGAGGTTACCGTGGCAGCTTGGAAAATACTTCCGACGCTCCATAGCGTCTTCCATCCTGCATTAGTTGGAGAGGCCAGCTTTGCGTCAGTGACGTTAGCATCAGTAATCTTTGTAGTCGTAACCGAATTAGTAGCTAGCTGCGTCGTACCGACTGCTGATGAAGCTAGGCCCGCAGAGCCGATCTGTACACCCTTACCAATAGAGTGGTCATGGTCATCAATAGCCTGGAAGTTGGCAGCTAACTGGGTATGCGAAAAGTAGTCGGATACAGAATCCCACTTAATCAGACCCATATTGCCGAGAGTTGACGCCATTAGAACTTAACCTTCATGATGTAAAGCAAGCCAACAAAACCCGGACGGTTATCGGTGGTTGCGCTTAGCTGTGAATTTGTGCCCGGGGCTTGGGCGTCTGTAGACACAGCCCCAGATGGCTGGGTGGTCAGACCGTCTACATTGCCTAATGTGTATACCGTACCTCCGGATACGCTGCCTGTCGCGCCGCCATGGCTGTGACCGGTGACGGCATCCATATTGGCAACAGCATCCCCGAGTCCCGTATTAAAGTTCTCAATATAGAGCGTCTGTAGCCAGTCGTTTGTGCCGGTCGGGGTATCTACGTACAGTGTCTTGGTCTGACGGCTACGAATACGATTACCACCAGCAAAGGTGTGACCAGCGCTAGAGGACGTGTCAGTTGAAATAGCGTGAACGTGGTCACTTACAGCATGAGTGTGCGGATCAATGCCATGGGTGTGGGCGTTGACGCCGTGGGTGTGGGCGTTGACAGTATGCGTGTGTGCAAGGTTAACGGTATTTGATCCACCAGACGCACCAATATCTGGGGGCGACGATGGATCGGTTCCCGTACCCGCTGTGGCCGCGCCCAGGATAAATTTATTAGAGAGGTTCGGAAGCTGGATTGAGCCACCGACTCCGGGATAAAAATCATGCTCACGTAGGGAGCTTAGGTTGTCTATGAGCGTCTGTCCAGTCGGCACAACCCAACCCGCAGGAACGGCGACAGACACAGCAGGACGCCACCAGGGCACGACAATGCCCAGAGGAATTCTGGCATCGCTAGAAAGCTTGGCAAGCGTAACAGAGGCGTCAGCAAGGTCTACGGTGGCGATAGTGCCGTCAGCGATCTTGGCTGACGTGATTGCGCCATCGGCAATACCTCCGGTCGGGATTTGCTTACCCTTACCGGCGGTGTGATCGTGGTCATCTAGCGCCTGGAAATTCGCGGCTAGCTGTGAGTGACTGTAAGGATCGCTGGTTAGGTCCCACTTGACCAAACCCATGTTAGGTAACGTAACAGACATTATGTTGGTAGAAGGAAGTAGCGGAATCCCGACGACACGTTGGCTCCGTCTGCCTTGGAAATAAGAGCAGCCGTAGAGTTAGACTGGTTAATAACTCGACCACGCACCTTAAGGGTATGCGAAGCAGCGGTAACAGAAGCAACTGTGATAAGAGGAATATTGCCATCCCATTCAGGGGAGGCTGTGCCGGAAGATACAGTTAGAAAATAACCACCAGAGGCGGCGGTCCCTGAGCGCGAGCCGTCGAGGTCAAAGTAAAGGTCTGCCGCGCCAGCAGATGACGCTTGAGTAGTAGCCGACACTGATGCCGTGATGCTTCCGATGCCGATAAGGAGCGAGGGCACCGATGGTGTAAATGTCGCCGTCAATCCGGTTACATCGGTATAACTCCCGGTTAGAGTATAATTTGATGCCAAAGAGGCTGACCCGGTGACGATCTTGGCGTTTGTAGCTAGCTTTGCTGCCGTAATTGCGGCGTCTAAAACCTTAGTTGTTGTTACACCGTCATCAGCAATTTTAACCGAGGTAACGGCGGCATCAGCAATCTTAGGCGTTGTAACCGAACCGTCAACCAGCTTGGCCGTCGTGACGGTGCCATCAGACGGGATGATCGCCATATTCGGGTCCATCTTGGCTGAGGTAATTGCGCCGTCAGCGATGCCCCCCGTAGGGATTTGCTTACCACGACCGCCTGCATGATCGTGGTCGTCTAGCTTTTGAAAATTCTCAGCTAGCTGTGTTGAGTTGTATGGATCGGTTGAAAGGTTCCAAACCTTCAAACCGAGGTTGGGTAGGATAATCATACAATCCAGTCAGAAACGTACTTGACCATAAGGCCCTGGTGACTGTGTTCAGGCGACCCGAGCGCGTAGAATTGCGCCCAATCGGTATAGGTGACTACAGGGGTGCCGTCAGCAAACTTGACGCCTGCGGGTACCCAGTCGGCTACGCGGTTGGATAAGGCGTACCCATCAGCTAGGCGATTGGCTCCGTACGGCCAGTTGTGGTAGAGCGTGGCGAGCCGCCATGCGTACTCGTGCTTATCTGCTCTATTTATTACACCGGCCCGTTTAACGTAATTATCCTTACGAGAGCGAAGACCAGAGGCCAAAATGGAGAACTGCTTGAACGAGTCAAAGGCAGCCTCTACCTCGGTCTGCTTAAAGGTCGCGCCCGTGGGCCAGCTTGAAGGGGTGTTAGTGGAAGAGACGCGGCGCTGGGTGTATCCGCAATCAACTCCATTAGGTACGTCCCAGTTAACGCACGCAATAAGGTTGCCGGATTCGCCCTCAACTACGGAGCGAATAAGGCCAACCGGTACGTGGGAGGGAGTGCGGACCTCAAGCGAGCGCACGAGGCGGGCCTGAGAGGCTGGCCCGAAGATGCCATCAGCGGTGAGCTTGGTGGCTCGCTGGTAGGCGAGAACGCACTTTTCTGTCTCTAGTCCGAATCCCCCGTCCTCAGTGAGAACGTAAGGGTAACCGGATAGGTCGATGCCGTTTAAGGCACGCTGAATGGCCCATACCCCGACGTGCGTATCCCCCTTCTTAAAGGAATACTTCTGGTCAGCCGGTGGGGCCGCTGTAATCGCTGAACTCATCAACGATTACAGAATAGGTCGCGCCCGAATTGAAGTCCCTCAATCGCCTTATCCACCAAGCCACTCAATCGAGGGTTGTGCAAGGTGGCATGACAATTGGCACAAAGTAAAAGACACTTTGCAAGCTCTTCACGACATACGGCCTCTTTTCGATTAGAAAGACTCCGCATATCTAATTCAAAGCTCTTAGTATTTTCATTTATGTGATGAAAGACTAAAGCCGCAAGATTTTCTTTATACCCGCAACTAGCGCATCGTCCTCCACAGGCTAAAACGAACTGTAGCTTGCGCTCTAGTCCGCGAAGCTGTTGGGCCTCGTAGGACTGATACTTAACGTTGGTGTGCGCGCTTCTGCACTTAGAAGAACACCAACGACGCTGTTTCTTTGAAAGTGCGTTTCCACACCCGTCGCATTGCTTCATACTACTTATGAAGCACGTCAGAAACAAAATATAGTAGTCCCTCTAATGGGATTCGAACCCATAACCTCCACCTTATGAGGGTGTTGCTCTACCGTTGAGCTATAGAGGAGGGTTGCTAGCGGCGGCTTGCCAAGCCAAACCGCGACTCAGGGGTAGGTCGGCCTTACCCCGGCTCTTTCCCGCAGAGGGAATCTACGGTGGACTCTGAGCTACGCTAGCGCGACAGAGTGTAGCACTACCAACCGGTCAAATGTACCTGACCAATCAGAGCATCTGGACGGATTCGAACCGACACTTTCAGCTTGGAAGGCTGACGTGCTGACCGTTGACACTACAGATGCGGGGTTACCTTTACCCAGTCTACCAAAAGAGAAGACGGGAAAGGGGTTGAGCTATTTGGTGGACCGGGCCAAGACCCTCCAACAGATAGCGTCAGGATGAGGTAAAACGGATGATCGTACGGCTTGTCGTAAGACTGGTAGGCGTACACATTATCGTCTACGGCCCAGGTAAATTGCCCAGGAGTCCAGTCCAGGGAGAAGACGTGGAAATCGTTATGGAGGCCCGGAAACTTCTTCCAGATGCTCTTGTCATAGTTAGGGGCGTGGAGCGAACCCACAGCCGTTTCATCACCATTGATGACCTCGACCACATCGAACTCTCCGCAAGCGGGCCAGCCGACCTCCCACACGTCGTTACCCATTCCCCAGAAGGCCGTCCATAGACCCTGACCGGCGGGAACCTTCATACGCGCTTCGATCTTTCCATAAGTGAACTCGAAGAGTCCCTTAGTGGTGATCTTGCCGGACGTGTATTGCTTGCCGCCGTACGCCTCTTTACGGGCGGTGATGGAAAGCAGGCTATTCGCCACGCCGATGTTCTTCGTCCCCGGGGTAAAAGCCTGTAGCTCGCCATTTGGGGGCGTGTTCGTCGGCTCTGTTACCCACTTGGTGGGGTCTAGCGTAGTCCCGGTGAAATCGTCCTTCCAGCTAGCAGTTGGAAGGAGCAGTTGCATCTTCTCGATGTGGGCACGAGCCTCAGCCTCAGAGTAGATGAACGTCGCTTGTCGCACGCCTGACTTATTGAACTGGTCAACGCGAATACGGCCACCCGACAGCGGAGTGATACCTTCGTAACATCCGGTGGTGTTGCCTTTGTCGGTGTAGATTCGTACTTCGCTCATCGTCTATTAACTACCTGTAACGGTACGGGATATACGGGCGCTGACGCGGTGCGATTTCCGTCACCTTGGTACGAACCGGACGCCAGTAGCGGCGACGAGGGCGGCGAATCAACTTTTCCTTCCAACAGTGGATGCACGTCGCCTTGCGCTTGAGGTAAGTGCGCTCCACCTTCTTGGTTACGATATCCGCGAACAGCGGGTAGTAGGAAACGTCGGTGGTGAAAATGTCCTCTACGTACCACTCGTGGGTGCGATTGACCGGGCACTTTTCCTTGGGCTTGCGGGTCTTCTTCTTGGTGACCTTGCCGGTGACGGGGCCGTCCATCACGGGCAGATCGTTGGTCTTGACGTGACCGATGTACGGATCACCGCTGCGACCGCCCTGGATGATGTTCTTCTCAGCCTGACGGAACTTCTTAGTCTCGTAGCGCTTGACGTTGCGACGAGAACGGTTCTTGTAAGCGGAATTGCTCATAGTATGCCTCCTATTTAGGGTTCATACTTGGCAATCCCTCCATTCGAGTTGAAAACCATGAGTGTAGTGTACCTCACCTACGTCAGAATTGCAAGGATTTGCTCTTTGGTCGCGCCACCATTCATCATCTTGCGGATATAGTGATGATCCACTCGAATCTCATAGGTGCGCGTAAAACCAGCCGCATCCTTCAAGGTCTTATGACGGAACGAGTCCGTAAGCTTGGTGGCCTCATCAGTAGAGAATCCAAGCTCTTCGACCATCGCCACCCGGAAGTCGGTTAGCGATTCTGCTGTCGTGTCGGTAGTAGCCAAATCATGCTCCTAGATACTTCCATGTACGCGGCCCGACGACGCCATCAGCCTTGAGGCTTTTGGTCTTTTGGAAGCGCTTTACAGCGTTCTGCGTGGCCTTGCTAAAGAAGGGGTTGTACCGACTACCGAAACTACGGTAGCCCTTATTGTAAAGCAGCTTCTTAAGCTTGATGACCGACTTGCCGGACTGTCCTCGGCGTAGCTGAGGTAGAAGGTAATAGCTGAACTGCTTGGCAGCGTCGATTAGGACTCGCTCGCTGAGCGTATCCATGTGCCAAGGCTCAGAGGGGACGTTGAATGCAACGGGGACGCCTAGACTTCGGTAGAAGCTGGCAACTCTGTCCACCACTCCGTCGTTAATGTCCAGCGCGTGATTCTCACGATTGAACTTAATATGAGGAGCGGCATAGGAGGGATACGCGGCGAGCGGGTACCCGTACGTCTTGTAGTGATTCCAGAAAGCACGCTGCTCCGCAATGGTGCGGCGACCCTGGTTAATGTACTTGACGATACCCCGTCTTTCTGCCTCTCGTAGCAGGCAGTAGTGCGAACGGCTTACTCTTTTACCGTTGAAGTATCTAGATGCTAGTGCCATCACCGATTACGGTGCGCACTAGTTCATTTTGAAAAGCCCACCCTCAGAATCGAACTGAGATTCCATGCTTACAAGGCAAGTGTAATAGCCATTATACTAGGCAGGCGAAGATGCGGGTCAGGGATTCGAACCCCGATAGATGGTACCAAAAACCATCGTCTTGCCGTTAGACGAACCCGCATTAAATGTTGCACTTAGGCCCACCAGCATCTAGGTGCATTATCCCCCAGGAGTTAACCCAGCGGCACGCCTCATAGATACTAGGAGTGCTAGTTGCAATCGTGTTATTTTTCCTACGTACCACCAGCCACGCATTGTTGTAGCGCCTAGCCTGTGACACGATACGGTACTGCTCCCAGATGTCCTGATTTGGATTTTTCATCACTCATAAGCGGGATTCTGTTTTAACCGATGATCTTTCTCAGCCGTTCTAGGCTGGCGCTTGCCGTAGCACGCTACGGGTAACGCTGCTCCCAACCCGCTATGCCCATAGGAAGCTACGTACGACGCTTCCCTTAGGGTTCGCTGCTTGAGATTGCACCCTGTCTCCCGAATGAGGTTCAAACGGCACGGTTAGGCTTTCGCGGTCCCGATCCTCCCTCCGTTCGCTCAATATCTATGACAGAGTTTCCCCTGCCAGGGTGTCCCGACTTTCCTCGACAGTGAGTTTGAGCCACTGCCGCCACCGGAGCGGTGATGAAAATTAACCTCTGACTGGTACCGCAACTTTGGCGTGAGTTCGAATTCTATGGCAATTTGCGCACACAATGTCGCATTTTGCAATTTCTTCCTCAATCACCTTCCATGAAAAACCATTGCTAAGAAGCGCCGAAACGCTAGCGACCTTCTCACCACGAACATGGTCAAAGTCCATAACGTAGTACGGATATTCTTTCCCGCAATCTACACATGGGTTTTCTTCTTTAATCTCGTGACATCGCTCAGCTTTACGTTGATACGACTGAACCGCCCACTCCCGGCGAGCCTCTTTGGCTTCGGGTGTTAGTTTATCACGCTTTATCTTTTCGCGGTGACGAAGATACGACCTATGTTGGGCTTCTTTTTGCTTTTGTTTGTCTTTGTAAGGCACGAAAATTACGTGCCAGCAATGGGTTCAAATCAAGGGGCAGACGGGGGTCGAACCCGCGACCTCCTGCATGGCAAGCAGGCGCACTACCAACTGTGCTTCTACCCCGAATTACTACACCCGAGTTACTTTATGCCAAGGAACGCGGATCGGAGGAATCCAAGTGGGCGCATCCACGATGACCATTTCACCGTCGAAGCCCGCTACGACTCCTCTGTACTTCACTAGACCGGGTTGTGCGTAGACCTCATCGCCTACGTACAGTGTGTTTGGTGATGTATTTGTCTTCTTTGCCATAGCGCCCCCTGAGAGATTCGAACTCCCGCACCCGGGGCCGAAACCCGGCGCTCTAAATCCACTGAGCTAAGAGGGCTATTCTGCCGTCGCAATCGGCTTAATGGGGTCAAGCCCCAGTCCAATTCGACGGATGTTGAGAAGTGAGTATCCAGTGTAGTCTACCAGACCATCAAGGATACGTACACCCACGTACGCCTGTTCCAAGAGTTCTGGCTCGATCTGTAGTCGCCAACCAAGCTCTAGAAGGGACCACCCTGCGTTACCGGCACAAGTGTAGATTCCCTTTGCGAGCGGACTCCACTGATCTTGTCGATTATCGACAGAAGAGATAGCTGAGATACTGGATACCTCGATCATCAGCTTCCCTTATGACGGTTAAGAGAACCCGGGCGCTTGTAGCCCTTGTCCTTACCGCGTGTGTTGTCAAAACGTGTCTGACGCGCCTTGAGGCGTGCCTTAGCTTTCTTAAGTGGCTTACCCATTGACCTGTTCGATGGTTGCTGGCTCAACTAGACCTTCTGCAAGGCGCTTAGCCTCGCGCTTAGGCAATCCCTCAGGATTGTC
>ERZ724505.1252-NODE-1252-length-14261-cov-4.930874_pt1 | contig 14261 bp, 23 predicted proteins | sample MGYA00376038_ERZ724505 | MGnify/ENA primary metagenome ERZ724505 (study PRJEB28724, sample SAMN07190884) | wastewater metagenome | isolation source: effluent of sewage treatment plant in Hong Hong | place: Hong Kong | collected 2016-03-17 ... | reverse complement strand
ACACTCTTTCAGTCGTGTTCCCTTCTGATCCAGTGGACCCTTCTGGAACTGACACGATGACAATGGATGACATTACCGACGAGATGGACGGCGAGGCAATGGAATAACAATGGCTACAAGACCGAGCTCCCTTCCTCCTTGGGCGACAGATGCAACATTCACATCAGGAACCAAGAGCGGACAAGCCACGAAACTTGCCCCAACAACGCTCGACACGCAGCAAGGACTTGTATCCGGATCGCCGTTTCCGGCGCAAAAGGTCAACTACAACCTCGCCAACCATCGCGATTGGTTGGAGTATCTCGACAGTCGCGGCAAGGTGTCTTTTGCGACAAAGAACTTCACCGGCGGCGGCGCAACGTACAATGACGTCGCCTTTACCCAGGATGAGCTCGACGCTGACACGATAGTCTTAAGCACAACATCAGGGTCAGCTACCGTGACCGGATTCGTGATGCCAGCTAGCCCTACGCATAAGGCTGGACCCAAATTGCTGGTGATTACCAGTTCATTCACGTTTAGACACGCGGATGTTGGTTCAGCAACCGGATACAGGCTAAAGGTTACTGGCGCAACAAACTGGAGCTCAGTTGCTGGAGACTTCGCAATCCTGTATTGGGCATCGAACAGTTGGGTGCTACACCCGCTGCTGCCGCCGGGCGTTGGCGGCGGGGGAACAACTGAACTGTCAACCAGCGACACACCAACTGGAACAGTTGACAATTACAGTCCTGGATCGTGGCAAGACACAACGCACTTGATGTTGACAATAAGTGGGACAGCAACGTTCAAGGGTTTCGCTGCCCCTGGTGTAGGAAAGCCACGTGTAAGGCGTATCACAGCTGTGACTGGAACAGCTGTGATTGAGCACATGACGTCCGCGACGTCAGCAAACAGGGTTGTTTGCGCTCAGTCAAACCCTACGTTTGCGCTCAACGGCATCATCGTAGCCGGTGAGACTGCTTTCATTGTGTACAGTGACACAGACAGCAGGTGGTACCTAATAGCCGGCGTAAAGCCAGAGAGGTACAACTTTGCTACGGTGGCTATAGGCGGAACAATGAACGCCTGTAACCTTGGCGCTGGTTACGGTGCATCCGAGATTGTGTTTTCAGCCGGAGCCGCAAATCCGGTGTTGAATGGTTTCGCTTCTCCACCTGTAAACGTGTTCGTAAGAGGTGGAGTGAAGTTGATGACATTCACTACCTCGGGAATCATAAACCACCTTTCTGGGTCTGCCGCTGCGGGAGACAAGATAGCGCTCACAACTGGCGCAGGATGGGACTTCGCTCCCGGCGACTACGCTCTTCTTTCATACAGTTCCAACTCATCGATCTGGATTGTTCATCCGCTAAAGAGCGCAGCCGGGCTTGAACCGGTCAATGTCTCTGGTGAAACCCTGACAAGCGACGTCAGCGAAAACGGCGTATGGGTGGGCGGACCAAGCCCAGACTTTGGATTCAGCACGACCAACTTCAGAGTTGGCGTGGTGAAGAGCATCTTCTTCCCTGCCGGCTCAATCACCGACGTCGGATTCGATAATGCCATCGATCCTACCGGTGCACTAGCCCTAGCCTTTGACTCCTCTCTCGATGCCTATGCGTTGACGTGGGTTGCGATTGCGCCGCGCTCCGTAATTGCTCAGTTCGTCAAGGTTGTTGACCTTTCATAGCATGCTGATTCGAGCTTCCGATCCGTTCGCCGCATTCAAGCGAAAGCTCGAGGGCGAGCCCCAGGTTTCACTTCACGCTGACGACCTTCCGACAACCGATACGTTCTCATCCTGGCCCGGTCGCAAGGGTAGCTACAATGGGGTTGGCGTGAACTCCCCATTGTCCGCCAAGTCCGGCTGGGGAGGCCGTGGGTTCGCTGGCCTTCGCGCTGCGCACCTACGACCGTCGACGTCCCAGCATATCACAGTCAACGAAGCCGCAGCCGCCTACACAGCATCATCCGCCTTCACGTGGATCATGGCGGCGCGAATTCGAAGCACCGCTGCCCAGCGAAACGTCCTATTCCTGGGTCACTCGTCGCTGAACAACAACTGGCGCGGACTGTACCTGCCCAGCGGGGACGCTATCGGTGTCATCTCAAACAGAAATGGCACCCCGGAAACGAGCCCTGCCGGTGCGGTGGCGGCGCTCAATGAGCAGGCCATCTACGGGCTCTCGCTGAGCGCCGCTGGGGCCCTGCTGGTAATGCAGCTAACCGCTACGGGCGAAGCAACTCTCCTGTCTGCCACTCACACAATGAGTGGCACGCTCACCGTCAACCGATTCTCGATTGGCTGTGCACTGCTGGCTGGCGCCGTCTCAAGCCAATCCGCAATGTACGTCAGGTACCTAGCGCTCCTGCACGGGCACGCTCTCGACGCAACGCAGATGGGGAAGGCGCTGAGGCACGTACGTGACCACCTTGGGTGCCCGCTACCAAGCGATGAGTCAACCAATGTGCTGGTTGCGATGCCGCCAGGATTACAGCGCTGGGCAAACGGAAGCCTGCAAGTCGGAACAGCACTACCTGTCGTCAAAGACAACTCACCGGTAACAATCAACGGCACGTCAAGCGGCGTTTCTCTCACCGATGAAGAGTTCGACTACGGCGGTGTAGCGACCAGCTATGTGACAGCCGGCGGATACCTAATACCGGCAGGTAGCGCACCGTTCACATTGACCGCACTCGTCAAGCGCGTGGCCGGTCGCAGCTGGGACACAAGCACCAACTACAACTTGGTCAGTGGCCCCAACCTGCGGGTAACACTGCTTGTCAGCGGTGGAAAGCTCAAGTTTCACTACGCGGGAACGCTGTACGATACCGGCTACAACGCAGTTGCAAACTGGGAAACTGGGAAACGGCAAGCGATCGCACTAACGTTCGATGGTTTCACGGTGCGTGTCTACGTCAATGACATGGTCACACCGGTGTACGTATTGAGCAGCGTACCATCTCGTCTCACTGAGATGATGAACTTCGGAGCGTACAACTTAACCACGGGCTCATGGCAACACAAAGCCAAGGACTTTGCGATCTACAACACCGCGTTATCGAATGACGAATTGAAACGTCACTTCGCGGTCGCCGCGGCAAGCGCCTACCGGGTTGTTTTGACCGGTGACTCCAACATGGCTCGTTGCGGTACCGACTTTTTGGCGCCAGCTGGAGAGGTAGCCGTCGACTACCAGTGTCGAAGGTACATCTTCCCTCGAGCTGGCCTAAAGACGCAGCTGATCAACAAAGCCCAATCGGGCCAACGCTGGGCAACGGCTAGTGGGTTCGCCCCCACGTCGATGCTAGCCGGTCGGTCCGCCGTCGAGGCCACGCTCAACGCGAACCTATGGAACGTAGCGTTAGCCCATTGCGGCACGAACGACGTGCACGCTGGACAGAGCGCGGCTACCACCATCGCTCAGCAAACTCAGTGGGCGAACGAGAGCCGCGCGTCAGGGAAGTATGTGCTTGTTGGATCCTGGCAAATACCACCAGCCCAGAACTCAACGTACAACGCAGTCATCGACGATGTAAACGACCAGATGCTTGATCTTGTCGACACTGGCGTTCTCGACTTCGTTGTTCCGCGACACCCTGACTTGAGCAACCCGTTGGACGGAATCCATTGGCTACCCAAGGTAAACGTCAACGACGCCGAGCATGCCAATGGCTACGGGGCCATGAAGATGGGTATCCAGCTTCGTGACGCTCTGCTTGGTGTTGCTCGCTTCCACGACTGAACCTGATCGGTAGCCGCAACAATACAAGGAACACAATAAGTGATCATCCTAACCAGCACGAACAAGCTGACCGTTACGCGCTCAAGTGCGGCCACCGTAACGGTCACCGCAGACTACGTCGACACGACGTCAGGGACGGTGACCGTAGGCACTCCGGTGCAACTGAACTTCAGTTCGGCGGCGACGTCAGACGTCATTGCTGCGCCTTCGTCGGGCACCGCGCGCAACGTCGTGCGCGTCTGCGTCGTGAACACCAGCACCACGCTGGCGAACACCGTCACGCTGAACGTCAACACGAGCGCCACGGATTACCCTGCGTATCGGGCAACGCTGCAGCCGGGATGGTCGCTGATCGTCGATGAGTACGGCAACAGTTTCATCCGCAACGATTCGAGCGCGTCGTTTGCTGGCGTAACGCAGCAGATGAATGTCGTGGCAATCAACGCCGACGTCATAAACGCAAACGGTACGGCGAACACGATTGCCGACGTAACTGGTCTGCAATTCCCGGTGACGTCCGGTGAGACGAGCTTCTTTGAGTTCATTATTCCGTACACCGCCGCAGCAACGACGACCGGATCGCGGTGGTCGATCAACGGCCCCGCTACGTCATTCCTCGCGTATGAGTCTGAATACTCGCTGACCGCGACGACGGTCACGCGAAATAGCGGCGTCGTGGCCTACGACAACCCTGCCACGTCGAACGCAACCAGCGTGGCAACGACCGGCAATATCGCCCGCATCTGGGGCGTGATCACGCCGTCCGCGAGCGGTAACGTGGTCGCCCGCTTTGCTAGCGAGGTAGCTTCGTCAGCAATCACGGCTAAAGCCGGCGCCTTCGTTCGCTACATGCGCGTGTTGTAATGACTGCCCCCAACACCTGGTTCAATCGGCTCACTCAGCAACAGCGCTGGTTTTCGCCCGCCGGTCTGCTGAGCAGCGGGGCCTGGTTTTGGTGGCGAGACGAAGCAGGATGGCCGATCGGGCTCTTTGCGCCGGACCCTTACAGCGGCCCATTTGTTCTTCGTTCAGACGATGATCGAGCACGCATCGATGGGTTCAGGGCTAAGGCGTTCTCAACCGCGATTTCGCTAGGGTATGACTACGTCTCGACCTACTCCGGATCAAGCGCGGTCGCGCTGACGGACGGCGGCGGTCACGCAGTGGGCCCGATCGGCGTGCTTGTGTTTCCTACCGGTACGGCATCCTCGGTAACCTGGCCCGGTGCATGGGCGGTAATGCCCGGGTCCGAGTCGTTTACTAACGCCGAGGCATGCGCCGTGTTCGTTCGCATGCTTGACCGCATGCACGTTACCCTGAAGCGTGTAATACTCGTATGATCAGACTTCCAGGCCTGCAGCAAGTATCAGGATCGTCATTTACGGTCGATCTCACCGTGCCCGCGTTTCGCACGTTAAGCGCGACCGCGGCGACGACGGTTACGCTGACGATGGGATCGGTACTGCCTGGTGTGCACTACATACTCAAGATCCCTGCAGGTAAGTTCACAAGCAGCTCCGCCGGAAATCTGACGTTCGTCGGCAACTGGAACATCTTTCCGCCGACCTCGGGTTACTCGTACGACCCTGCGCAGGACACGTACATTGATTTCCAGACGCTCGCTGATGGCGGCAGCACGCTGGTTTACGCTAACGTCTGGCAGAAAGCCCCGCCCGACCTCACCGCGCCAACCGTAGTGTCCGCTAGCGCGACAGGTACCGCGCTCACCGTCGTCTACTCGGAGGTTGTCATCACGACCGCAACTGGTGGCCTATCGCTCAGCTACACGACTGGCACCGCGCGAACGATCACCGGCATCACAAGCGGCTCAGGAACGACCACAGTTGTCTACTCACTATCGGGCGCAGTCGCCGGCACCGACGTCGCGACGTTCGTCGTTGCGGGCTCCGGTGTGCAGGTCACGGACGCAGCCGGCAACGCGGTCACGGCGGGAAGCACGAGCATTTCGTTTACTGGGTCGGCAACAATGCCGCAGACAGCAAGCTTGCTTGCCTGGTTCAACGCTCCGCGACAACTCAACGATGGCACCTCGCTCGCGACGCGCGTAACCAACTATGCCCCAAGCGCGTCTCACGGCACAGCAGTCGGCAGTATCACGCTGTCGAGCGGCGCCTACAACTTCACCCGCAGCTCAGGTGACACGCGCATAACCACGGCGCTAACAGGCCCAACCGGGACATATACCGCGATGTCGATCGTCAAAATGTCGAGCCTTCCAGACTACTCGATCATGTGGGGCAGTGGCGGCGGCGACCAGTTCTCAAACCATATCACTCCAGGCGACGCGTTTGAAGCGTTTCATAGTGGAGGCAACGGCACGAGCGGGAGTGCCACCGCATACGCTGACGGCAATTTTCATGTGATATGCTACTCGTTTACCAGCGGTACAATGTCGATATTCGTCGACAACATGTCCACTGCTGTTACTACTTTTGCATGTGGTAACCCGGGCGGCTCATCGCTGCAGTGGGGAGAGTATCAGGGTTCTGATTTTTCTGTGTGGCCTGGCTCAATGAAAGCCGCTGCTATATGGAACGGGCTAACGCTAACTGCAGGCGAGCGCCAGGACGCAGCTGACAGCATGGGTGTCGTTTGAGATTCCCAAACGCTGGACCGCGAACAGGCGGAGGTTCTTTGAACTGGAAAGTCGTTGTTGCCGGCGACAGTAATACTGACGAGGCATTCGCTGCGGCGAATGGATTCACTGGCTGGTGGCTGCAGCTCGACGCACTAGCAGCGAGCAGTCGGCTGGACATAGCCAATGAGTTCGCGACTGGCGGATGGAAGTGGTCAGACATTCAAAGCATTGCCTCAACAATCAATGCCGCGGCTGACGCCGAAAACAACTGCATCTTGGTCATGATGGGGACAAACAATCTCGACAATAACGAGAGCGCGTCCAGCTTATGGACGCAGGCTGCAACGTTCCTGTCAGCGATGAGCGGATACCAGAAAAAAGGCCTGATGTGGGTGCCACCGCAAACGGCAAACCCAACGCGCAATGCAGAGGTCAACACATACAACACCGGACTCGCTAGCGTCGCTGGGTGCGACTTCGTTGTATCTCGCTCGGGCGTTACGCAGTTGAGTGACTCGACGAATTCTACGTACTTCCTGGACACGCTGCATATGAACGGCACCGGCTGCGGGGTATTGGCCGGGATCGCGCACACAACACTGCAGGCAAACCTACCATGAGACGACTCGATATCAGCAAGCTCGGGGGCTACGTGTTCCCCCTTGATTGGGACGTGGTGGACTCCAGCGGCGCGGCTGTCACCAACGCCACCGTCACGGTCGAGCTTTACAACTGCGCCAACACCGCACAAAAGTTTGATTGGTCTGACAAGACGTTCAAGACGTCGGGGTGGACCACAGGCGCAACGACGTTAACTCACGTCGCAAACGGCACCTACTACGCGCAGCCGAGTATCGACCAGGGCTCAAGCGTAATTGCGGGGGCCTTCGCCGACGGCGCGAACCTGCTCGTCATCTCGACAATCACACCGAGCTCTGGGCCAGCTATCCCTGGCGGGTCGCGGCTCTACACGTGCACGCAGGACATTGCTGGCGCAATGCACTGGGTTAACCGCGTGCAGACGTTCCGTAATGGCGCGGTGCTGGAGGAACGCGTCCACGACAACCAAGGGACCTTGCGGCTAACCCGAGTGCTCAAGGGACCCGACGGAACAACCGAGGTGGCAACCGTCGCAGCTGACGCTCTAGCCTACGCTGCAAAGGCCACGTAATGCCAGCCGCACTGATCACCGGCCTTGGCCCAGCTCTGGTGACCGGCGGGCTCGGGGCGAGCGAGGGGGCAGTTGCTGGAGTCACCGCATCGGTGGTTTCAGCCGTCGGGGTTTCTGCGGCGGCATCGGTGTCAGCGGGCGACACTGCCCAAGCCACATCCAGTGTGGCCCTGTCGACGACTGGGGCTAGCTCTCTTGGAGGCACGGCCCAGGCGGCCAGCTCGGTCGGCGTCTCCGTGTCGTCCTCGGCTAGCGCCCAGGCTACTGCCTCCAGCGTCGCCTCGGTTGGCGCATCAGCTCAGGCCCAGGCAACCGAGAGCGTAACCGCTCAAGGCGCAGCACAGGCGGCCCTAGCGAGCGCGGCAGCCACATCGGTCGGAGTCACCGGGACGGCCGCAAGCGCCATAGCCCTGTCGACCGTCGCGACTGGCACTGCGACGCAAACCACCACCGCGGACGTCGTCTCGGGCGTCGGTGTGTCCACTCAAGCGGCTGCGTCGGTTGGCGCCACCGTCACGGCGCAGTCTGCCGCATCGCTCACAACGGCATCGCAGGCGTCCGAGCAGGTCACCGCGACGGCAACGAGCGGAGTCACGCTCTCGACCACCGCAGACGGCTACTCGAGCCAGGTCACGGTTGGGCAGATTGCAAGCGCGGTCCAACTGTCGACCGCGGCTCAGGCGGCAACCGGTGTCACGGCGAATGCGTCACAGTCGGCTGCGCTAGCCGCGTCGGCAGCGGCGTCCGTACGCGCCACAGCGACCGGCGCATCAACAATCCAACTTGGGACCTCGGCAACCGGCTCCACTCTTGGTGGCAGAGCGGCTGACGTCGCTGCCACGGTCGGAGTCTCGGCATCGGCTACGGCACAGGCTGCCAACACTGCGACGGTTACTGCTGGCGTCTCACTGTCAGCATCCGGTCAAGCCTCTGTTGCGCTCATGGCTTCAGCCGGGGTCGTTGTCCCTGTGCTTGTTGCCGGCAATGGATTCGTTGGCAACCAAGCCCAGGTGTCTTCGACCGTATCGGTGTCGGTAAGCTCTTCTGCTGCGCCGGTTACGGCGCCGCCGGTGTGGCCTGGTTACATGTCGAAGTTCAAGGCTCCGAACCATACCGCCAAGTTCTAAAACATAGGAGGAGCTTTGATTCCAAAGCTTGTGGATCCAAAGGATCCGAATGCCATCAACCGCTTCGGTTGGGACGTGTCTGAGCATTGTCTCGCGTCATCAACAACGCTCTCGAGCGCAGACATTGTCGAGGTTGACGAGAACGACGACCCAGTAGCCACGCCAACTGTGACCATCACTCAGAAGGTAGTCACGCCAGATGGCGTAGTGACTGCACTTATTGGCGGCGGAACAGTTGGAACAACCGTCTACCTTCGTTGCCGGTACGCGATGGCAAACGGCGAGGGGGATGACCGTACGATCAAAGTGTTCATTTTGAACCAGTAGGAAAACACCATGACAGACTACAGCACGACGTACCTCAACAACGCCGCAGACGCGCTCGAGACCACCGTTGGCACCGCGCCGAACATCTACCTGTATGCATCGGCGAAGCCCGCGAACTGCGCGGCGGCTGATGGCGGATCCACGCTGATGACTCAGGCTCTACCGTCGGATTGGCTCACCAACGCATCGGGCGGCGTCAAGTCGAAAAACGGAACCTGGGCGGGGACCGGCTCTGCCAACGGACTGGCGAGACACTACCGCATCAAAGACACCGCCGGAACCACGTGCCATGTACAGGGGTTGGTTTCGATGCCATGGGCGGCCTCGACTGCCGTTGCGCTCAACACGCAGATGCATCTCGGCGGGAACGTCTACATCGTTGCGACTGCTGGAACCACCGCTGGAAGCGGCGGCCCCACGGGCACGGGTAGCGGCATCACTGATGGAACGGTCACATGGAACTACGTCGGCAAGCAGGAGATGGCGGTCGACAACGTTTCGATCGCTGTATCGCAACCCATCACCATCAGCACCTTTACGCACACGGTGGCGTAACCATGACCAAATTAAAACTACCAGCCGTCGCGCTCGCTCTCGTTGCCTGCGCCTCAACCCCCTCGTTCTCATCCGTCGCCGCCAAGGTCCCCGAGCTCGTCCAGTGCCCACCCGCCGACGCGGACCGGGCCATGGAGCTCGTGAATCGCTGGCGCTCCGACCGTGACCTCGTGGAGCAAGAGCTCATCGACCAGATCAAGTCCGGACCTGCCGGCGCGGCCATCGCGGTCTGCCAGATTCGCGACGTCTACGCGCTCGGCGAGAAGGTCGGCGAGGCGTACACGCGCGCTCGTGAGGCTCTCGAGCAATTGAAGGCGTTGCCGCTGTGAAACACGAAGTCCACGGAGACGGATCGGAATCGCTTTTCTGGCACTGTCCAGGATGCAAAGCCCCGCACTCGATCTTCGTCAAACCAGGGACACTCAACAAGAAGACCTGGCTTTGGAACGGTAGTGTTGACAAGTGCACTCTATCCCCGTCGGTCGTCGTCTTTACCCGCGAGTACATCGACGACGAAGATCCTTCTTTCCGGATTGCTCCGACCAATTGTCACGTCTTCATTCGGGACGGGATGATTGAATTCCTCAGCGACTGCACGCACGCACTGGCCGGGAAAACGGTTCCTGTACCATGAAACGAGCGCCCATCCCGACCATTGTTCACCCGCTGTATCCCGAGCTCCGGGTGCTGTTGCGTGACCAGAAGATTCGAGGCATCACCGTTCCGCGCGGCTTCGTGTGGGACGGAGCCTCGATTCCGGGAGTCATCCGACCGTGGATGGGCGATCCGTTCGAAGGGCCCAACCGCGACGCGGGACTGTTGCACGACTACCTCTACGCGACGTGCCACATCCCCCGTGGGCAATCCGACGAGTTGTTCCACCGTGAGCTCTTGGACGACGGCGATGCGCGGTACGAAGCCTACCTGAAGTGGGCAGCGGTCCGTGTTGCCGGTGGTCCACACTACGGTGCAAAGCGCGAGTGGTCCAAGTTCGTTGACGAGCCAACACTCAAAGCTTGGGAAACGCGCGTGCCAATGGAGCCGTTGCCGTTGTTTGGTGCCCCATGAAACTTTTCGGTCACCTCTCGACCTTCTGCTTCTGCTTCGCCGCGGGAGCAGGGTTCTCATTCGCCGTCGACCGTCTCACCACTGAACCCAAGCCCGAGCCGCCCGAGTCCTGGTGCCCGGCAGCTTGCGCACGGTGGCAGATGGCGGACCGCGAAGAGGGGCGCGACCTTTGCCTCGATCTGAACTGCATGCACGCGGTCTCCTGCCTCGTTGCGTGCGAGTCGTGGCCCCACGCCTACCCTACCGAGCCGTGCGTGGCGGATCCTCCGGCGGCGCGCATGCAAACGTGTGAGGAGATTCGGGGGGCTTGTCACTAGAGTTCAGGAGTAGCCACGTAGCGGCGACTAGTGCTGCAGCCATGAACAGGTGAAGCGAGATAACCGTGAGCTAGTGCCAGAAGCGCAATTCCAGGCTTTCCGGCGGATCGAACTGCAGCGCCATCACCAACCGCCTTTCCCGCTGGGCGCCACGGTCCAGAGCAGGAATCGGCGCTTCAGCACCACCGTTCTAGGCCTCGGCGTGAGTATAGTGATGCACACGTCGTCCCGCTCGGGGACTACGTGAACCACTGGGTACGGTCCGCCATGAAGCTTCGCGTCCGGTTCGCTCGGTAACACGCTGCGCTCGAACGCGATCTCAATCGCGCGCTGACCCGCTTCGTCTGGCATGACGACGCTTCCGAGTAGCGTGACAATTACCTCGTGGTCCAGCTTCGGTACTTCGTACCAAGTCTGAGTTGTGATCATCACCCACCACCCTTCATCGCCACCTCGGCGATCTCGAAACTGACCGGTTCGCCATTCTTTGCCGCGAACTGCTGGAGGCGCTGGAGCGGGGTGCGCATATCCCTTGACACTTCACGCAACCGACCGGGAAGTCCCATCCCCATGGTTTGGTGCAATGGTGCCGAGTCCGGAAGTCCCACGGCTGAATCATCGCGACCACCCGATTGAAGCCCGCCTCGGTCATGCCGGCGAGCTCGGGGAGACGTGGGGGCAAGGGGCTGGTCATAGGTTTTCCTCTGGCAGAGTCCACTTGACCCATTGCCCCTTGATGAAGCTCTCTCGGGCCAGTTCGCCGATCGATTCCTCAAGCGCGCTCTCCGTCTTGAACAGCGACTCGAACTTGCCCGCTAAACCACTGCCCACGTAACTCTGGCACCGCATTCGATAGGCGGCCTCGAACGCGGCTTTGAGCTTCTGCACGGTGTCGTCAATTATCGCTTGGTCAATCACCGCCACCCTTTCCTCTTCATCCACTCTTCGAACGTGAGACAAGTCTCGCCGGCTGTCAACTCCCGCTCCCACTGGCGCTCGAAACTGCCGGGCGCGTGGATTGGCTTCGGTCGCTGCGTGTAGCCCTTGCCCTCGGGGACGTAGAGGGCGCGACCCTCGAACAGGGCTCGGGTTGTGAGGTCGGTCATTTAACCTCGGCAACAAGGTCCATTGGGGACGTTACGTTTCGCGGGTAGCAGAAACGTCCGTACGCTCCAAAGTAGTGAGCCTGATCATATATGGGGAAACCAGCGGCTGATAGCGGTGTCGCGAGCGCCCGGTGACCGTTCCAGCGACAGTTTTCAACGTGGTCAACCCTGAACCGGAGCAAGCCGTCCCTAGTGCTATACACACGGTTCGCTTGAACAGGCTCACTGAGACACGGCAAGCACCACGCCTCACCACCTGATGAGCATGCTTCACCTTCGAAACCCATGACCGGATACCAATGCTCGAATCTCACTGTGACCTCCGTTGCTTCGCTGCGAGCGCTCGCCGTTCCTGACGGTTGAGGTAGCGCTGCGGCTCTTGTTTGGAAACCGTCATCGTCTTCGGTAATGCCGCGATCTGCTCCTGGATAAACAGCGGCGGCCCCGTCATCTCGATGAGACGCTGGATGTCATCGACGATCTGTTCTTCGGCTTGCTTCATCACCCCACCTCGCTCCAGTCCGCCCCGCGGTAGTTGCGCGGGTCGGGTTGTTCGATTGATTCCGGAACCAGGTCTTCGCCCCACGCAAGGAACCCAAAAGGAATCTCCGATAGCGAATCAAGCAAAGCCTGGAACTCGGCTCGACGCTGCTTCTTGGTTTTGACTGTCGGTTGGGCGCTCATCGTCTCACCGTTTGAAAGTGCCCAAGTCGCTAGCGTCATCAGACGCACCGCCGAGCCTGAACCCGGAAGCTTGCGCGACCTGAGCACCGTTACCCTGCCACAAACCATGCAAAACATCAACATCGAACAACTCATGACGCTGCTCGGTGCCCTCGGCACTATCGGCAGCATCCTCGCGGGCGTGCTCCCGAAACACTGGCTTGTGACGCAGGTACTCGCGCGCGTTTTCGCTGACCCGAGAAACATCCGCGCCAAGAGCGTGCCCAAGCTCCCGCCCCCCGAGCTCTACGGGCGCGACGAGAAAACCCCCGCTGAATCCCCCGCGGCAAAGCGCCCAAGCGACCCGCCTCCCCCGGAGACGTGGCGATGAGTGCCATGGTAATCAAGCGTGGATACAAGGGTGAGCCCGTCGAGAAATGGCAAACGTTTCTCCGTGGACTCGGATACGCTGTGGTGGCCGACGGAATGTTCGGCGCCGCCACCGAGGACGCGACGATTGCGTTTCAACGCAGCCAAGGTGTGAAACCCGCCGACGGCGTCGTTGGCAACTGCACGCTCGGGGCCGCAATGGCCATGGGCTATGAAGTGCTACCAACTGGGCAAGTCGAGGCGCTGAACTATCCGGAGAAACCGGAAGGTTGCCGTCCAATCACCCATGCTGAGCGGCTTGAGCGGTTCGGCTCGTTCACGTTCGAACCTGCCCCAACCCCAACGTTCCCCGAGGCGATTCACATCACGGACCGCTCCCCCGAATTCCGGATTGTCGAGGTTCACCTGCCGCGCTTGATTGGCGTCCAAGGTTTCCCACGCTCGGGCAAAGTGCTGTTTCACGCGAATGCTGCGGAGCGTCTCGTTGCTCTGATCAATGCGTGGGAAAAGGCTGGGCTGCTCGGGAAGGTTCTTTCCTGGGGCGGAAGCTACTTTCCCCGCTTCGTGCGCGGGTCCACTGTGACGCTATCCAATCACTCGTGGGGCACAGCCTTCGACATCAACGCGGCGTGGAATGGGCTGGGGCGGATTCCGCAGAAAGCCGGCGAGGTCGGTTCCGTGCGCGAACTTGTAAGCGTCGCTTACGAGTTGGGATGGTTCTGGGGCGGGCACTTCTCGCGTCCCGATGGGATGCACTTCGAGGTGAGGTAATGTCGACCGATACCGAGCAAGCAACAACGGACACGCTCCGGGCGCACGACGAGTCAATCACCGAGCTGGAGCGCGTGACCGAAGAGGTGCTGGACAAGTTCGAGGAAGTCATCGAAGGCCAGAAGTCGCTTGAAGCACGGGCATCGAAGCACTCTGGTGAGATGATTGCGATCCGCAGTGAGCTCGCCAACCTGCGTGAAAGCCAGAACCGCAACTTCGAAACCATCCTCAGCCAACTGCGACGCCTCACCCCCATCCCGCCCAAATGAGCCGACACTCCGAACGCTTCCGAGAGCTCCGCGAGCAGCGCAAGGCCGCCCTTCGACGGCTCGACGAAGCGCGGGGGGACGAGTGGGAGGAGCGCTCGAAAGTCGCACGTCTCACCAATCCGCAGGTCGAGATTGGTCCTCCGGTGAAGTGGCTGACCCCGCAAAAAGCC
>ERZ724505.1251-NODE-1251-length-14264-cov-8.738264_pt1 | contig 14264 bp, 20 predicted proteins | sample MGYA00376038_ERZ724505 | MGnify/ENA primary metagenome ERZ724505 (study PRJEB28724, sample SAMN07190884) | wastewater metagenome | isolation source: effluent of sewage treatment plant in Hong Hong | place: Hong Kong | collected 2016-03-17 ... | reverse complement strand
GTTCATCATTCATCATTCATCCTTCATACTTTAAAAAGCCCCGAGTGGACTGATCCGCTCGGGGCTTTTTCATGCCCGCAAAAAAAGATGAAAAAGAAGTTGCTGAAATAAAACAACTGTTTTAATATCACCTCAGCAGCGAGCACAATGCGAGCTGCAAATCTAACGACCTGCGAGCGCCAGCAGCCCAAAACGGCAATCACGAAAATGACAACCGAAACAACAACGACCGCCTCGAAGAACAATAGCAAGCGCCTGACCGCCGAAGAATTGGCCCACTCACCGCGCTGGCTGCCATGGCTTACCCATCCCGCGCTCCGCCTTGTCGCGGCTCAAGCCTACCGCGCTCACCATGACCAGCGTGACGTGAAGGAGGCGCGGTGGCAACGTTACGTCGCCGCTGTGGCGGGCCTCGGCTTCCCTGCTGAAATGGCTCAGGAGTTCGCTTCAGGTCCGATCACGCCCGAGATCGCCATGAAGAGAGTGCAGTGGAAAGCCCAGTGCGCCGCCAAAGCACAGGCCGAGGCAGCGGCTCGTGCCGACGCGGAGCGAGTGTGGCAGCAGCGCGTGGAGGCTTTCAAGGCGAGTCCTCTTGGCCAAGGCTTTCCTTCCGTGAAGGCGGTGAAGACAAATTGCCTGCAATGGGAAGGTGCTCTCGTAGGACGTGGCCATGTAGCCCGCATACCAGCAGGGGGCGGACTGTCCTACGGAGCAACGCCCCGCAGTGCCCATACTCGTCGCCGTCGTGCACTGGAGCGGCTGGGTCTGGTCGAAGTCCAGGTGTGGAAAGACCAAGGCGTTCGCGGGGAGAGCTGCCGAGCCTGGACGTATGCTTGGACCAAGGACCTCAGCCTCGAGACCTTGGAAAACGCCGCCGCCTTCCTGGCTTGACTTTCATGCGCGCGGCTTCACCATTGTTTCGCCCATGTGGCAACGACCAGCACAGACTCCGCCATTGTCTGTGCCGCCGAAAGGCGAGGCGGCTTGGTAAACCCCATCCGCAAGTTTGGGACGCCGGGAGGGAAACCTCCCGGCCCAGGCCTTCGAAAAATTTCCCCCACGGGGAGAACTCACCTTTCCTCCTGTGACCGTCCAAGCCCTAGCCAAAGCCCTACGGCGTCAGCACAAGCGACTCGGCACCCTGTCGCCCGGAGTGGTCGATATGCTGCCAGACGCGCTCATTGTCCAGGGCTTCACCCATTGCTTCCGCTGCATGAAGAGGCTGACTGGTGCTGACGTGGTAGCTGAGGCAGCGACGGTGCAGGACTTCATGACCGCCATTGCGGCCGCGCGCGCGACACACCCGTGCACAGCTTCAGAAGCAGGCACCAACTGACATGAAAATCCCCAACGACATGACTGCCCTGCTCACCGCCGTGCGAGCCCGACTCGACCGCGAAGGCCACGGCTCGCGAGCTGCTCTCGGGAGCCGTCTTGCAGTGACGGCCATCACCCTGAGCAACTGGCTGGCCGATCCTCCGCGTCGCCACCCGGACGGTGAGCGAACGCTCGCCCTGCTCCGCTGGCTCGCTGGCGAAGATTGACACGCGTCCTGCGGTCATGGCCACCGCAAAACAACTCGAGCAATTCATTGACCGCCTCGGACTCCGGCACTTTCGCGGCAGCGAGATGAATCCCTACTGGACGCGTAAACGCGGTAAGGTGAGCAACTCGATGCCTCACGAAAGCCTGTGGCCCAACATCATCTTCCCTCTCATCATTGCCGATGAGCTGAGGGAGCGCATCGGAGCCTCTTGCACGATCCTCAGCAGCTATCGCAATCCGGCCTACAATGCGGCCGTGGGCGGCGAGCCGAATAGTTTCCACATGAGGTTCCTCGCGCTCGATCTCACCTTCGCCAAAGGCACCGCGCGCGACTGGCATGCCATCGCCAAGTCGCTGCGAGGCAAGCATCAATTTGTAATGCCTGGCAACACCGGCAACATGCGTTGGATGGGAGGCCTAGGACTCTACGTGGACTCCAACTTCATCCACATCGACGCAAGGGGCTACAACGCCGACTGGTGAGTGCAAAACAAAGCAGGGTGTTGCAAGGGTGTAGCACAAATAAGGAGTCACAGAGTCGAGCTAAATCAAGGGGTCGATAAGGCATGAAACTCCATCGCCGAAATCGGAGCGCTTGAAAGAAGAATCTTATATTTGCCGTTGACTTGATATAAGTTTCTTATATCATCGCGAACATGGCAAAGAAAAACGAACCCAGAAGACCAGATCACGTCAGCCTGCCTGTGCGGATGCCTGCGGATCTGAAGGCGAGAGTGGATGCGGCAAGCGAGGCGATTCCGCTGTCCCAGCAGGACGTGATCCGACTGAGCATCGATCGCGGACTGGAGATCCTACTGGCCCAGCTCGGCAAGAAGAAGGCGGAGACTCAGCCAGCAGCGGCCTGATCAACCCCGAACACAACAACGAGATGAACAGCCTACCGATCCAGATTTTTGACTTTGAAGAAGCGGCCGTGCGCACGCTGATCCGCGATGAACAGCCTTGGTTTGTGCTGCGTGATGTCTGCGCAGTGCTTTCTTTAACGAACCCGAGCGTGGTGGTGCAGAAGCTCGATGAAGATGAACGGGCTAAGGTAAACTTAGGCCGTCAGGGAGACACGAACATCATCTCAGAGTCCGGACTCTACACCCTCATCCTCCGCTGTGACGATGCGATCAAGCCGGGGACGACGGCGCATCGGTTCCGCAAGTGGGTGACGGCAGAGGTGCTGCCTACGCTGCGCAAGACGGGAGCTTATGAACTGGCGAAGCAGGCCGAGCACGATGAGCAGGCGGAGCGGCTGGAGAGTGTGCGGCATGAGGTGGCGTGTGGATTGCGCGACGTGAATGACATGGCCCGCTACGCACAGGAGGATGGCGCGTTGGGTGGTCGGATGCCGATGAACCGGGTGCGGGCGGTGCAGACGCTGGGACGCTTGAGGCTGGATGCTCTGAGGCTGCTCTGGGAAATGGAGAGCGGCGGCACGCGAGCCCGACTGATCAACGAGGGCACGGCGGTGATTGAGGACGATGACGAGGCCTGAGATTTAAACCCTGAGCCCTCAAGGCTCCGACACCATGAAGACACCGACACGACGAACGAAGAGAAGAACGCATCCCGGCTGGGGAGTGGCCAGTCCGGGGGAATGGCAAGGATGAAGTGTGAAGGATGAATGATGAAAACGGCCGCTGGCACAGAGCACGCCAGCGGACTGAGCGAGAGCAACAACCTGAGCAACAACAACGACGAGATGAGCACGACGACGACGACGACAACGGGGAGAAGAAGACGGGCGGCTGCCTTGCGGGCGGTGATGGTGGGGAGGCCGGTTTACCCCGGCACTCTTCACGCGCGGCGATCAATGGCACTGCATGGTGCGATCCTGTTTTGCCTGGATAGTGACAGGCTGGTGGCGACAATTGAGCGTCGCCTGCGCAGACTCAACACGGGAGGTGTCCAGTGACGGCCTCCATCACACAGAGGACGGCGCTCGCCTTGGTCACCGAAGCGATGCGATTGACGGCGGAGATGGAGCCTGCGCAGCTGCATGTGCTGCTCCTGGTGGCAGCAGCGCCTACGCCGATGATGATGACCGATCTGGCGAAGGCTCGTGGCAAGACGACGGCGTCGATGACGGCGACGGTGGATCAGTTGGTGAAGCGTGGCCTGGTCACAAGGCAGAGCGATGGCGATCGCCGTGTGATCCGCGTGGTGATCACGGCGGCGGGCATCGAGCGAGTGAGCGCGATTGCGAATGGTGTGGCGGAGATTCTCAACGCGGGAGGTTGCCATGCCTGAGCCGATGAAGATCGAGAAGGTGCTGCAGGATGCGGGATCGTGCGGGCTATGGCAGACGTGGGATATCCGCATTGTGCTGCACATGGCGCGGCATGCGGTGGGCACGACGTTCACGTCTCACCAGTTGGTTCACGCGGCGTTCATGGGATCGCCATGGACGGTCTGGGAGCGGCTGGAGAAGATGCGGGAACGATCCACGGAGCCGCTGGTGGAAGTCGCCAATGTGGAGCCGCTGGACAAGTATGAGTGGCCGTGGCGACTAACGCAGGCGGGATGGATGGCGGCTCAGTGCTTCGACGGGCAACTGGGCAAGTCATGGCAGATGTGGAAGCCGGAGCCGGAGACTGAGGCAATGACGAAACCCGAATGAGGAATGACGAACATGAATACGGACTCAAACGCAATGCAAACGATGGCGCTGATGTGTGGGGGATCATTGATCCTCGGGCTGGCCTGTGGCGTGGTGGTGACGGTGGCTTACATGCGATCGGTCTCAGTGCCGGAAGCAAGGCTGATGACGCTGCGTTCTCTGCTGTGGGCTCTCCAGAGCAGGCTGAAGCTGGCGATGACGAGCACCTCGATCCGTGTGGTTAATGAGAACCTCGGGGCCGCGCTCAACCTGGTCGAGCAGGCAGGCATGATGACAGGGGGAACACTCAACGATGAGGGGGATCGGTAATATGAGGCAGTGGATGCTGAATGCTGGATGCTGGATGCTAGATCACTATGGCGTGGTGATCACGGGCTTGGTGCTCATGGTGGCGCTGGTCGTGGTGATGAAGAGAAGACACCGCGCGCGAAAGCCGATGCGTTCGATTGATCTCACGGGCTGGCGTTGTCTGGCTGCTCCTGCGGTCATCTATGATCGGGCGATGGTGGATGCCATTGCGGATCGTAGCTTCGCGACGGGCATGTTTGTCGGCGGGCTGCTGGTGGTGGCGATGGCGTTCATCGTGCTGGTGCTGTGCTTGAGAGGGCAGGGGAATCGTCCACGGAATGGGAGGGGAGTGTCATGACGGCGAATCAACCACGGCAGACATGGGAGTGCGGGAAGTGCGGGCGGCGAAAGACGACTCCGGCAGTGGCCTTGTTGCCAGGACAAACCGCGCGCATGATGAGCTGTGCGCACTGCGGACTACAGAAGTGCCATCTGCGCGAGCCGGGCACGTCCACGAGGCCGCATCTGGACTCACTCAAATGGCATCGAGGGAGGACCGCGCGATGAGATCGGGAGCGCTTTACACGGTGGCAGACCTTGCGGTCTGGATGCGAGTCGATCGCGAAGAAGTCGAGCGAATGATCGCGGAGGATGGATTGCCTACGGTGACGCTGGCAGGCGACAAGCGGCCAAAGGTCAAGATTGCACCTCGGCATCTATGCGACTGGCTCAATGGGCGATCCACGGTGGCGTGGAGGATCGATGATCTGATCGCGGACATTGATCGCGTGCTGATGGCGGAGGCAAGAAGACGCAACGCGAAGCGCGAGGAGGTGAAGGCGGCATGATCACGATCACGATCGATGACGAGCATCGCGCACCGAAGACGTGCAAGCTCAAGGGCAATGGCACGGCGGTGTGGGCAGAGATGTCGCCGGGGGAAATGCTACAGGCGCTGCGCGCGCTGTATGAGGCGAGCGCGGCGATGGAGCAACTCATTGAGCAGCGGCTGGTGAAGGCGCAGACGAGCGAGGGAGGCGCGGTGGAGTCATGAGTGATCGACTGTGTGTGATCTGCCGGGCGGATATCTCACGACTGTCAGCGCATCGGCGGCGGTGTGACGTGTGCTCAAGGTTGCCCTTCAAGTTTTATCTCCGGGCACTGGTGGCGATGGATCGTCAAGAAGGTCGGTGCATCGGCTGCCATATCTGGCCGATGAAGAAAGGGTGCACGCGGTGCCATCATTGCCTGATGGCGGCATCAGCAGCATCGGCGAAGTGCTACGACGGTAAACGCAAGGGGAGGACGGCAGCATGAGTGATAGGATGACAGAGCTGAGCGCAATGGCTGTGGTGATTGGCGATCAACGGCGTGAGACCGTGAAGGCATGGCAGAGAGCGGCGCGGCTTGCGCAGTGCATCGCGGAGGCGGTAGCCAAGTATGAAATGCCGGCGGTGGTGGAACTGGTGAATGAGTTTCGCATTGCCAACGGTGCTGTGCATCCGCATACGGCGCGGCTGGTAGATCTGCTGGCTAAGGAAAGGCAACTCCACCGTGAGGTGATTGATTTTGTGGCGAAGAGACTGCCAGAAGAAGATCGCGGGGAGGGTGAAGCATGAGCAAGCATAGTGCCCGTCGTCATGAGGAGCGCATTCAAGGGGTGTTTCTGCGAGCCTGGGTGGATCATGGTTGGAGCGCGGCCACGGACGTGACGCCGCTGGATGAGCTGCTGCGAGAGGAGTATGAGGCAGACGAGCTCGATAGCGTCCACGCGGCAGGCATCGGCTACACGTGGCCGGAGGAAGTGCTGGAGAGCGAGCGCATCGAGCTGATGTCGCTAAAGAAAGAGGAAGCGGCAGCGGTGGCAGCATGGGCGAGACGCCGACTGGTGATGTGGCTCATCGGCGATGGGCTGCATCCGCTGACAATAGTGAAGCGGATGTATCAGCTGCTCTTTGCCCGTTACCAGGAGTTCATCGGGCCGCACAACATGACATCGCTGGCGGAGCTGGTGGACGAGGGCAAGGCCTCGTTCTCTGCGCGGATGAAGCGGCTGTTTTCACGCGAGGTGGAGATCAAGACGGGCGTGATGATGGTCTCGCCCGGCATGAAGGCCGTGGAGGCAAAGGCCAAGTATGCGGCCAATGCGAAGAAGCACATGCCCCGCCGCAACCTGGATGCCGCACGCGTGGATGATGGCGCTGAGAAGGCCGACAAGGCTGACGCCAAGAAGGCCTATGAGCGCAAGAAGCAGGAGATGTGGGAGGCCTACGAGCGAAAGCGACTGGCGGAGCTGGTGGGATGCAGGCCTGAGGAGATCGATTTGAGCAAGAGCAATCCTAACAACGACCATGATGACAACGACTGATACACAACTGACACGACTGGCGCTGACTGAGATCAAGCCGGGCATCAATCCGCGCACAGAATTTGACCAACTGAAGCTGGAAGAGCTGGCGCAATCGCTGAAAGACGATGGTGGCGCTGTGCAGCCGATCGTGGTCTATCAAGATGATGATGGTCTGTATGGGCTGATCGCTGGCGAGCGGCGCTGGCGAGCCTCGCAGCTGGCAGGGCTCTCATCGGTGGAGGCCATTGTGCGGCCCAAGCCAGCCTCTCACAACGCTCGCAAGGCAGCGCTGAAGGAGAACATGCAACGCGAAGACCTGACGCCGCTGGAGATTGCCCGTGCGGTGAAGGACATGCTGGATGAGGTCAATGTGGTGGGCTTGCCGATCTACAGCCGAACACAGCTGGCTAATGAGCTCGGCAAGGATGTTGCGTTCATCAGTCGATGCCTCTCGCTGTTGAGCTGCTCGGATCGTTTGCAGCGGCTGGTTCACCAGGGCAAAGCTCCGATGGACATTGCGGCGATGATCGGATCGCTGCCGGTGGACATGCACGAAATGGCGGAGAATGACATCGTGCTGAGACCGAAGCCGATGACGGTGGTGGAAGCGCGAGAGCACATCGCTGAAACCTATCGCCGCGATCTGCGCAAGGCGCAGTTCAAACTGGATGATGCGACGCTCGTGCCGGGCAAGCCAGCATGCCACGGCTGCGAGTTCTGGGGTGGAAAGCGCGACGATGTGAAGGGGAGATTCAAGGACTCGGTGTGCCTGAATCCGGCCTGCTATGAGATGAAGCAAACGGCGTTCGTGAAACTGGCCACGGCAGCGGCAGACGATGGTCATGGCGTGCCGATGCTGGGCGAGGACATGCGCGCGAAGATCTTCAGCTTCGACGGTGTCACGCTGAAAGGTGATTGTGGCTATGTGGCGGCTGATGAGATGCCGGCGAAGATCCTGCTCATTGATCCGAAGGCCGAGGTGGGCACCTGGGGCGAGGTGCTGAAGGACAGCGACATCGCGGTGCAGAAGATACTGGATGGCCAGGGTCGCGTGCGCACCCTCTACGATGCTCGACTGGCTGTGCAGGCAGCGACGGCGCCGGGCAGTGCGGTGAGAACGATTTTCCGCAACGGCAACGCGGTGAAGAGCACGACGGTGGCCACGAAGGCAGATGATCACGCCGCCGAGAAGGACAAGGCGCGCGCGACGGGTGTGATCTCATCGGGCATTCACTGGATTGCCAAGATCCGAGATGCGGTGGATGCGGCCTCAATTCAGCGGGAGATTGCGCGGCTTATCTTTGAGCGACTGACGGAGACGGCGGATCGGGAGTGGATGAGCAAGGTGATGGGTGTGAAGGATCCGATGGACTATGAGCGAGGCATCTCATGCATGGATTATTCCGAGCTGCTCGGGCTGTCGCTGGTGGCACGCACGTTGCGGTTGCAAGGTCCCTTGGGCATCAATGGCATTGCGAGCGAGCTGGCGAAGATGATCGGCTACGATCCGAAGAAAGAGGCGCGCGACATCGAGGCGCTGGTGGCGGCGGCGGTGAAGGTGGAGCCAGTGGCGAATGAGCCCGTGAAGTCGTCCGACAAGCAGCGCGGTGGCAAGCGGGAGAAGAACGGGGAAGCGGAAAAGAAGGCGCTGGAAGCCTACCTCGAAACCGGAAGCATTGCAAAGGCGGCAGAGGCCTGCGGGCTGGATGTGGAAAGCGTGAAGAACTGGCACAAGCGCCGCAAGTGGAAGGCGCTGAGAGAGACGCATCTCGCAAAGTGACCAACATCAACAACGGAGGAACGGCAGATGGATTATGAGCAACTCATTGCTTCCAAGGTGAAGCGTATGGAGCCTGCGGGATTTGAGGCGGGGCCGATATTGGCTCCGTTGTTTGACTGGCAGGCGATAATTGTGCGATGGGCCATTGGGCAAGGGCGATGCGCGTTGTTCGAGGAGTGCGGACTGGGCAAGACACTGCAGCAGCTCGAATGGGCGAGACAAGTGGCGGAGCACACGGGCGGCGCGGTGCTGATCCTGTGCCCGCTGGCAGTGGCTGAGCAGACGGTGGCCGAGGGGCGGAAGTTTGGCATCGAGTCACGCCATGTGCGGCAGCCAGAGGAGGTGAAGCCGGGCATCAACATCACGAATTATGATCGCATCGAGTTGCTCGACGACCTGGAGTTCGCGGGTGTGGTGCTGGATGAATCGAGCATCCTGAAGGCGTTCACCGGCAAGATGCGAATCATGCTGACGAAGCGATTTGCGAGCACGCCTTTTCGGCTGTGCTGCACAGCGACGCCTTCACCGAATGACTATACGGAACTCGGCCAGCACGCGGAGTTCCTGGGCGTGTGCAGCGCGGCACAGATGCTGGCGACGTATTTCATCAACGATACCTTCGACACAGGCACATGGAGACTGAAGGGTCACAGTATTGAGGCGTTCTGGCGATGGGTGGCATCATGGGCGGTGTGCGTGGCGAAACCGAGTGACCTGGGCTTCCCCGATAATGGCTATGATCTGCCGCCGGTGCAGACGCATATCGTCACGGTGAAGGTGGATCATCGCGCGGAGTCTGGATCGGGTGAGCTATTCCGACTGGGCACGGCATCGGCGACGAATCTGCACGCGGAGCTGAAGCGCACGCTGAAAGAGCGAGTCGCAGCAGCAGCGGCGGTGGTGAACGCGAGTGATGAAGAGTTCATCGTGTGGTGTGAGGGCAACGAAGAAAGCAGCGAGCTAACACTGGCGATCCCGGATGCCATCGAGGTGGTGGGCAGTGATCGACCTGAGCACAAGGAGCGCAAGCTGGGCATGTTCAGCAATGGCCAAGCGCGAGTGATCGTGACCAAGCCGAGCATCGCGGGATTCGGGCTCAACTGGCAGCACTGCCGCAATGAGATCTTCGTGGGGATGACTCACAGCTTCGAGAAGTTCTATCAAGCAGGGAAGCGCATTCACCGGTTCGGACAGCAGCGCGAGGTGCATCGCTACATCGTGCAAACAGACATGGAGGACGGGGTGATGGCGACGGTGATGGAGAAGTGTGAGCGCCACGAGACGATGCACGAGCTGGTCAAATTCAGCCGCGAGGCACTAACAGGACAAACGCAACCAACAATCATGAACACGACGATCACGACGAAGATGGGCAATGGATGGACGATGCACAATGGCGACTGCGTGCGGGTGGCACGCGAGATGAAGTCTGATAGCATCGGATTCTCGGTGTTCTCGCCGCCCTTCGCGGATCTCTTCACCTACTCCGCCGATGTGCAGGACATGGGGAACTGCGATGGCATGGAGTCGTTTATGGTCCAGTTCGGTTTCCTCATCGACGAGCTGATGCGGGTGACGATGCCGGGGCGCGAGTGCGCGGTGCATTGTTGCGATCTGCTGGCCACGAAGTGGAAGGATGGCGACATTGAGTTCAAGGACTTCAGCGGTGCAATTGCGAGGGCGTTTCGCGAGCGCGGATGGCTGCTCCATTCGCGTGTGTGCATCTGGAAAGATCCAGTGACGGAGATGCAACGCACGAAAGCACATGGACTGCTCTACAAGACGCTCCGCACCGACAGCAGCAAGAGCCGCGTGGGCAGTGCTGACTATCTGCTCGTGTTCCGCAAGCCGGGCGACAATCCAAAGCCGATCACGCACACGGAGACATCGCTGCCGCTGCAACGATGGCAGGAGCTGGCGTCGCCGGTCTGGATGACGATTGATCAGGGTCGCGTGCTGAATGGCAAGGGCGCAAGCGAGGCCCAGGACGAACGCCACATCTGCCCGCTGCAGCTGGATGTGATTGAGCGTGCGTTGGAGCTGTGGAGTGCGCCGGATGATCTGGTGTTCTCGCCGTTCGCTGGCATCGGCAGTGAGGGCTACTGCGCACTGCAAATGGGGCGTCGTTTCGTGGGTGCAGAGCTGAAGGAAAGCTACTTCAAGACGGCGTGTGAGAATCTCACGAATGCGCTGTCGCAGAGATCGTTGTTTGAAGTGGGACTCATGGATCAACGGGAGGCTGCATAGGACATGACCATCGTGGAACGAGCACGACTGCTGATCGCGAAGAGTCCACCGGCGATCAGTGGGCAGGGTGGGCATGGGGCGACGTATCGCGTGGCTTGCGCATTGGTGTGGGGCTTTGGGTTGGAGCCGGATGAGGCGTTTCCGTTGATGCTGGAATACAATGCGACCTGTGCGCCGCCGTGGTCGCAGCACGAGCTGTGGCACAAGCTGCGATCGGCGTTGTCGGGCCCGCATCGGGAGCCGCGTGGGCATTTTCTGACGGAGAGTGCGGAGCGTGGCGCGCTGCCTGACTATGTGGTGCCGAAGAAAAAGGAGGCGGTGAAGTTTGACCTGGAGGCGCTGAAGAAGGCGCGGCCTGGGGATCTGACCGTGGCACATGATTGGCTGCGCGAGAGATCGCCCTACGATCCACGATCGCTGACGGCCGGTGACATCATTGATCGGCTGTATGAGCCGGAGGATCGCGTGATGCTCTTCACCTCAATGGCGTCGCGCGGGGATTACATGCGCTGGCGAAGGCAGTGGTTCAAGCTGGGCAAGACGCCGGACCAGAAAGCGGTGCGATGCGACAAGATACCCGAAGGATCGCCCGAGGGGATGATCTGGCTGGTGCAGCCAGTGGATGGCCAGTGGAAGCCGAAGAGTGGGACTAATGTGATGTCGAGGCGCACGAAGCAGAACATCACGCGATACCCATTCCTCTTGCTGGAAAGTGATGAGGCACCTCCTGATCTATGGCTGGCAGTGATGGTGAGTCTGGATCTGCCGATCGTGCTGATGACGACGAGCGGCGGGCGGTCGATTCACGCGTTGATCAAGATCGGTGCGGACACGCATGAGGAGTGGAAGGCGATCGTGGACGTGGTGCGTGATACGATGGCGAAGATAGGCTGCGATGCGCAGGCGCTAGCGAATCCCATGGTCAACATCCGATGCGCGAACACCTGGCGTGAGGGGAAGACGATGGCAGGGAAGTTTGTGCCTTACACTCACGGCCGTTCTTTGCAGCGGTGCCTCTACTTCAATCCGAAAGCGGAGATGAAGGCGATCATGAAGAATCCTCGATTTGACCATGGGAGCACTGATGCATGAGAGAGAATCAGTCGCTGCCTACCTCTGATCGGGCCAAGGAATTCGCGCGGGCGCTGCGTCCGCTGGGCGAGGCCATCGGTGATGATGTGACTGATGAGATCAAGATGGAGGCTCCCGAGGTGCACGAGGATCTGCCACCGGATGAGATGGTGTGGCGGATGGCGGAGCTGCTGCGTGCGAAGGATGGCCGATGGGGTTTGTTTCGACGGAACTCGGAGCTCATCGCGTGGGACAATGAGCGGAAGGATTTCGCCGAAATGACAGCGAAGCGCTTCCGCACGTGGCTGCCGATGAAGCGTGGCGTGCTCTTCGTGAAGCAACGGATTCCCGAGAAGGATGCGGACGGCAACAACACGGGCCGCTGGATCGTGAAGAAGGGTCAACTGACGAAGGACAAAGCTGAGTGCGTGCTGGCCTCCGACGAGCTGCGCGATGCGCTGCCGGAAATCAAAGCCTTCCATCCAGTCCGGCTGCCAATCATTGATGAGAGTGGTCTGAGGCTGCTGCAGGTGGGCTACGATGAGGCGAGCGGGATCTATACGCACAACGGGTGCGCGTTCGAGGAGAACATGGATTTCGATGACGCGGTGGCGTGGCTGTATTCGGTGTTCCGCACGTTCGGTTGGCGCAATGAGAACCGTGATCTGTCGATCCATCTGGCCGCGATGCTGAGCGTGTTCTGTCGCGCGTTGTATCAGGGGAAGTCTCCGGCGTTTGCCTATGTGGCGAACATTCAATCGTCGGGCAAAACGAACCTGGCGTGGTGCGGTCCGTGGGCCGTGTATGGCACGCGCAAGACGATGCCGCTGCTGCAAGATCAAGACGCGCGGCTGCAGGAGACGCTGAACTCGCTGGCGCTGGCGGGTGTGGGCTACATCATCCTGGACAACATCGACTGGGGCAAGGAGGTGGTGAAGACGGAGCTGCTCGACCAGTGGATCAGCAATGCGGAGTGGGACTTCCGCAAACTGAATGGCAACCTCATGTTGGCACCGAAGCTCACCGGGGTGACGTTCATGACGGGCAACAACATCACGCTCAGCACTGACTTGATGAGAAGGTCGTTGATGTGTGATTTGTGGAACCCCTTGGCCGCAGCGGATCGGCCGCGCGATCCCTCGATGATCTTGCTGGATGAGGCGTTCTTCGGAGACGACAAGAATCGCTCGAAGATGCTGGCGTGCCTGTGGGCGCTGGTGAAGGAGTGGGACAAGGCAGGACGGCCGGCGGGGAGTCGTGAGCTGGGAACGTTTGAGGTGTGGTCGCGTGTGGTGCCTGGCATCGTGAAGGTCGCAGGCAAGCTCTACGATCGTGACTGGGATTGTCTGGCCGAGACGACGAACGAGAACATCGGTGACAAGGCGGCGCGCGACTATAAGCGGTTGGCGCAAATCGCCATGGGTGAGTATGGCAGGGACGATCGCGGGGAGATGAAGGACATGTTTGAGGTCACCGTGCAGCAGCTCGCTGGCGTGGCCAGACGGCACACGATCGAGGAGTGTCAGTTCGCCTTGTATCCTGAGAAGGACATGGAGTCAGCGCTGAAGGAGCTGCATCCAGACGATGAGTTCGTGATGGGTGCGGATGGCGTGTGGCGCGTGGCGAAGGGGGATATGTTCGAGGATGCCGGCAAGGTGGCATCGATGATCAAGCACGCGGCGGAGTATCTGACGCCAGCGTCGAGATCGAAGTTTGGCAACGCCTTGAAGGATCAGCTGAACGATCGGTATTTCAAGGGCTCAGACGAGGCGCTGTATCATTGGCAGCAGAGGAAGGGTGTCACACCAGCACGCTACGCTGTGACGCGCGTGAAGCCCAAGGCGTAGCGCCGATAGCTCACAGCACCACGCAGGCCGCAGAGGTCACTTGCTCTTTCCTGTGCATTGCAGGCCAGGAAGCTGAGCGCGGGCAAGCAGTTGAAAGCTCCGCAGAACGGTTCGTCGCGTAGCGACGGTCGATAGAGATGCTCCTCCGTGCTCGCCCTCCCCCCCTTCCCCTACCTATGGATGGAAAGGCGAGACCTGTCTTACCTATGGATGTTCAGCGAGCAAAAGCACGAACGATGTCACGTGAATCAACATTATACCTGTAGCTTGTCTTGCTTGTCAGCATGGACCTCTTGAGCCTGCAAGCATTGATAAACAAAGGAATTCGAGAGGTATGACAGGTGTCATAGGCTTTTAAGACATAAAGCGTTTCAGCTTAAAGGCAGCGCAGTCTAGCAAAGTCGCAACAACCCACAAAACCGCACCAACCAGCCAATTCCGAGACGCACAGCCCCCTAAGTAGGAGGCTTCCGAGACCACCCATCACTAAATGCGGGTATAATGTCG
>ERZ724505.1249-NODE-1249-length-14284-cov-4.086654_pt1 | contig 14284 bp, 15 predicted proteins | sample MGYA00376038_ERZ724505 | MGnify/ENA primary metagenome ERZ724505 (study PRJEB28724, sample SAMN07190884) | wastewater metagenome | isolation source: effluent of sewage treatment plant in Hong Hong | place: Hong Kong | collected 2016-03-17 ... | reverse complement strand
AGGCAACCCGAAGGGTCCGACCACCTACATCACCGAGTTGGGCCTGGAAGTCCCCAGCGCCGCCGACGCTTCCAGCATCACGCCTCGGCTGCGCCGCGACGACGAGCTTTAAGCCATGGGCGTCTTCGGCATCTCGCTGCGGTATCAGCTGGCGGGCGACGAAGGCGAAGCCGTGGTGGAGAACCTCTCGGTGGCGATCGAGCGCGCGGGCGCGAACGTCGCGGACTGGGGCAGCTACATCTTCCCGAAGCTGACCCCCATCTTTGAGCAGGCGATGGAGCGTCAGTTCGCCGCCGAAGGGGCTGGCCCGCGTCGTGGACACTGGGCACCGCTCACCGCGAAGTATGCCGAGTGGAAGTCGCGCAACTTCCCGGGCATGCCGATCCTGCAGCGCAGCCGCCGCCTGTACGACGCGCTGACTCAGAGCAGCAGCCCCTTCGCGCGCCGCGTGTTCAGCGGTAACACGTTCGACTTCGGAACGCGCGGCGTTCCTTACGCGACGTTTCACCAGCTGGGCACGGTCAAGATGGTGGACCGGGCGATCTTCGACTTCGACCCCGAGTTTGAACGCGACCTGCAGCGGGCAGCGGCAGAGGGTGTGCGCGAGGCGGTCAAGGATGCAGGCGCAGGGATGGAGGTGACCGAGTGAGCGCAACGCGAACCATGTACGTCGAGGCGCTGGCCTCCGAGTCGCTGCGGAACTGGTTGCTGTACGCGCTGGAGCCAGCGATCGAGCGGGTCAACACCGAGCGTCAGGCGGTCGTCTCGGCTGGCCTGCCGGGTCCGTACACCATCCCGCCCACGGCAGACACGGCGAAGTTCTACCTGGGGACCACGAAGGGTACCGCCGCTGATGGTCCCGAGGTTCCGGCTGGCGACTACACCGCCGCCGAACTCGTTACCCTGTTCAACAACGCCAACCCATACAGCGCGATCGAGGCGCAGGTGGATGCGGTCGGGCGCTTCAGCCTGATCACCACCGACGGCAGTGGCACGGTGAACGGGCCCGCCAAGATCTACGTCGGGCGGGAGCGCACTGCCGGGTTCAACGCCGCGCTGGGCTGGCCGCAGGAGATCTTCACGCAGCTGCGCGCGCTGGAGGTCCCCGGGTACGACGAGATCATGGACGGCATGCCGATCCTCGACGGGTTCAACCGTCCGATCGCCATCATCCTCGGCGACCGCAAGAGCCGCCCCATGGGGCAGGAGCATCGGCGCGACGAGTACGAGACGACGATCGACGTCACGATCCTCGCGCGCGCGCAGCAGGGCGAGAACCACAAGAACCGCGAACTGATCCAGGCGGCGGTTCGGGCTGTGCGCACGGCGCTGTTCGACACGGCTGGCGGGCGGCAGCTGGGGGTTGCCTCGGGGGATTCGATCGTGGTCCGAGTAGTCCCCAGGGAGTGCTTCATCGGTGCCACCCCGTTCAACTTCTCGCGCGGAGTCTCGCAGCCCCCGCTGTACGACGTGGCAGTGCTGACACTCTCGATCGTCACCTACGAACGCACCGATCTCTGAGGAGCCCGAACCATGGCAAACGAAACCGTCAACGCTTGGGACTCGCGCCTTTGGGTCACCGCCGAGTCCACGCTGGGCACCGCCGCCAACCCTTCAGGCACCGATGCGCTGGAGTTCGTCACCGCGAACATGGGGCCGAACGAACTCGGCGTGATTCGCCCCCAGCGTGATCGCGCCACCGACCGCGCCATGGCGCTGGCCTACGTTGAAGGCCGGGTGCAGCCCATCCCGTTCAGCATCGAAACCTCGGTGAAGTCGCGCAGTGCGAACAACGCTGCGCCGAAGGAACTGCAGCTGTACAAGGCGGCTGGCCTCGCGTGCGCTGCCGGTGGTGCGAACTACGTCGTGAGCGTCAACAACGACCCGCCGAACACCGCTGGCGCGTTCAACCCCATCACCATCGCGCGCCTGTCCGGGCAGCTGGGCGCGACCGGGAACGTGTACGAGGGCGAGCGCCTGCGCGGCGGCTTCGTGAAGCAGCTGACGTGGAGCGGCGGCGACAAGGAACTGACGCTGGTGGCTGCTGGCGCGGCGCAGCGCAAGGACCACATGGGCTACGCCGCGTCCGTCACCATGACGAACGTGGCGACTTCGTACACGTTCGCAGATGCCGAGGAGGGGCGGCGGTTCGGGATCGGCTGGTACATCGTGGACTCCGAGATCATCTACATCTCGTCGATCGACTACTCGACGTTCACCGCACAGATCTCCCGCGCGCAGCTGTCCACCTCGGCGGCTTCGCACACCGCCGTTCCGCTCGTGCCGTACATGCCGACGCCGAGCGTCAGCGGTGCGCCGATCTCCGAAGGCACCACCTGCACCGTCACCCTCGACTCGCAGGCGCTGCGCTGCCTGTCGTGGCAGATCCAGTTCGACACCGGAGCCGACGCGACCCCTGGCGAGACGGGTTCCAAGTACTTCCAGAACGTCGTCTGGAAGCGCGCCAACGCGACCGCAACCCTGAAGGTGCTACTGCGGCGCGAGGGCGTGTCACTGCTGGGCAAGGCCACCGGGAAGAAGTCGCCGCTGGTGCTGTCGATCGTCCAGGGCAGCGCGGTGGGCGGCATCGCCACTTTCACCCTGTCATACTGCGAACTGGACTCGTTCGTGGTTCCCGACACCATCAACGATCAGGCGGTCGTCGATCTGAAGCTGCGCACGTTCGGCCTGGGTTTCTCCATCACCCTCACCTGAGAGGTTCGCATGGCATCGCTGGATCGGCTGTTCCGCTGGGAGCGGTACGTCCCCGACCTGGGAGGAAACCGCGAACTGCCGCAGCCGTTCTACTTGGAGATCGCCTCCGGTCTGACGAAGCAGCAGCTGGGGGACGTGTTCGATGCCGTGACCCTCGCGCAGCGGTCTGCCGAGTCCGAGAATCAGACGCTGGCCGAGTATCTCACCGCCACTATCCCGGGCGTGGCGGCTGCGCTCGACGGAGTGGTGCGGCTGGGCAAGGAGCCGCTGACCGTCCAGGGCAGCCCTGTGTCATCGCTGACAGAGTATCTCCTGCTGGCGGTCCACACCCCCGGGCAGGTGTCGTTCCTTGAGGTGCTGCAGGCGCTGGGGGAGTTCAACAGCGCCGAAGGAGCGCGGCGGCTTTTCTCTGCGCGGCACTCTGGTGGGTTGGCTACTACGGGCGATCAGAGTGTCGTGAAGGACGGAAGCCCAACGGTCGGCCCGTAAGGTGGAACACCCACCAGCGTTCCGGGTTCTTCGGCTTCACCGTCCTGACGCGCAACGCGATGGAGCCGCGCCACAACGCGGTGGTGAACATCACCGACGCGCTGCGCTTCGCTGGTCCGTTCCTTGATCTCTGGCGGCTGTCCTCGCAGCACCCTGGTGTTCCGCTGTGGTCGGGTGGTCTGATGGACTCGTGGCCCGCCGTCGCAGTCGATGCCCTCGGGGTGTTGAAAGCGGAGTGGGAAGCGATCAAGGAACTGATGGAGGTGGAACGTGGCTGACCTGCTGCTGACACTGCTGGCGAAGGATGAACTGTCGTCGGTGTTCGGCAACGCCTCGGGCGCTGTTACGGTGTTCGCCAAGTCGCTCGTCGAGATGACGAAGCAGGCTGCCGAGTCCGAGCGCATCCAGGCACAGCTGAAGCTCGCAGCCGGGCAGTACACCGACGCGCTGCGAGATCAGGCGCAAGCCATGTCCGCGAAGTTGGGCGTGGACGACGACCAGATCATGCAGATGCAGACGATCCTCGCGCGGTACGGCGAGGCTCCAGGGAAGATCAAGGAGACGACGAAGGCGATCCTCGACTACGCCGCCGCCACTGGGAAGGACGCGGTGCAGGCCACCGAGGACATGGTGAAGGCTGCGGACAAGGGAACCGGCGCGGTGAAGTCGATGGGGATCTCCTTCGATAGCACCGGCAAGTTTGCTGGCGACTTGGAGGCGGCGACGAAGGCGCTTGGGGCGCGCTACCACAACGGCTCCGAGGTGAATGCGGAGACGCTGGTGGGACAGTTCAACGCCGCGAAGGTGGCGATCGAGGACTTGGGCAAGGTCTTCGGCGCGACCATCGGGAAGATGATCAAGGACAGCGGCGCGCTGCAGGCTTCGACGGCGTGGCTGCGCGGCCTGTCCTACGCCGCACAGAAGGGCAAGGTGGGCACGTTCCTCGGTGCGTCCGTCATTGGCGCTTTCGGTTCCGAGATGGGGGCGAACATCACCGCCGAGGTGATGAGTCTTGCGGATAAGGAAACCGAGAAGGCTGGCGACGATGCGGGCAAATCGATGGAGGGGATCGCTGGCTCAACTCGCGACACCGTCAAGGAAGGCAAGGGCGGGACCGCTGCGCTTGAGCACAAGCTGGCCGAGCAGGAGCGCATCGCCAAGATGTACGAGCAGCGGCGCTGGCAGCGTCTGACTGAGGACGCGAAGCGCGAGGATGATCTGCAGGAGGAGCAGACGAAGCGCGATCTGGAGGAGGCGCGCCAGACTGCGGAGGATGCAGAGGAGCGCGTGCAGCAGCGCAAGAAGATGCACGAACGCATCCAGCAGGAAACCGAGCGCGCGGCGGCAGCAGAGGCGCGCGCGATGGAGAGGCAGCAGGCGATGTTCGCCCGTGCTGGTGATCGTCTCGGTGCTGGCTTCGTCGATGCCTTCGTGAATCAGGTGAGTCAGCTTGCGTCGGGCGGGGAGTTCGACGTGGGCGGGTTCTTCGGCTCGTTGTTCGAGGGCATTTTTGGGTTCGCTGCTTCGCTGATCCCGGGCGTCGGAATCATTGAGGGTGCGGCGCGTTCAGCGATCACTGGCATCGGGCGGCTGGCTGGTGGGGGTATGAGGGCTGCGACTCGGCGGCACCATGAGGGCGGCTGGATCGAGTCGTTCCATGGCGGCGGCTGGCCTGCGATGGGTGGCGACGAACAGCCTGCGATCCTGCAGTCGGGCGAGCGCGTGCTGTCCAGGCAGGAAGTGCGGCGCATGGGTGGACAGCAGGGCGTTGACCGGGCGGCGCGAGGCGGCGGCAGCGGCGTGAACTTCTATGTGAACGCGGTGGATCAGGAGTCAATTCGCCAGCTGATGGAGGGGCGCGGCGGGCGGGCAATCGTCAACGCTGTTCGCCTCGGTCGCGGTCCGTTGCCTGCGCTGATTAAGGGGTGATGCCATGGCCGAAGCGTTCGCTACGACCAACCTGCTGTCGTCGCTGGGCACGAGTTCCTACACTTGGAGCAACGCCTACGCGGGCACCGACAACGCTGCGATGAACGACGGCAAGCTGGATCAGCGCGTGAGTCCTGGCAGTCCTGCGTCGAACATCGATCTGGTGATCGACCTTGGCAGCGCGCAGGTGATGAAGGGGATCGCCATCCTGAATCACAACCTGCTGACTGTCCTCGGGGCGGCGGTGACGGTGACGGTTCGCGCAGCCACCGACGTGACGATCACCACTGGCGTGGTCACTGCGAAGTCGGCCACGACGCTCGCCAGCTTCAACAGCTACAGCGCGCGCGACCCGAGGAACAAGGATCACCTGCTGGCCTGGGGTGGCTCCACGTCGAAGCGGTATTGGCAGCTGCAGTTCGCGTACACGGGCACGATCAACGACTTCGCGATCGGCGAACTGTTCGCGTACAACTCGATCACCACCCTCACGCGCGGGTCGCAGTACGGCAGTGACTACGACGGCGCGCACAGCATCGTCACCAGTGTGCAGACCCTGAGCGGCGACCGCCGCGCGCAGTTCCTGGCAGGGCCCATCCGTCAGAAGCGCGTGGCGTGGTCGATGCTCACCGACGCACAGAAGGAGCAGCTGGCGAACCTGTATCGCGACGGGCGTGCGGGTGCGACGGATGTGCTGTGGGCTGGGAGCTACGTCGAGTCCAGCAGCGGCGCGGCCTCCGCTGATCAGGACGTGATGTTGGCTCGCCTCGGGAGCGATGACTTCAGCGCGCCGATGAACGACTACCTGCTGCACGATCCCGGCGAGTTCGTGCTGACCTCGCGCGGTCGTGAGGTTGGCGCGTGAGCGCATTCACCGACGACTCGATCGGCGTCGTCTGGCTGCTGCAGGTGGTCAACGCGGCGGGAACGACGCTCTATCGCTGGGCATCGCAGGGCGCGCACTACGGCGGCGCATTCTGGGAGTCGCGCATTGTCGATCTCACCGAGATCACCCGCGCCTTCGGTGACGGCGGCATGCCAGCGGCGGGCAGCTTCAGCCTCACTCTGGACAACTCCGATTCGTCAGCAGATTGGCTGGTGGATCGCGCGACCGTCGCCAGCACGGTCTTCAGCTGCAGGTTCAAGCTGTTCGTCGGTATCTACGACCCCGCCACGGCGTACACCCGTTATCCAACGCTGACCGCGCAGCAGCTTGGGGAGTTCGTGGCGTTCGACTTCCCCTCACGCAGCAGCGACGGAACGGTGCATCTCTCGCTGGCTGACGATAGCTTCGGGCGTCTCGCGGACCTCGACCCGCCACCGACTCTGAACGACTGGAGTGGGCTGTACCAGACGGCTCCCGCGTCCTTCAACACCTGCCCGATCGCGGCGTACTACACGCCGACGAAGCTGGGGAACTGGGACGCGCCGTTGCCTCTGGCGTTCGGAACGAACGGCGTGGTGCCTGTCATCGCTTGCACCTCGTGGGGTGGCAACAACCCGCCGTCGCAGATCCACTGGAACAAAACGATCCTCGTCACGCATGCCACCACCGGGCAGTCGTCCACCAACTTCCTCGGCTTCAGCATCGGCCTGACCGAGCGCGCACAGACGATCCTGCGGATGAAGCGGCTCTACATCCCTCAGAACGGGAACACGAACCAGACGCCTGGAGGCCCGCCGAACTCGGAGCAGCTGTGGTCGGGCGGCTTCTCGTTCGGCATCGACAAGGGGTCGCACGTCTGGCACCTCGGATGGATCGCGGTCAATCGCGCGGCGGTGAACAACTGGTTGCGCAACTTCCTCGGGCCTGCGGTGACAGACCCCGCGCGTGCGGCGCTGTACGACGAGATCCAGATCTCCACCGAGACTTCGGACTATCTCGTGCAAGGCTACCCGTTCAGCGCACGCACGACCGACTACCGCACTCAGCAGCACCCGGTGGACGTGATCACCGATCTGATCAGCTTCTACTCGACCGCCGACGCCAGCATCATCGACACCACCAGCTTCGCGGCAGCAAAGGCGGCGATCTACAACCTCGACGTGTCCGGGCTGGTGAACCCTGCGCGCACTGCGGAGGGGTCTGGCCTCGGCGGGAAGACCAGCACCTTCGGAGGCGGGCAGCTGCGCGAAGTGCTGTCGGAGATCTGCGCGTCTTCCGATCTGGAGATGTTCCAGGCGCGCGACGGGAAGATCCGTCTGGCTGCTGCGATCAACGGGTACGCCGAACAGACCGACACGCTGACCAACATTCCCGAGGAGGCGTTCGATCACGTCAGCGAGCGCATCCCGAGTCAGGGCGAGCGCTGGGCACCGTACAACCGAGTGATGGTGGACGTTGGCGGCGATGCCGACGAGATGGGGCCCTACGATAACCAGACGAAGATCGAGGAGTGGGGGCGCGTCCGCACGAAGGTGATCAAGTCCACATGGGCCAGCACCTACAACCTGTCAAAGAACCTGAGCCCCTGGAACACCCGGCTGCTGGAGTCCGAGATCCGCCCGGTGCTGGAAGTCAGCGGCGGCATCGAACTCGCGCAGGTTGAACTCGGGCAGTTCATCACGACCAGCTGGACCCGTGGGTATGGCGCTGGTGGGACGCCCTACGACGGCAGCGTGTTCAGGGTGGACAGCATCACCATTCGCCCGAGCGGCAACCGGGTGACTCTGAAACTGGTGTGGCAGAACGACCTCCGCGACAGCAGCAAGTTGCCATTCCTGCTCGACAGCGAAACGCTGTTGGTGAAGTCCACCGGCAGCGGCGGTCGCACGCTGACGATGGCTGACGGCAGCCCGAACTTCAGCACGAGCAGCGGCGACCTGAACGTGGACGGTGTGGTGGCTGGCGACTTCGTGGTGATGGTGGATTCGTCTCTGGCCGAAACGAACTTCACCCGCTTCCGAGCCTGCCGCATCAGCGCGGTGACGGGCCCCAAGGCGTTCACCACCGATGATCCCGATCTGGACTTCGACGCTGGCGCGGGCATCACGATCACCGAGTGGACGATCCGCGCTGGCGTTCTCGGCTACCCTGGGATCGGCGGGAACTACCCGAACGGGAGTCTGATCTACGGCAAGGTTGCCAACGACTCGGGGCAGTACGACGGACCGGCTGCCGCGCACAAGTTGCTGAACGGGTGACCCATGGCGCGCAACATCCCTCTGTTCACTGCGATCGACGACAAGGCGCGCAACGACCCGCTGGGCCCGCAGCTGTTCAACGGGCTGGCGATGAATCAGACCGCGCTCGACTTGTTCCACGTCGCGGAACATCTCGACAGCGGAGAACACAACGCTGCCGAGATCGCCCGCACCATGGGGCGTATCTACTGGGACGGTGCGGCGTACAGCCTGGAAGGCTTCAATGGGTACGCCTCTGGCCTGTCGAACCCTGCCGTGGGCGATGTGCAACTGTCGCTGAATTCCGGGTTCACCTCGACGAACATGGTGGTGGACGCTCTCAATATGAGCGAAACGGGCAGCACGAAGCCCTGTGCCGTCAGCGTCAACGTGATCGACGACACCACTGTGGAGTTTTTCCCGATGGTGATGACGAGCGCACTTGGTGCTGCGGGCAACTCCTGGGGAGCCGACGATGCCAGTCTGTCGGTCGCCATCCATTCGCTGCCGCTGGTGGCGAACGCCTACTCCACCGTATCGATCCCTGCGTTCCTCACGCGCGGCGCGTTTCTCACGAAGACGAACCACAACAACCTGACCGCAGCGAACTCGGGCCTGCGGTCGCGTTTCTTGGCGACCCATACCAGCGCGGGTGCTCACAACGTGCGCGAGGTGGCGAAGTGCCACGGTCAGTTCACCTATGACTCCGGGTACAGCGCCGACGCCGACGCGATCAACTTCGGCACGGTCACGACCAACGGAACCGGCGACGTAACGGTGAACTTCGGCAGCACCCTGACTTCGCCCACACAGGTGTTCGTGCAGGTGACCTACCCCCGCACGAGCACCTACGCGACCGGGGGCGGCGGCGGCATCTACGCGATCGGCTGCCCGCGCAGCACCTGCACCACAACCAGCGTGCGGATCTACTTCTACGCATACCGGGCGAGCACGAACACCTGGGATCGCGCTGACTGTGACTTCTCGCTGTCGGTGTACGGAGCCTGACCCGTGGCGTGGACGAAGCAACCGAAGCTGGTTGGTAGCTGCGGCATCGGCTACCAGACGTTCAACCGGTTCAAGGAATCGCTGGAGACGCTCCGCGACGACTATCTGGTGGAACACGCCAGCGGCGAGACGCCCCAGATCCCTGTCGGGCAACTGCCCAAGATGCACGCCTACGACCTGACCAGCGGGATCGGCGTCGCGCGCCCGAACTCCCCAGGTCGCCACTACTCGCCCAAGATCGCTGTCGGCATCGCCAACGTGCGTTTCGACAACGTGGTGGACACCACCACCCCGACCTTCCGCTGGACGAGCAGCGGGATCTACATGGCAGTGAATCGGATCTCGACCGGGATCTACTTCATCAGCAGCAGGTGGCTGGACTCGATCATCGGGCGCGTGACGGTGCGTCAGGCGACGAACACCTACGCGATCACCACGATGTGCCTGCCGCTGATCAACTCCACCCTCGGCACGAGCCCCGTTGGTCTGTGCGTCTGGGTCTACTCCAACGCCAGCGGCTCCATGGCGCTGACCGACGGGATCGGCTTCGACGTGGTGGCGTTCTTCCGCACGCCGATCGATCTTGTCGGCGAACCCGCTGGCGAGGAAGTGCCGCCGCAGTGGTATCCGACCTACCCCGATCAGTTCAGGCGTCCACGTCCTGCAGCGCCCTATACCCTCGCATACGTCAAGAAGGCCAACCCGTGACGAACGCCTGCCTGCCTCGCAGCCCGAAGAACCTGATCGACGCGATCGACAGCGTGAAGCTGGAGACGACGCCCGACCTGCAGCCGAACTTCGGCGGGCAGGGCTGGACGCACTGCAATCTCGCCGTCGTGCGCATGTTGTCAGCGCTGACACTCTCGGTTCCTCTGAAGCTGGCGAACGACCTGCAGGGCTGGTTCCTGAAGGAAGGTCAGGCGCAGGGGTGGCGGGAGGTGGGAATCGAGGAAGCGATCGCCTGCGCGAACCGTGGGGAGCCCGTGGTGGGCAGCTACCTCAACCCGATCGGTCATGGTCACGTCGTCCTGCTGCGTCCGACGCCCGACAAGGACGCGCGCTGTGCGCAGGCAGGGCGAAGGAACTTCAGCAACGGCACCCTGGCAGCTGCCATGGGTGGGAACCTTCGGAACTGCCGGTTCTTCGCGCACCTGTAGCGCGCGGCACGAAAGCCGTGGCAGGGTGCTTTTCACCATGAAGGAACTGCTGACGAACGCGGACAAGGCGAAGCGCCTCGGGGTGGTGGCGGGCGCTGGCATGCTGGTTCACGAGATCGAACTTCCGCCAGATCAGGGATGGGTCAAGCTGCTGACGATCGGTGTGCTGGCCCTCGGTGAACTCATGTCCTCCCGGTGGGCGTCGGTGCAGGTCGAGAAGGCGCGGCTGGCTGGCGCTGCGGGCGCGGCGAAGGCGAAGGAAGGCGACGTGGTGGGGCACCTGAAGGACGCGATCGCCAAGGAGCGGGCGGCGGAAGGGGCGGCACAGTGAAGGCGCTGCTGCTGGTCGGCATGCTGCTGGCGCAGGCCCCTGATGCGCCGCTGGCCGACGCTCCGGTGGACACCTCGGTGCCCGACACCCTGTGCTTCACGCGCGAGGATGCGGTGGATCTCGACGCCTATGTGTCCCGACTGGAAGGCGAGAGCGGGTCGTTCAAGCAGTCGATCGAGGAAGCGAAGCACGAGTGGATCAAGTGGATGCTGATCGGCACGGGCATCGGCGCTGCTGTCGCGGCGGCGGTGTTCGGCATCACCTTCGGCATCGTCACTGCGCAGCGCAAGCCGTAGACCAACCCACACACCTGAAGGAGTAGCACCATGGCGAAGTTCTCTGCGGCGATGACTCGGGCTTCGGCCTCGACCACCCTGGCAATGGGCAGCGTGACGGCTGCTGCGGCTTCCCCGCGTCGGGCGAAGATCTACGACCTGATCCTGGGTTCGTCGGCCACGCCCGCCGACAACAACATCGTGTTCGACGTGACCCGCTGCACCTCGGCGGGCACGGCGGGTTCGTCGGTGACTCCGGGCGCGCTCGACGCGGGCGACTCGCTGGCCTCCACCATCGTCGTCGGTCAGGCGCACACCGTGGACCCGACCGGCTCCGGTGCGGCGCACCTCCACATCGCGCTGAACCAGCGCGCGACCTTCCGCTGGGTGGCTGCGCCCGGTGGCGAACTGATGATCCCGGCGACCGCGAGCAACGGGTTCAAGATCAACACCCCGACGGCGACGAACACGCCGACCGTGGACGCCACCGTCCACTTCGAGGAGCAGTAACCAACGAGCACCGCTGCGCGTGCCGACGCAGCCGCCGTAACGCACGGCGAGACGAGGGCCCGAGCGTGACACCCCGGAGAGACGGGGAACCTTCAACCGGAGGCGCGCATGCACAGGCCGCAGGGGTACTTGATCATCACCGACCCATGCGCGCCTCCGGTGGAGGCGGACACGTTCACCTGCTGTCACTGCAACCGCATCGTGATCGTCCCACCAGCCCCGCAGCCGATGCCGGGCGGCTTCTGTCGGATGTGCATGAAGCCGTGCTGCGATCTCTGCGCTGACAAGGGCTGCACGCCGTTTGAAAGGAAGCTGGAGGCGATGGAGCAGCGCGCGCGGGATCAGCGCAGCTTGTCGCTTGCGCTGGGCACCTAGCACCCGGAGCTAAACGCCGATGGCTGTCCCTTCAGTTCGCACGGTCGGGACGGCGGTTTTTGGCACGGCGGGGACGCTCACCCCCACCGTGCCGACCGCGCAGGCTGGCGACCTGCTGATCTGCTTCATCGGCAGCGACGCGAACGCCAGCGTTTCGCCCACGCACTCCATGCCGAGCGGCTGGACCCTGATCGGGTCGGTCGTCAGCAGCGGCACCGTTCGCTCCCGCACGTCGGCCTACTGGAAGCGGACCAACACCGGCACCGAGTCGAACCCCACGGTGACCGTGACGCCCACGGGGGCGACCGCCTGTCACCACAGCGCGGTGATCATCAGCTACCAGAACGCGACCCTGGACGGGTCGAGTCCTGTTGAAGCGGCATCGACGAACAGCGCGAACAGCACGAACGCAGTCGCGCTGACGCTGACCACCACCGCCGCCAATGAACTCGGCGTTGCGGCGGCGATGCACGCGGACAACATCGCGACCGGCGCGACGACCGCAACGCAGGCGTACACGCAGCGCATTGCCACCGACAATGCGACGGGTATCGACGGTTTTTTGTACGTCGGCGACCGAGCCGCATCGAACGGCGCGGGCAACGGAACCACCGTCACGTTCACCACGGGCGGCACGGGCGTGGACGTGTCGGGGCTGGTGTTCGCAATCAAGGAGCGCGTCACCTGGGTTCCGGGGTCAGGGCACAGCTACGAGCAGCAGCCAGACTTTCGCCCTCCCGTCGCGCCTCGCTGCGTCGCGCTGGCGCTGGCTGCCTGCGCATTCGTCTACGCACCGCCACCGGCAGTGCCAGCCCCGCCGCTGTCGTGGATGCCGGAATTTCCCGACATTCACCCGGCGCAGATGGCACCGCGCCGCCCGGTCAACGAGGGCGGTCGCTTCGTTGAACCAGTCCGCCCTGTCTACGACAACCTAAAGGCGGTTCGCTTCGGTGCCACGTCGGGGAGCGACGGGCTCTACCAGGGCAGCCTCGCATTCACCGGCAACCTGTATACGGTGATGACCTTCTTCCGTCCGCGCGTGACGGGAGTCGGCAGCGGTCGCCAGCAGTGTCTGACCAGCGTCGAAGCGAACACGGGCGGGGCATACAACCTTGTCCCCGAGCAGACGTTCAACGCTGACACCTGGGAAAGCCACGACGGTGTGCAGGGCGGCTTCCTGTTCACCGACGCGCTGACTGCCGGAACGTGGTGGGTCGTCGCTGAAGTCAACAACACCGGAACACCCGACACCCGGCTGTATTGGGGCAAGGTCGGCAACGGTGGTGCGCTCAACTCCACCAGCGGGAACGACCACGGCAGCATCACCGCCACGCGATTCATCGTCGCCACTGACGACGCAGGCGCGACGCCGAATAACCCGCAAAACGAGTGGCTCGACGGCGACATTGCGGGCATCAAGATTTGGGCGGCGGAACTCACCGACGCCGAGTTGGCCGCAGAGAAGGAGCAGCTGCGCCCGGTTCGCACGACGAACCTCGCCCACTTCTACGACTTCCAAAGCATCCCAGGCGGCGGCGCTGTCAACACGGGCGGCGGGTTTCAGGACAAGTCGGGCAACAACGCCGATCTGGTCACTCTCAAGGGTCTGTTCGGCTTCCCTGCTACCGATGGCAGCTGGAGCGTTCGATCTGACGGTCCCGACATTCCGCTGGGTCGCTTCTTTGCGGCGAACGAGTTTCCGCGCTCGTTCTTCCCCGACTTCATTCCGCAGCGCCAGCGCTCCGTCGCGCTGCTGGGGGACGAATTCGTTGCGCCTGTCGCGCCTGTGTCGGCGGCGGCTCCGTTCGACCCATCGACTTCGCTCGTTGACGCCGAGTTCCCCGCATTCGTGCGTGGGCCTGCGCCGCGCCTGGAAGGCTGCAAGGTCGATCCGCTCGTCCCCATCGCGGCGACGTACAACGCGGCGCTGTTCCCGGCTGTCGAGTTCCCCGACTTCGCTGGCCGCACCGCCCCGCGCCCGGTGGCGCTGCTGGGGACTGGTCGCGGCTGCGGCTTCTGCGTCGCGCCTGACCGTCAGCCCGAACCGCCGCTGGAGTGGCTGCCCCGCTTCCCCGACTTTGCGCCTGGACCGAAGCGCCCGAACGTCGGCGCGGCGTTCTTCATGCCCGAGCAGTTGCCTGCGCGTGAACCGCGCATGGCATGGCTGCCGACCTTCCCCGACTTCGCGCGGGCTCCGCAGCCTCTGAACGTCGGGCCTTCCTTCGTCGCCCCGGTGCGGCAGCCCGTCCCGACTCCGTTCGGGGTCTTCTTCCCTGACTTCCCTGGACGGACCAGCCAGCCGATCAACGTTGGCCCATCGTTCGCCGCCCCTGCCCGCCAGCCGCTGCCGACCCCGGGGTGGGGCGCAGACC
>ERZ724505.1248-NODE-1248-length-14291-cov-4.994310_pt1 | contig 14291 bp, 11 predicted proteins | sample MGYA00376038_ERZ724505 | MGnify/ENA primary metagenome ERZ724505 (study PRJEB28724, sample SAMN07190884) | wastewater metagenome | isolation source: effluent of sewage treatment plant in Hong Hong | place: Hong Kong | collected 2016-03-17 ... | reverse complement strand
CGTATTTTGCGAAGACCGATGCCGAGCATCAGCAAAACATTGTGAATCATTGCCAGAAAAAGTGCGCGATTAACTAGTTTGATCCTATATGAGAACTATCTGATAAACTTGACAAAAACACCTTACTAAAAAATATATTGACATAGTTAGCAATAGCGCGTACACTGAAAGGTAGCACATTTGAGATTCATCTACTACATGTTGCCGGACGACAGAGATTGCCAGCCCGAGACTTCATGCGCGAGTGGGAGCTATGGATCACAAATGAGCCTACCGACAAATGTCGTACGGGTACAAAACACACAGTAGCAGCAAATAAACTTGCTCTTACCGTGCGAGAACGTTTTCACAGCTTAATACCAATTAATTTGAAATAGGTCGAAGTGTACCCCGTTCCCTCTGTCTATATGCGAGATAGCGAGAAGTAAGACAAAGTAAGGTAGACGCCCTTGTAGTAATACGAGCGGCAGGAGAACGATAATTCGTAATCAACCAGTTTCGGACGACGCTCATGCGTCGAATGCTGAGCTGAGGCAACAAGTCCTTGGCAAAGCCAAACGCCGAAAAACAAACAAAATGCCAAAAATGACTGTCCTTGCAGCCTACTTTGGGGTTTTTGTCCTGATTGTTTCAGTCATTGCGGTTGGCTATCAAGCACCGCAACAAACTGGGATCACTCCTGTCGCAAGCGCTGTAGAATCACCTACGGCCACTCCTACTATTGGTGACAAGCCATCGGTTGATGAGCTTGTTGCAACCGATGTAGCAGCTAACTTGGCGGAACAAACCAATATGCCCGTTGCTACCAACGTCGCAAACCTTTCGGTGTCACTTGCTGCTCGGTCGGAATTGGCACAAACCAACGATACTGCCATCGTGAAGCCGCAAATCGTTCAGCCAACGGCCTCAAGCCGTGAGATCTCCAGCTATGTAGCCAAGGCTGGCGACACGGCAACCTCGATTGGTGCACAGTATGGCATCAGCGCCCAGACAGTGCGATGGGCAAATAATCTGACTGGCGATGCAGTTGCTGTTGGCAGTACGCTCACAATTCCACCTGTTGACGGTATTGTCTACACTGTTAAAGCTGGTGATACAGCTGAAAGCCTTGCAAGTACATATGGTGCAAGCAAAGAACGAATCATTTCGTTTAACGACCTTGAAATTAGCGGCATACAAGCTGGTGCGCGTATTGTGATTCCAAGCGGTTCACTGCCTGAAAACATGCGTCCAGGTTATGTTGCACCCCGTGCTGCTACAACCACCTACGGCTACGGTTCTGACAGCAGTAACTTATCGACAACCGGTATTAACTTCCGCTCAACTTCAAGCAACGGCTATGCCTACGGCTACTGTACATGGTATGCCTACGAGCGTCGTATGCAGCTTGGCAAGCCAATTGGCGGTAACTGGGGTAATGCTTCGTCGTGGGCATATTACGCACAGGCATCTGGCTTCCGCGTAGACAGCGTGCCAGAAGTGGGCGCAATCTTGCAGAACGGTGGCGGTGCAGGGCACGTTGCAATTGTTGAACAGATTTTGCCCGATGGCACGATTGTACTCAGTGAAATGAACTATGCTGGTGGTTGGGGTAGGGTGACAACTGGTCGCAAGATTACCCAAGGGCAGTATCAGAACTCGTATTACCGATTCATTCACTAGAAGCCTAGGTTGTTGGCTATGGTCCGCACCGCTACTGTCGCGCATTACTGCGTTATCATCTGCGGTGCTCACTCGCCGTATGTCTATACGTCTTGTTCGCTCCTCGCTGCTGCCTTGTACTGCATCGACAGTAACGATGCTACTACGCGGTACCCGAGGTGGGTCAGCTGTATTTTATGAGATTTTATGGTATAATTAACGGATATGTTCGTCGATACGGCAAAAGTAACAATTCAAGCAGGCAAAGGCGGCGATGGAGCCGTCAGTTTTCGGCAGGAAATTTACGTCGACAAAGGTGGGCCGGACGGCGGTGACGGTGGTAACGGCGGCAATGTGGTGTTTGAGGCCAGCGAAAACGTCAATACACTCCTTGATTTTCGGTATCAGCCAGAGTTAAAGGCCAAACCAGGTGGCAACGGTAGCAAAGCCAAGCGCCACGGTAAGACAGGCGATGACTTGGTGGTAAAGGTGCCTATGGGGACGCTGGTGACGCGTGGTGGCAAGGTAGTTGCCGATCTGACAGCTAACGGCCAGCGGCAAATCATAGCGCATGGTGGCGATGGTGGTTACGGCAACGCTCACTTTAAATCATCGGTGCGCCAAACACCCCGTATGGCCGAGCGTGGCGAGCAAGGTGAGGCGTTTGAAGCCGAGTTGGAGCTTAAATTACTGGCCGATGTAGGGCTCGTAGGACTGCCAAACGCCGGTAAATCGACATTCCTGAGCGTGGTCACAAACGCCAAGCCAGAAATCGCCAACTACGCCTTTACGACGCTCACCCCAAATCTTGGTGTTGCCGACATCGACGACGGCAGCTTACTGATTGCCGATATACCAGGGCTCATAGAAGGCGCGGCCGAGGGCAAGGGGCTAGGTGATCAGTTTTTGCGCCATGTGGAGCGCACGGCAGTACTATTACACCTTATCGATGCCTATAGTAGCGACGTAGCAGCCGACTATCAAACGATTCGGAGCGAGCTGGGGCTGTATTCGGCCGAGCTTTTGACCCGCCCTGAAGTGGTGGCGCTGACCAAAATTGATGGGCTCGACGACGATATTATCGCTATGCAGGAGCAAGCGCTACAGCAGGTAGTGGTGAAGGGTACGAAGATCATGACCATGTCATCAACGGCGCATGTAGGACTAAAGGAAGTACTGCGCGCACTCAGGCGTGAAGTCGAGGCTGCAAGAGCCAAAGAGCGTGAAGCTACAGAGGTAGTAGAAGACGGTGGTTTGCCCGTCATTACCCTGAGTGGTGAAGCAGTCGAAAAAGCCTGGAAGGTCAAAAAAGATGGTGATGTGTACGTGGTAAAGGGCAATAAGATCGAAAAATTTGTTCGCCGTACCAATTTTGATCAATATGAAGGCGTGAACCGCCTGCGTGACATTATGAAAAAGATGGGAATTACCCACGAGCTGAAGCGTCAGGGAGCCATGGGCGACAGTACAATACGCATAGGTTTGGACGAATTCACCCTTGTAGAGCAACGTGATTCAGAAATATAACGAAAACTGTTGACATCTATAAAAAAGTATTATACAATAGCGCCAACAATTAGGTTAGTGGGTGTCCCTGGTTGAACATTAACAACTTCGACAAGCAAATAAGCAATAGGCAGATGTTTTGCTACCGATGAGGATACGACCAGTGCGCTAATATGTGTGGTCATATCTTGATCGGTAGCAAAGCGCCAACGAAAAGGTTCCCAAAAGACTTTGTCGTTTTGCACTGAAGTAAAGTGGCCGCAACCGTGGCCATTCAACGCAGTACCAATCCCGAAAGGGAGAAAGGAGAGCGGTCATGTCGACCACTCTCAAGAAGTACACCTTGAAGCCGCTCACGCCGTTCATCATGCTACTCGGGCTCCTGGGCTTCCTGGGCCTCGGCTCGCTGGCACTCCCGGACACCGGGCTGAATGTCGGCACGGTCGCCGTCGCTCACGCCGACGACTGCAAGGTCCTCGACAAGCCGGGCAACAAGCAGGGCTGCTGGCGGGGATCGCTCGCCGACGAGGATTCGTCGCCGGGCAAGGTCTACGCGACCGGCAGCACCACCACGGAGGCCCGTCTCGACGCCACGCAGGGCGAGAAGCGAGTCGCCGACGAGGTCGGAATCACCCCCAGCAAGGGTGCCATCGTGCGTCACAGCCCGCAGGCAGCCGTCACGACCTGCGCCGGCGATCTGATCAACGGTGGTTACGCTGGCGGTCTCGCGTCGGGTGCGATGGATCTCGGTCCGTCGTTCGACTTCACGTACGCGGGGCCGAACGTCAAGTGCTGACGTAGGGCCGTCGCGGTCGCTTGTCGAAGTTGATTTGTGGGGGCGGGTTCGCCCGCCCCCACAGTCAACATCTTACAGAGTTACTATACACAGGCACTGCAAGGTGTTATATTTTTTATATAAAATAGTTGACAAAATAGCGACTGTGTGTTAAAATGGGTATATTGCCTTGGTTGAGGTGCAAACTTCCCCTGGTATACATTCACAATCAGATACGTATGTAAAAGTCATCGACGTCGCTTCGTGCATATCTACAAGGTATGTAGCAAGCGACGCCGATACTGGCTACGCTGCACTCCCCGCGCGGGTGTATCTCAAGCGATGATCGGGCCGAAGCTCCGATCGGAAAGGACTTCGTGATCAAGCGAAGACCCAAGCCCGACCAGGGCTGAAGCGAACACCCTCCGTCGGAAAGAGAATAGGACGAAAGGAGGTGATCCCGATTATCGATATTCGGGGTTTCACCTGACTTTAGCTATACCGCGCCTTTGTGCGTGGCGGGGTTGTGTGGCTCCCCCGGCACCCAATAGCACATGCTCAGGTTCTATAGCGGCCCCTACGGGGTTGCCCATGGCTGAGTGATCTGTCCGAAAAGCCAGAGGGAAGGGACGAATGCTCGACATTCGTGGTTTTACCTAGTTGTTTTTCCATCCTACCACAGTGGAGCGCGGCCTCGGCCGGCGCGGTTCTGCGCATCGCCGCGCTCCACTACAAGATTTTTACGAAGCGTCCTACGGTGTGGCCTTGGAGCTACGCCGGGACGCGGCCCGCAGCTGGCGCCCTAATTCTCGATGCTTCCTAGCGTCGATTGAGTTATGGTGCTGCCTCTGCGGGCCACGAAGACGTATCTGACGCACCTTACAGCTCTGTCCCTACGGATGGAGCTGTTTTCTTTTCTGCTATAGTGGATGTAATGCCCCAGACTTTCTTTTTTTACGACCTCGAAACCAGTGGCCTGAGTGGTCGAGACGACCGCGTCATGCAGTTTGCTGGTCAGCGGACAGACATGGACTTGAATCCTATCGGCGAGCCGTACAACGTACTTGTTGCATTAAACGACGACACATTGCCGAGCCCCGATGCATTAATGGTTACCGGTATATCACCGCAGCAAACCGTGGCCGATGGCTATACCGAAGCGCAATTTGCACAGCTGCTGCTCGAAGAAGTCTTCACGCCCGACACCATAGTCGTAGGCTTCAATAATATCCGTTTCGACGATGAATTCGTACGCCATTTGCTATGGCGAAGTTTTCGCGATCCCTATGAATGGGCATGGCGTGATGGCCGCTCACGGTGGGATCTGCTAGACGTGGTGCGTATGACGCGCGCGCTGAGGCCCGAAGGCATAGAATGGCCAGTCGATGCCGAAGGCAAAGCAACCAATCGGCTGGAGCTGTTGACCAAAGCTAATAGCATTGATCATTTTGCAGCGCACGATGCGCTGAGTGATGTCGAGGCGTTGATTGCTGTGACAAAACTTATCAAAACCAAGCAGCCACAACTCTACGATTATTTACTGAAACTGCGTGACAAAAAGGAAGTGCAAAAACTAGTGAATCTGGACGACAAAAAACCTTTCGTGTACACCAGTGGTCGCTACGATGCTGCCTACGACAAAACCACCGTCGCTTTTCCGCTTACTGTCGGCAAGAATGGCAATGTGGTGGTGTATGATCTGCGTCATGATCCCTCTCAGTTTGTCGATATGGAAGTCAAAGAGCTCGCTAAAAAGTTTTATGCAACGTGGGAAGAGCGCAAGGTGGAAGGCTTTGTGTCGCTGCCTGTGAAAGAGTTGCAATACAACCGCGCGCCCGCCGTCGCTCCAGTGGCGGTGCTTGAAAAAGATGACGGCTGGGCAAGGATACGGCTCGATATAGCAACGATTGAAAAACACAAAAAAATACTCTTGGCTGCACCACATTTTGCCGAAAACATTCGTGAACTATACGAAGGCAAACCAGAATTCAAAAAATCACCCGATGCCGAAGCGCAGCTCTACGATGGTTTTTTGAACGATGCCGATAAGCTACGTGTGCAGACCGTGGCTGCTGCGGGCGAAAAAGACCTTGCAGATTTTCATCCGAATTTTGGTGACGAACGGCTCGACCCACTGCTGCTACACTACAAAGCACGCAATTTTCCGCGAGCCCTCAGTAGCAGTGAAACGGATCAGTGGGAGCAGTGGCGAGTGGCGCATCTACAAAAGCAATTGCCAGGATTTGTGAAATCAATGGAGCGACTCAGTAAGCAAAAGCTGACGGATAATCAGGAGTATGTACTGCAGGAACTGCAGCTTTGGTTAGAAAGCATTGCACCAAGTGACACAAGTGAGGCGACAGAAAATCGACAGATGTAGGCCTGTTTGCCCCCTTGTTTTTAAGGTGCCTATGCTTTATGATGAGGGCAAAAGAGCGTAAGAGGATGGGTGCTGCAGCATGAAGCGTTTACTTGGGAATTTGCAAAAACCGCGAAGTGTCGTAAAGAAGGCTGGTATATTGCTTGCTGTGGCGGCGATGTTAGTTCCAACTGCCGATACAGCGCTCGCAATCGACAGTACTACAGCTAATTCTCTTACGACAGGTGCTACTCACGCATGCGCGACCACTGGAGGGACAGCAAAATGTTGGGGCTACAACGGCAATGGCGAGCTCGGCAATGGCGATAGTGGTTGGAAGAACGAAACCAAACCCGTAGCTGTTGTATCCAAGGCGGCCTGGGTGGAGACCGTTCCTGCCTCCACGTCTTGCTTTTTATGGTGCACCACGACGCCCGAGAAAAAGATCAATCATGCGGCAACTGGTCTTGGTGGTAAATACGTTACAAAAATCTCAGCTGGTACCGACCATACCTGTGCAGTGGCGAGTGCAACAGTTTACTGCTGGGGTAACAATGCAAACGGCCAGTTGGGCAATGGTAAAAGCGGGTTGTTTCAGCAAGAAGACGAGCCGGTTGCTGTCGTAAGGTCAGGTGCTCTTACGGGTAAGGAAATTGTTGATGTTTCGGCGGGCGATGCGTTTACGTGTGCGCTTGCGAGTGACGGCACGGTAGCCTGTTGGGGTAAAGGTGAGAATGGGCGCCTTGGCAATGGCAGTACGGCAGATAAAAACACGCCCACCGCTATTTATACAGCTGGGGCGATGAATGGCAAGAAGGGCCGCAAGCTAGCCAAGGCGTCAGGCTCAACTATGTGCGTTGTGTCAACCACGGGCGTGCCGTATTGCTGGGGGTATGGGATTGACGACGGCACGGCGCTACCTTCAGGCGGTTCATCCAGTACGAGCTGCAGTAAGGCTTCGACAACGAGTCTGCCAAGCGGTACATCAGACACCGTTATCTTTAGCAATGCTAAGCCAACGCTTATACCAGGAGCAGCAATCGCGGCTATAGACGGGCAAGATTATGTGACTGGGCTTGGCACAAATAACCAGGCGTATTATTGGGGCAGATACGGATACAAAACAGATACAACCTACACAAACGTCACGAAATGTACGTATGATTGTAATGGTAAGCTTGTGTTTTATGACGAGCAAAAGTCACGCCCAGGAACGAGTACAGGGTATGACATACAGCTAGCTCGCATGGTTAGGGTATCGCCAGGTACAGGCGATAGGGGCGCAAACAAAGAGTTCAGAAAAAAAGATAACGCATGTAACAACACTATTCACTATGGCTTCACAAAAGATGTATCTAGTGCGTATGTTGGCCAAAAATCCGTGACATCTCCGCCCGCGACAGCCTATACGAGTAGCGTTATCGCAATTTCTGGTAATGTATACGATGACCTCTACTGTGCAGTAAAAGCAAACAATAGCGTTGCATGCGATGCGCACGGTGGTAGTTCTACATCTGGGCAGCTGGGCAATGGAAGTAACACGCAGTTAAGTGGTCCGCAAGGAGTTACGAGCGGTGGCTGGCTAGCGGGTAAGCAGATTACACAGCTTAGCACAGCACCTAGCGGCTACACTTGCGCTGTCGCGAGTGGCAGTATAGGGTGCTGGGGCGTGAATACAAACGGTCAGCTCGGTATAGGTAGCACAAGCAATAAAAATGCGCCCATAGGTGTGGCAGGGTTGTAAAATATGGGTGATGATGTAGATGATCAAGCAAATGTAAAGCGTCCTATAGGTGCCGATAGGTCTGTTGATCTTGCTATAGAACAAGACAATGCTATGGCAGCTCCGCTTGTTGAGCGCACGACGACACAGTCACATAGGCGCCTACTATTTATAGCCCTAGCAGTGTTTATCGTCGCTGTAGTTACTATTATTGGCGGGTCTCTCGCTCTCATTAATCGGGCTAAACAGCCTGCCGCAGATCCACTCGCTGCCTCAACAAAGTTTGGTTCACCAAAGGCACTTGTTGACAGGGTGGAACCAAGCCTGAAGGGGCGGGTCATGGAAGCAGTTGTAACAAATGGTGTTGGTGGGGTGAATAAGGATGGATTTTATGCTTATAGTATTCCGTCTTATAGAGTAAGCGGCGAGAGATTTGACGTCATGCCACTTGTGGCGACAGGCACTGGCTACACGGGCGATTCAGTAATTGTAAATAACGATTATGCAGCATTGATCAAGTTCTTTACCGCAAATAAGTTTGTCAAGAATCAGGAGGTGTCGGGTGTGCTCGGATTAGTCTCGGATGCCGGCGATACTAGCTATGTGACCGGCGCGGAGTACGAATCGAGCAATTTGTTATGCGATGTTCGCCGCACCGATGCGACGTCAACTGCCCTTCGTGCGCATACTGTTAGTGTGGGCTGTGCCGACAAAGATAGCTGTAAGCAAGCAGTTGACGTGTTGCGACCCTTCTACGAAGCATATGTTAAAGATAAAAGTAACGCTTCGAATAATCTGACATTCGGCATGCTTCAAACGGGTGAGACCGATGGTTATAAATATGCAATGATTTTTCAGGATGACGACAATGAGTCAGACGATAGCCAAACACCACATTCGAGTACGGGCTACTACTTCCATGCTCCAGATATCGGAGAGTGGACATACCTCACGACGGTAAGCATAGGTCAGGCTCCAGTATGCTCTATATATAATACCGATACGCTCAAAAAGGCTTTCAAGGGTACTACCTGTTACGAAAAACAGACAAGTAAGCAGTTGACCCTCTAGCTTTAGATACGTGTAAAACGTCGGGCGGGAAGGCGCTCGCGACGAGTGGTGACACTGAACAGAAGTTGTCGAATGCGGCGAACGATTTCGAAGCGGCGTGCAGAAAACTCAAACACGACAACGCCAATAAGGCCGGTCATGATGGCAAGCATGGTTGTAGGTGGGAGTGAAACGGCGGTGCCTGGTAGCGCGCCTACGAGTAAGAAATTAAGAAGCGAACTTGGCACGTCAAACGCGTCGAGCACGAGCCAAAAAAAGACGATAAATGCTGCAATGTTGATAGTTTTTCGCATACTGTTCACCTCAGACGAAAAAGTTAATTTGCATAAATATAGCAAAAGTGTCAATTATATGCAACTATAAGCATCATAGATACATCTGGAAGCATGACATAAGGGGTAGAAAAGAACGAAAAAAAGGAGTATACTACTTGGGTTATGCCAGAGGTGATACGAGTAACGGGTGCGCGTGAGCACAATCTCAAAGATATTAGTGTGGAAATACCACGCGATAAATTGGTGGTGATTACGGGACTGAGTGGATCGGGCAAATCAAGCTTGGCCTTTGACACGATTTACGCTGAAGGTCAGCGACGATACGTCGAAAGTTTGAGCAGCTACGCTCGGCAATTTCTTGGCACCATGGACAAGCCTGACGTCGATCAGATTGAAGGTTTAAGCCCTGCAATTAGCATTGATCAAAAATCAACCAGCCGCAACCCACGTTCGACAGTTGCGACAGTGACAGAAATTTATGACTATATGCGCCTGTTGTTTGCGCGCATTGGTGTGCCACATTGTCCGATCGACGGCAACGCGGTGCAGCGTCGCACGCCACAAGACATTATCGATGCAATTTTGCAGTACGACGATGGAAAGCGCCTAATGATCTTGGCGCCGGTTGTCAAAGACAAAAAAGGCGAGTTTGCTCATGTGCCAGAACAATACCGTCGGCTTGGGTTTGCTCGCGCACGTGTAGACGGCGTGGTGTATGCACTCGATGAGTTTCCTGAGCTCGGCAAAAACTACAAACACACTATTGAAATTGTCGTTGACCGTATAGCGGTTGGTGACGATATGCGTGGTCGTATCACCCAGTCTGTTGAACAGGCGCTTGATCTTGGCGGGGGAATTGTAGAGGTACTACGTGTCGACGATGACGAAGCGATCGATGTGTATTCGCAGCGCTATGCCTGCGTGGATCATCCAAACGAAGAAATACCCGAGCTTGAACCGCGACTATTTAGCTTTAACGCGCCGCAGGGTGCTTGCCCGGTATGTACGGGGCTTGGTAGTCGTCTAGAGATCGATCCCGACTTGGTGTTTAACCCCAACCTCACAATTAGCGAAGGTGCGATTCGCCCATACAATCGTGCGGGTGCCGATGCGTGGTATATGAAGCGCCTTGCAGAAGTTGCCAACACACATGGGTTTAGTTTGCAGGTACCCGTGAAGGAACTGTCGCAGAGTGACCTCGACATCGTGCTCTATGGTACCGGTGATCAAAAATATACGGTGAGCCTTGGAAGCGGTCGCAACTACGATTCGACATACGAAGGTGTCATACCAAACCTCGAGCGGCGACACAAAGAAACCGATAGCGAATTTATGCGCCGTGATATAGAGCGATTTATGCGCGAACGCGAATGCCATGCGTGTAAGGGTGCTCGCCTGAAGCCAGTAGTGCTTGCCGTGACAGTGCACGACATGAATATTATGGATATCTGCCGTCTGGGCGTCGACGAAGCGCTTGATCTTCTGACTAACCATTTTGAACTTACCGAAACCGAGCGAACAATTGCTACGCAGATTCTCAAAGAAATTACTGCGCGCCTAAGTTTTATGAGCAATGTCGGTCTGAACTATTTGGAGCTATCACGTGCTGCCAATACGCTCAGTGGCGGCGAGGCGCAGCGTATACGTCTGGCGACTCAGATTGGTAGCGGACTGCAGGGTGTGCTGTACGTGCTCGACGAGCCGTCGATTGGCCTACATCAGCGCGACAACGATCGACTGATTGGTACACTCAAGCATCTGCGCGATCTGGGCAATACGGTGCTAGTAGTAGAGCACGACGAAGACACAATTCGTGAGGCTGATTATCTGCTTGATATTGGTCCTGGCGCGGGAGTACATGGTGGCCAAGTGATTGCTGCGGGCACACCTGCCCAAGTGGCAAAGAACGACAAAAGTATTACGGGTCGCTACCTAGCGGGAACCGAAAAAATCGATGTACCAAAAAAGCGTCGTGCTATTACAAAAGATCGTAAACTAACGATCAAAGGCGCCAAGGAAAACAATCTCAAAAACATCGACGTATCGTTTCCACTTGGTGTCATGACAGTTGTCAGCGGCGTGAGCGGCAGTGGTAAGTCAACGCTTGTGAATGACATTTTAGCCAAGGAACTCTCTGCACGATTGCACCGTAGTCAGGAAGTGCCAGGAAGTCACGACAACGTAGAGGGTATCGAGCAACTCGACAAAGCAATTGTGATTGACCAGTCTGCCATTGGTCGTACGCCGCGATCAAACCCGGCGACTTACACCGGAGTCTTTACGCCAATTCGTGAACTATTTGCAGGTACGCCCGAAGCCAACATTCGTGGCTACAAAGCAGGGCGATTCAGCTTTAACGTCAAAGGCGGTCGCTGTGAAAACTGTCAGGGCGACGGCATGATCAAAATCGAAATGCACTTTTTGCCAGATGTATATGTGACGTGCGACGTGTGTCATGGCAAACGCTACAACCGCGAGGCACTAGAGATCAAATACAAAGATGCAACGATCAGCGATGTGCTGGAAATGACAGTCGAACAGGCAGCGAAGTTTTTTGAAAACGTACCAGCGATTGCGCGCAAACTCGACACATTGGTAGATGTAGGTCTTGGCTACATACGACTTGGTCAGCCTGCAACAACATTTAGTGGTGGCGAAGCGCAGCGTATAAAGCTGGCAACAGAACTGAGTCGCCGTAGCACTGGTAAAACAATGTATATTCTCGACGAACCAACAACTGGTCTGCATAGCGCTGACGTAAAGCGCCTGCTTGGCATATTGCAACAGCTGATCGAGGGCGGCAATACGATGGTAATCATCGAGCACAATCTTGATGTTATTAAGACTGCTGACCATGTGATCGATATGGGCCCCGAAGGTGGAAGCGGCGGCGGTCAAGTGATCGCCGAAGGCACACCAGAAGAGGTCACAAAAATACCCGAGTCATTTACGGGCAAGTATCTTACTTCGTTATTGTAAGCTAGCCTTTTTTATTTTTAATTTTGTTGCCGTCTTCATCCCAGCCAAACAAGCTCATGACTTGTTTGTTGGTAAGCTTCCAGAGTGCTTTTGCACGACTAGGATTACGAATGAGGTGGATCACTGCTGGTAAGAGCGAAATAAGAAGTATGACGGCAATTGCCGGAAGAAGTATATGATCGATGCCAATCCCCATGGCTTCAAACTGCGCGCCAAGCAGGTAGCCAAGATACGTGATACATACTGCCCACAAAAAAGCACCAGTAATATTAAACAGTAAAAAAGTACGATAGCGCATGCTACTTGCTCCAGCTACAACTGGTGCAAACGTGCGAACAGCCGGTACGAATCGGGCCAGTAGGATTGTTTTGGCACCATATTTTTTGTAGAACTTTTCAGCCGCTTCCAGATGCGCTTTTTTGAATAGCCGAGAATTGGGTTTGTCATACAGCTTGCGGCCAACCTTGTTGCCAAAAGCATACCCCACGGAGTCGCCCAAAACTGCTGCTGCAAAGAGGATCAGTACAAGAAGGTGGATGTCTATGCCAATCTTGCCTGCTTGTACTAGCAGCCCAGTGGTAAAGAGTAGCGTGTCGCCAGGCAGAAAGAAACCAATCAGTAGTCCGCTTTCGGCAAAAACAATCAGCGCGACGCCTATCCAGCTGTATTTGAGAATAAAATCAACGAGTTCGAAGCCTGGAATCATACCTAGCTATTTTAGCATGTAGAGGGAGTAGTTATGCTAAAATAAAAGGAGTGATTACGACAGGAGGAATACAGTGAGCGACATCACACTGAAGCTAGATACACGAACAGTTGAAGGCAAAAAGGTAGCAAAACTGCGCCATGAGGGATTTGTGCCCAGTGTTGTATACGGGGGACATGCTGATCCAATCAACACACAGTCAGCTATTGTTGAAACAACAAAAGTAGCGGCTGTAGCTGGCAAGCACACGCCGATCAACCTGACGATTGATGGCAAAAAGAAGCTTGCGATCATCAAAAGCATTGACCGCGATCCCGTGAAGCATCAAGTCCGACACATCGCATTTCATACAATCAAACAAAATGAAGTGATTACCACCGAAGTGCCAATTCACTTGGTTGGTGTCGGTGAGTCAGACGCCGAAAAGGCTGGGCTGGTGGTACTGCAGGCTATTGAACACATTAGCATCAAGGCAAAACCTGCTGATTTGCCAGAGGCACTCGAGCTATCTATCGTTGGTCTCAAGACTGACGAAGACAAGCTAACGCTGGGTGATATCAAGTTGCCAAGTGGTGTCGAGTTTGCTGATCTTGAACAAGACACCGAGCTAGTGGTAGCAAATGTGTATGAGCCAAGCGCGCTCCAGGCGGCCAACGATGCAGCGGGCGGTGACGCAGAAGACGCCAGTGCCGAGAACGTTGCAGCCGAAAATGGCGAAGACACTCCACAAGGTGGTGAGACCGAGCAAGATAATCCTGGTGGCAAAAAAGCCAAAGAGGATCACGGCGAGTAAAATTGCGCAAACAAAATCACCCGGTTAATCCGGGTGATTTTAATGAATTCAACTTATCCCAGCACAATCCGCTGCTTGGTAGGAGGATCGGCCTGCTGGCGTCATATCCATCTACGCTATGCAGCAGATTGTGCTAGGGGTAAGTCAGGCGGCGCGCCGCTTTCTCCGACCGATCTCGGACTGCTGGATGAAGGGCGTACTGGCCTTGGCGACAGAACCCAGACAGCTCCACGTGAACTCTCGGGGCGGCTAAGTGCACCCTCCTCTTTGAGCTGTTCGATGGCCTCAATGAGCAGCTGGTCATGAAGCCTACGAGCCAGCCGATTCGAGAACTGGATAGGGCTGTCATGCCAACTCTTGCGACTCATAACGTCGCGCCATACGACCGAGCGATCGGACTTTCTGAGACCCCGCTCTTCGGCGTCGACGACGAGTGCGCTTAGCAGATCTTCATCTGGGATCT
>ERZ724505.1247-NODE-1247-length-14301-cov-9.025551_pt1 | contig 14301 bp, 26 predicted proteins | sample MGYA00376038_ERZ724505 | MGnify/ENA primary metagenome ERZ724505 (study PRJEB28724, sample SAMN07190884) | wastewater metagenome | isolation source: effluent of sewage treatment plant in Hong Hong | place: Hong Kong | collected 2016-03-17 ... | reverse complement strand
GGTGTTTCAAAGATTGAATATGCTTTTGTTACGGCATCAACCGCAACAGTTAGCCGAAACAGTTCAAGTTGGCTTTCTGTGACACGTTCAAGCGCTGGTATTTACACCCTCAACTTTACTGGTGGAACTTGGTCGGCACCTCCTACATGCCAAATAACACTTGAAGATTCAGCAATGGGTTTTCATAGATTCAGCAATACAATGACGGCGACTTCGGTGAACCTGAACATTGCAAACACCACTGACGCTGTCAGTGTCGACAGGAATTTTAACATTACCTGTATAGGTCCTAGATAGGTGAAACGGCTCTCCGATTACCAAGATGTTTATGGGTTCATTGGACACAAAGATGACTCTGGCCTCTTGGAATTCGGGGACGGCGCCCAAAGACTTGGCATGTACTGGCTCTTTCAGTTCATGCAAGCACCTGGTAACGCCACAAAAAGCATTCGAGCAAGCCAGTTTCTACCACTTTATCAGTCTCTTTTTTTAGAGTCAGGGGAGCCGGTTCGGCATTGGAAGCATTATTCGGATTGGTGGTCACGCCCAGGAACAATGTCTCGAGATCAACTTTTTCCGCTTATATGCTGCCTCGCTGTAATGGGTCACAAGAAAGAACTCCTAGAACTTGCTTGGAAACTCATAAAGCGAGGCGGCGCCTGTTGGAATACAAAAGCCATCGGCCAACAAGACGACAAATGGAAGATTCCCGATTTTGTGGGGCCGCTCACATGGCTCACAATAGTACGCGGGCTTTTGAATCCCAATTCGTGGTGGGCTGTGCTCTTAGGTCTTGTGTTCTATGTTCCGATGATGATTTGCGATCTTGTGTTTTTAACCCTAGCGGTTCTAGTTCGGATGATAGTGCCGCTTTTTGATTGGGATGACGTAGGCGATGACCTCAATCACTTCTGTCTACATCTCGTTAACGTTGAGCTTTGGTCCACCCCTATCAGTTACGGGCTTTTCGTCGTTTATTTGTTTAGACCACCAGCAGGAGACCCTGCAATTGCAGACGTGCGACCCGAAGGGACGATTGGACTTACACAAGCTTTTCGGTGGTATTTCCGAGGCGATAAAAAACCACCCCTAGATGAGGAAGCCACCAAAACCCTAAAAAAGGTGGTTTAAATGGATAAAGAACTGCTTGGCGGGATCATAGCCCTGCTCACGGCTGTTGCTGGTATTATCCGTTTGCTTATGGGATATTGGTTTAAGAAGATGAAAGAAAATGAGGAGCTGAAAGCAAAGCTCACCGAAAAGACGATACAATCTCTCGAAATGGTGGTTGATAACCACAAAACCCTTTTAAAAATTCACGCAGATCAACTCAAAGCCGTTCAGACGCAGCTAAAGGACATGGTGGCAAAGGAAGCTCGCACACGCGAGGCTTTTGGCCGGATTGCCGAGCGAATGAAGGATTTTGTTGATAGCACCGAGAAGCGTTTGAGTAAGCTAGACAGTATGGTGATTCAAGTCACTGAAGATGTCAGGATATTCAAAGGGCCTAAAGGTGTGAAACATGCCAAGAGCGATTAATAAAATCATTATCCATTGTGCGGATACTTGGAGCAAAGACGCTCTAGCTCAAAAATGGTTTTCAAAAGACTTTAAGGACCTCACTAAACCCCAGGCCGATAAAGTCATGCGATCTGTCGACATAGGCCTCATAGAAATTGATTCCTGGCATGAAGCCGAAGGCTTTTCAGCGTCTCCTGACACAGAGCTTCACTGTGGCTACCACATGCTTGTAAGAGTGGATGGAACGCTCGAGCAGGGCCGTGCCGATCACGAGGCCGGTATCCATTGCCGGGGGCAAAACCATGATTCTTTGGCGATTTGTCTCATCGGTGGACGCCCTGAGAACTCGTTTACAAAAGAGCAAATTGAGGCCATGTACGCTCAACTTTTGGCCTGGATTACCCGATACGGGCTTGAACCCAAGCATGTGTTTGGGCACAAAGAGTTTAATGCGGCAAAGACTTGCCCAAACATTACAAATATTGATTTAATTAGGGACGAGCTTGAAATTCGTCTCCAACAAAAAGGGGTTTAGAAATGGAACAATATAATGAAGCGGTCCTTTGGCTCCAACAGCATCTCCCGCCTGTTTTGGTTCTTGGTTTGTCACTCCTTGGCTCTTTGGTTGTGCTTGGCATGACCTATGTGGGTTTGACTCCTAGTAAAGATGACGACGCATGGCTCCTAGCTCTACAAGAAAAGCCAGTTATTGGCGCTATTTTAAAGTTCCTTCAGGCCTGCTCTCCGCTTGAGAAGAAAAACGGCAAGCTTGTCCTATCAAATGCAAAGGACGCTGTGCCTGAATTGCCACCAGGCGCTCCTAAAGCCTAATGGACGCTCTTCTCACGGCTATCGTTGAAGCTTTACGTGCGCTTATGCCCGTGATTCTATGGGATATGTTCGTGCGAAAGATCAACGAGCTTGAGAACAAGCGGCAACAGGCCGAATTGGAGAAGAAATATGCTGAAAACGAGCTTAAAGTTCTCAAGGACTCTGAAGGTAAGTCTGATATTGAGCTTCTTCGTGACGCAGCCCGTAAGGGCGCTGGACCTAAACTTTAGCGCAAATCCTTCGGGTTTTACATGCCTTGACCAAACTGAAACGCAAGGTCTTGTGGCATATCGAAACCAATGCGAAGTGAATACGCTAAATCTAAAAGACACGAAAGAATCCCTCGCCAAATGCCGAGAACTCAACGGGTGCAATGTTGCATTTTATCAAGAAAAGCCGATGATACTAATTGAAGTGGCAACAGCTTTAATACTAGGTATTGCCTTTGGTGTGGCGGTGAGCAAATGAACGAAGAGCGCGACGGTGGACGAACAGATATTTATGCCCCGTGTTCTAATTGGAATGCGGACCTAGCTAATGCAAGAGAATACACTCTTGCTGAAGGCACTCTTGCAACCATTGCTCCTAATGACTGGGTAGATATTGACGAAGATTTTATTGCAATAGACCCCATGTGGGGCTCATCTTTTCAAGTCTATGATTGCCCAGAGGGCTCTCAAGTGAGAATTCGCTGGTACAATAAAGACTCTGATTTGTATGAAATTATTGGTGTTGATACAAATTTAATTTGGAATTGTTACCGAAGAGTGGGGTCCTAATGAGAGCGGTATCGGCTGATCTTTTAAAAACAGTAAGTGGAACGTATGCAAAAAATGTGACCTACAAAACTGGGAACCTTTTGCAACAAGTAGTTAATTCAAAAGATGTTCTAAGCCCGCCACTTATCAAATACATCGACACGTTTACAGACGCGGCATTAACTCCACTTCATTGCCATGCTACCGACAATGGAAGGCTTTTTGTATGCGCAACTCCACCTGCGGGGCAAATCGGAACGATTCTTTGCTACACCTTCAACTATTCAACAGGCGCATATACGTTCAATGGTGGTATAAAATACACGCTTCCAAACACGGCGAGCTATACAATTCGCCAAATCAAAGTTTTCGACTCAGGTGTAACGGGTTGGAAAATAACTCTGTCATGTATCAACACGACTGTCGCAAACGGCGGTCTTTACATGGTGAACAACATCGCATTGAGCGATTTCACTCTTGTTGGATTCCCAACAATCCCGGCAGCGACCACGGGCGACACGCAGGCTTCTAAAAAGGTTTTTGCGCTACAAGAGCCTGTTCATGCTTTAACCGCAGCTCAGGGACACGCGATTTCTTCCGACGGAAAAATCTACGTTGGAAACAACGTCATTGCTACTTATCAAACCTACAAGTTTGATCCCTACGCAACGATTTCAACTGTAAGTGCGTCGGGTATTACAACCGATTGTTTTATGCATAAAACAGGAACTACGGGAACCGCTGCGGGAATGCTCGGAACAATTTTGCTTTTGAACAATTTTGACATTGGAACGCCAACGACAGGGCCAAATGCGGGCAATGAGTGTCTCTATGTGCCTGGTTCGACTGGATTCAACGAGTTCAGACTTTCGGATGTCACAAGTGGAGCAACTTCAATTCCATCACTTAGAACTTGTAACGTGTTAGACGTTGTCAATACGAACACAGCCCTCACGCCTGCGATCGCAAACTGGTCCAATGCTTTACAAAGAATCGTTTTTTCAACCAACACTAGAACTATTGTGAAGCAATTTGTAAGCAACCAATTTGAAATGATAACAGGATACCAGTCTTCACAGTACCGAACAGGTGTTCCGAATCTCATTTATGACAACGCCGGAATTACAATCTCAAGCATGGATGTGAAAAACGGTTGGGTGTTTTATACGCTTACAACTGCTGGTCAAATTGGTGTTCTAGCATTTGATCTAAGATCAGATCAGCACCATGGTTATTCATATTTCACAACCAAAGTGATGGATACTCGTCGGTCACAATGGATTTCGCTTCGTGTGAACAACCGCCTTCGTGGTTCGTCAAATCCACTTAAAGTCTCCTATCGTGGTTCTAATAACTACAACGACACGCTCTTTGATTCACCGACAGGCGGATGGACGGTACTTGCAAACGATTACAGTATGAGTGAAATCGCTTCATTTGATTATATTCAGCTTAAAGGTGAATACTACTCAGACCTAAATCCGACCGCAATTTTCGCACAGCCCTCTGAAATTAGGGTCATCACTCAGCCGAAAGACGAAAACGATTTGGCATGGCGCGGAGATTTCAGAAACTCAGTTCAAACATCACCGGCACGAGTAGCATTCAGCCAGGTACAAAGTTATGACGGATCAAAGCATTGGGAAGTATTCGGATACGTTAGAGACACAGGGGCTCTTTATATCCAGAAAAATACTCAAGATCATGCGTCAGACTTTGAAATATCAGCAAACGATGGCGTGAGTTACTCTGCGGTGGGTGGTGCAATAGCATCGGGTCCGCTTCTTAACGTGTTAAGGCTAAAACTCTCAACCCCGCCCGGTGTTGTGGTTGATTTCTCAATAAGAGAGAAGGCATAGTGTATTTATTTGAATCCTTCATAATGAATACCCCTCAAGCATGTGTGGTGGACCTAGTTCCACCTACATTTGCTGGCATTGTTTCAGCCGTGCCGCAGGCAAATGGTAGTATTCTTGCCTCATGGCTTGCAGCCACGGATGCAGGGAGCGGTGTTGATGGATATGAAGTTTACATCCATAAAAGCTCAAACCCGGCGATTGATCTTTGGCTTTCGTCAAATCTTGCTAAAATTACCGATGAACTTTCGACCCTTATTTATAATTTGCGTGGAAACGTAGCTTTAGAAACGGGTGTAGAATACCGAATCGGAGTCCGAGCGCGCGATAATGTCGGAAACGTGGACTCAAACCTCGTAAGCTTACTTGCCGTTTCAACAGGCGTTCTCACAAGCTCACTTGCAACAATTGCAGCACAAGTACAGGCTGCCTCGATTGCCATTACCGCAGCCGCCGATGCCGTAGGTGGTGGCGTTGAAATAGAAGCCGAAACTGACCCAGACATTGAAATTGAGGTCGAAAACGACCCAGAAATTGATTTAGAAACAGATTGTTAAGGAGAATTTTATGGCAAGCAAAGTTGTTAGCGTGATTCAGGGCGAAGACAAATCCTTGAACCTGTTTCTAATTTATAAAGACACAAAACGTCCCTACTCTCTTGTTGGTGCAACAGAGATTGAAGTCCGCATCCCAAAGGCAACGGGTGTCTTGATTAAAAAACTTTCTCTCGCAGAGCTTTCAATTGTTGGCGTCAATGATCTTGGCCACATCGTTATCCCACTAACGGAAGCTGAAACCACTTCGTTAAAAGTTGCCGACGGCCAAGCCATTTTCGTTCAGGTTGTGAAGGGCACAGACACAAAGAATTTTAACAAGGCCGGGATTTTGAACGTCGCGAAGGCTGTTGTCGCGGCTTCATAGCAAGCCCGATCAATTCCATTAGGTGATATTCTAGATTTCCTGGGTGGACGGTTCGTGCGATTCCACCCGCTTTTTCAATCCTACGAAGCTCAAATTGTTGTAAAGGATCTGGCTTTTCATTGGCGGCCTTCTTAAGCTCCCAAGCAAAAGGCCATGTGTTGATGACCCCGAGTACGTCAGGGGTTCCCCTAATTGATCTTTGCGAAATCTTAACTCTCCACAGATTGGGGAGTTTGTCGAGTTCATCAAACACCTGCTCCTTGAAGCTGGTCTCTTTCTTCTTGGCCATGTGAAAGACTTACATGGACTTAGGAAATCCGTCGAGCTTTTCACTCCAATTTGTCCAACTATAGGCAGCGCCTACAGTGAGCGGAAGCCTTCGAGGTGGGTAGGCTGTCTCCATGATCTTTGTAATTTGAGGCGCCAAATCAAGCTCGTTTGGTGGCATCAAGAAAATCAACTCGTCATGCACCTGTAGGGCCATCTTTGTCTCAGCTTTAGATTTGGTTAAGAGTTTATCAATCTCAACCATGGCAAGCTTTACGATGTCTGAAGACCCACCTTGTATTTCGTAGTTCGGAGCTTTATAGGCAAACTTAGGGTCAATCGTGTAAAGGCGTCCGTACCAACTCGTGGCGTACTTGCGAATTTTCGCCTTTGAAATGGTGTTCCTGATCCATTTGCTAACCATGGGGAGTCTATCGAAATAGAGCGCCTTGAGGCGTTTTGCTTCCTCGACATCTATACCAAGTTCTCCTGCAAGCTTTGCGGCTCCGCCGCCATAAAGAAGCATGAAATTGATTGTTTTGGCTTGTTTTCTTGGGACACCCATCATTTTTGCGGTGGCTTCGTGAACATCAAGCCCTCCAAGGATGAGATCAATGACGGAGTTTTCGCCCGCCAAATCAAGCATCAACCGAAACTCCATTTGGTCGAAATCGGGCATGAACATACACCAGCCCTCGGGCGGCTTAAAACAACGTCTTACAGTGCTCGATTCTTCGTTGTCTTCAGGTTCATCCTCATCGGGTCGAGGCACGTTCTGAAGATTGGGGTCGAGCATCGAGAACCGCGAGGTTCTAGCGCCGGTCTGCTTATAGGTCGGATGGATTCGGCCATCGTGCGCTGCGTAGTAAAGATATGATGAAAAGTAGGTCCCTGAAAGCTTGGCTGCATGTCTATGATCGAGGATAAGGCTCGCCACGGGGTCAGGAAGAAGACTTCCTAGCACATGCTTGTCGACCTTAGGGTTACCGTCTTCCGACAAAGCCAGCTCAATGCCTTGCGATTTAAAATAGGGCTCGTGCGCCACACCTGAATCGACAAATTCATTGCCGGTAATCTCTTTATATTCTGACTCACAGCGTCTTAATACAGGTTGAAGCTTCTCAAAGCCTTCTTTTGTGTACTGAAGATCGACCGGAAGGCCGCAGGTTTCCATCTTAAACACGGTCTTTGTGACATCTCGCTCAAGGTAGTAAACGCGGCCAATGTTCTTTGATTTATCAACGTGGGATCTGAGCTTTTGGACTTGGTACATCCCAAGCTCGCGGGCGGCTCTGGCATCAATGCAGCCGTAAGGGAAAAGCTCAGAGAGCGGAACCTTGTCATAGTGCATGTTCTTAAAGAGCTTTTGCTTTCCTGGGATTTTGATATTTTCGTAAAGCTTGTGCTTTATCACGTAATCGTACACGGCATCGGATTTAAGGGTCACAGGAATGCCCAAGTCCTGGGCCATGCGCTCCATACAAAGCTCGAGTGAGTACTTGAAATGGTTAGAATCACAAAGACGGGCGATTGCTTCCGTGCAATGGATTGTGCCCGTAGGGCAAAGGCCATCCCTAGCCAACATCCCCATGTCGAATTTAGCATTGTGGAAGAACCACTTGCTATCGGGATTTGAAAACACAGGCAATAAAATCTGTTTATCTGGCAGAATCTCATTTTCAGGCGGTTTAAAGCCTGTGTGATCTGGGGCATCTAAGAAATTAAAATAGTATTCCTCGGTCTCATCGGCGATAATGGCCGAAAACCAATCGTCACGGTCAAACCACCTTAAACCAAAAGTCTCAGTGTCAGCCCCGTAGATTCCGCTTTTTGACAACTTTTCGACGACTTCTTTTTGGTTTTCTCTTGTTACTAGAAGCATAGTTCGCACCCTTTGCCGTAGCAGCTAACGCTCTTGGAACCCATTGGTCAAACCAATCAGCCATTGAGGTAAATTTGTCTTCTTGCATACGCAATAAAAGCGACTGTTTTATGCGTTTCCTACTTCGTACATAGAAAACGTCTGACTTCGTTTCCATGACTTCCGTAGGGAATAAGTCTAGCTGGACGCTCATGTTTTTCCTCCAAAATCCGAAAAGAGGTAAGTTGTTGGTACTTTCATACACATAGCTACCTCCTTTTGTGGCCCCTGGGAGTTTCGCTTCCAGGGGCGTTTTTACTACACAGTCAAATCACTTACAGCGCGAGCAGCTTTAGGCTGGCTTGCGTGTTCCGCTGTTGGCGTTTCTTCCTCATCAACTCTGACAGTCGCCTTTGCAAGTTGCTGATACCACTTATAGGTAGTTGCCAATTCTTGCTCGGTGGTGTCGCGGCCCGGTGCTACTTCAAACACGAAGAAAGTACCTTTATCGTTGGTCTCTTTCTTAGATGTGAGCTTAAACACCTTAGCAGCCGAAGGCTTGTTCTGCGCCTGAAGCTTCATTAGGTGCGCACCCAATGCTTTGGCCGTGTTCATAGAGGTTCGCTTAAACGCGATCACGTACGGAAACGCTTCGCCTTTAGCGATGTCTTCAACACTTAGAGCGTAGTAGTTTTGAACTAGGTCACGAGTGACGGCAATGTCTTCAACCACTTCCTCATAGGCCCATTTTGCGTTTTCTGGACCCCATGGAACCGTCTTGTGATACTCGCCGTCATGCTCAATGCGCCAAGTTTTAAATGAACCAAATACAATTAGCTCGGCTGGCTTCTTTTCACTTCCTAGCACTTTGCTGTGGTCTAGAGACTCAATGATGTCTCCCATCTTACACTCACCACTTGTCACAAACTCTGACATGGGCTGCATGAGCATCAAGCGCGGGACTAAAATGTCTTCACTTGTGATGTTTTCACTACCCCACGCGGCCATTGGCGCTGCGGGCAGATTGCTTGCTTCTTTTGTTACTACTTCTTTACCTTTTGCCATTTGCTTCTCCTATTTTAAAAGTTTCAATGTTTTGTATGGCTTTGCTTTACCAAGGCCAGGAATCTCTAAATCAATCTTTTTAGTTGCATCAACTTCGCTATTGTAAAGTGTGTTGAGTTTCTGAGAGTTCACAGTCGCGTACTCCAAGAAGATACCTTTATCTTCAAGCCACGCAAAAAACTGTGCCTTGCTTTCGGGATCTTTTGGAACTTCAACGCTCATTTTTGTGTCAAGTTTCACACGGCCCGAATCAGATTGGTATTCTGATTTCCCAAGCTGCTCCATGATCGCCTGAATCTTGGCTTGCTTCTCGTTTAGCTTTTCTTTGATCTCTTCAGCCTTGCCCTCAAGGTCTTTGATCTCTTTTTTAAAAGCATAGGCCTCTCCAATCAAAGCCTCAAACTCTTCAATACTGACCTCCGCGTGCGGGTCTTTATAGCCCCACGGTTCAGTCGCTTCATTCGCACTCACATCCATACAAGCCTCCTTTAGTGTTGGTTTGGATCTGATTCAAACGCACTTTTATTATGAGCATCACGCAGTTGCCGAAAGCGCAAAATCTGCCCGACTTCTAGTTCGATAAAGCAACAATCTTCCCAAGTTACAATTCTAATCGGCACACCACGGTAGAAGAAACCTTCGCTATTGGTTGGCGTCGCTGCCATTTCTCGCAAATGTTCCCATACATGCTCAGCCACACTTGCACCCATCACAAGACCTTTAGGTGCTTTACCAAAGTCAGTGTGGAATTTATCAATCATTCCGTCAATGTCGGCCATTATGCTGCATTTTGTGCTTTCATCCATGCAAGCTACCTTCTACCAAGCTTCTCTTTGATAGCAAGGATATTGTCTGCGATTGATTTTTTGCTGTGCAGTGCTTCCATTATCTCTTCGTCTATGGTGCCTGGGGCGTAGAGATCAATTCGAGTGACTTTTGAATGTCGCTCAGAGCCGCCACGGTAGTTACGAGCCTCACTCTGTAGGTCGTCTTCGAGGGAATAGCCTCGGCCATAATATATGGAATAGCTGGCTTCAATAAGATTAAGTCCAACTCCTCCCGCTTTTGGATTGGCCACACAAACTCGACAATCACTCGAGTTTCGGAAGGCATTGATTCCGTCGGTGCGTTCTTTCTCGCTCTGTCCACCATAAATGGTGCAGAATCCTGTTCCAAGTTTGGATAGGAGACCTTTAATTGCTTCGATGTTGAATCTAAAGGGCGCCCAGATAATGATTTTTTCGGACTCAGGAATTTCCTCAAGAAGCTCCTCAAGTGCTGAAAGCCTGTCATGCTCAATTTCTTGTTGGGTATGTAAATTATCTTCAATTTGGCTCCCATCTTTTAATAGGTCAATGAACCCACTTGTAATCTGTTGCAAGCGTAAAATCTTGGTGAGTGCCATTGTGGCCACACAGGCTTTGTCATCTAGGTATGTGATGAAATCGTCTTCGAGTTCTTTATAGAGCTTTGCTTGCTTGGGTGTCATCTCAACAGGAAGCTTCACTTTCACAAGTGGCGGTAAATCAAGACAGTCTTGCTTCACGGCTTTGAGTGCTTTTCGGTAAATAATCTCATTAAACTCCACGTCGATACCAGGGCGGGGACGCCAATCAGGAAAATAGCTCTGCGGAGCCATACCAGCATTGCGATCATAAAAATAACGGCCACGAAACACGAAAAAATTCTGCCCAAAGCTTGCTCCTTTATCTAAGACCCTGAACTGCGAGAAAATGTCCATGGGCGAATTTAAGATCGGCGAGCCCGTTAGAATCAAACGCTTCTCTGTGCGGTCGGCAATCTTTATCACGGCCTTTGTGCGCTTGGCTTGGATGTTCTTAAGCTTGTGAGACTCATCACAAATCAAAAAAGCCACTCGTCCGTTGAGTAGCAGGTGGACATCTTCCATAAGCATTGTTTCATAATTCGTAATAAAGATTTTTGGGGTCTCAAGGTTTGCTTTCAGAAGCTTTAATCTCTTAGCTCCCGTGCCTTTTAGCTTTACCACATGATGAGCAAGCTTTGAGTGCGCCTTGAACTCGGCTTCCCATTGGTCAATGACAATGGGTGGGCAAAGTATGAGTGTTGTTTTTACAAATCCTGCCTGCAAGTACCAGTGGCGCAAGATATTGATGGCCGTCATGGTCTTACCAGTACCCATTTCAAAAAAGAGAGCTAACTCATTCGCTAAAGAGCCCTTTTCGATTGCGTTTAACTGGTGAGCCCACGGTTTCACTAGGTACTGCAAACCACTCTTTGACTGAGACGGTAATGTGTTTTGCGGCTGTATCGTTTTTATGTTTTCTTGCATCATAAATCTCGCACTCATTTGGATCAAGTCCATAAAATTTTATCAAATCCTCGGCCCGTATGTACTGCCTCACAACATGTGTTTTGCCAGTATTAGGATCGGGCATCTTTCGCACTAGCATCCGAGGGTGAAGTAGGTATTTCATAGTGCTTTCACCTTTGCAAGCATTAAAGTTTTTCGCTTGGTCTAAATTTGATTCTAACGCAGCCCGGTTTACGCATGATTTCTTTTGTCTTTGGGTGAGAGAACTCGCGCCCTCTGTACCACTGGGGTATGAATGAGCCAAACATAGCGATGCGAACCACTTGGTTTTGCTTTAGTTGCTCTCTGATTATGTCAAACACTTCATCGAGAATAAAATTGGCATCTATGAGCGAAAGTCTTGAGTGGACGTACTTCTTTTCGAGCCTGAACCTTAGGGCTGAAGCAAGCTCTGCCTTATTCATTTCCGTCTCCCGCTGATGCCGATTAAATAACCAAGAGCACACGAGGTCAAGACGAGCCCTAGAACAATGAAGATGAGATCAGTTGAGCATTTCATTTTGCCTCGCCCTCGTATTCTTTGAGTGCTCTCTGCGCCGCTAAAGTTTGCTCAATTTCAACCTCACTAGAATTAATTGAATCAGATAGAGGCGTAGCAATTATTTTCAATACCTCAACCAATTTCTGAGCTCGTGATCTTTCGTGCGCGATACCTGCTGCAAATCCATCCTTGAACGATGGCTTGTCGCCACAAATCCATTTCTTTTCATAAGCGCAAGCAAGTTCTTCCGCCACTTTCTCGTCATTTTCAGTCATTTCCAAAATCCTTGTTCAGTCAGACTTGATGGTTCAACGAAACAACTTCTTTGTCTCGTGTAGCAAGACATCGTTGGACGTGCTCTGGCTTTATCGAACGGCGGCATTTCATCGACACCTATAGCAATTTTGTCCACTATTTTGGCTGATTCGTAGCTAAAGCATTCTTTCGATCCACCTAGACCATAATGATATTGCTCATTGTAACAACCCGAACATGCCTCTTTAGATTTTTTCATTTCATTTCCCCTATAAACTCGTCGAATTGTTCGAGCGCCTTTCGAGCTTCATCGATTCTGTTTTGCAGTTTCACTTCGTCAGCAAAATTAAGTGTGTGGTAAAACATTGGCGCAAGGCCCTCTTCGGGCATTCCTTTTGGTGCAAAACTAAGTGCTAACGCCAAACCCTTATGCATAGCTAGTGCTTGCTGCATGAGGAGGTCGTATAACTGCTTATTAATAAAATTTGTAGTATTTGGCTGAGCAGAATAATGTATATATGCAAGACCCTTAACGATTGGGTCAGTGCCACTTTTAGTTACCCAAATTTCTCTCGGCGGCTTTTGCGAATCGCTCATGGTTTACCTTTTGATTCATAATGCGCTATCGACTCATCCCGCATTTTCTTTTCTGCGTCAGTCATGCATTTTGAACAAACGCATCCCTCAACATGGTATGGATAGAAACAGTCAACTTGTCCCTTTTCATCAATATCTGAAAAGCATCTACTGCACTTAGGCGGAGGGAAGAGCTCTTTGTTTTTTGGACCAGAGGAGCCTTTTCGACCAGAAAACCAGCCATGAAAATATGCTGTGAATTTATCTGAAATTTCTTTTGATAGGCCTTTACGCTTCTCATCACTCACTTCAATCTCCATTCTCCTAGGTGGGTGGCTTTTGCGAATCGCCCCCGCATTTTGGTGAGTTTGTCATGGCTTGCTCTCCAATTTATCTATCAAACTTTTAACTTGTTTTATCGTTGGATAAATCGTTATTCCAGTTTGATTCGGATACCATCTTGTGAGTCCAAACGGTGTTCTTACTTTTAATGGATACGCTCTTGTGGTTTCAATAAAATATTTTGGAGCAGGCATCGTGAATAAAACACAGTTCTCTATCTCCGAACATTTAAGGTCAGGATATTTTTCTAGCGTCTCTAATCTCGCTCTCAAAGCTTCTTTAAGCTCATCCAGCTTCATTTCTTCTCCTCGGTTCTAGGGGCTTTGCGCTCACTGAATCGCATCCGTGCCCCTTGATATGCTGTCGCCCTTTGACGTATCAATAATTAAAGTTGTATCTGACTCTTTTAAGTCCTTAACTATTCCATCAACCATTTTGGTTCGCATTTCTGCATAATACTTTTCTGCGCGTCTCTTATTAAAATATAAAATATCTGAAACGTACCAGGCGTGGTATGCGACAAATAGCCAAAATGCCCATCCTTCAAGTGTTATCATTATTTCTCCTCGGTTCTAGGGGCTTTGCGCTCACAGCATACAAATAGCGTGGAGTTAAATTCGTGAATTAACGCTTTTAATTTTATCTTGTTCTCCTGGACAATTTCTTCATAAGTCTTTATCTCGCCAGTCTTCTTGTTTTTATTGAAAGGATTAAGAGTCTGCGATGCTTCAAGCGTTCTTTGTCGGAGCTTTCCGCAATTGGCACATTTCGCTTTTACTCTTGCCTTATCTTTAATCTCTTCAAATTTATAAGTTGTTGTTCGTCCAAACATCCTCTCATCTCCTTCTATCGGCTATCGTGGTTATTCAATGCTCGTGTTTTCATTGCCCCTTACATCAATTGTCGCGCCTTGATAATTAGCATTCGGGTCAGGGATTGTTTTATTTTACTAATTAACTTACTCATATCTTCTCCTCGGCTCTAGGGGCTTTGCGCTCTACATTATCAGGCCAACTAAATTGAACTTTAAATGTATCATTAGATATTGGGACAAGTTTAATAATCAATTCGTCTTGAATGTTCCGTATAGCTAATTCTAAAATCTCATTTGTCATATCTATATTAAAGTCTGAAATTAAGTTTTTCACTCGCCGTATGACAACCTCTTGTATTTCTGTTTTCATCCCCCACTCCTTCTATCGGCTATCGTGGTT
>ERZ724505.1246-NODE-1246-length-14303-cov-8.815413_pt1 | contig 14303 bp, 22 predicted proteins | sample MGYA00376038_ERZ724505 | MGnify/ENA primary metagenome ERZ724505 (study PRJEB28724, sample SAMN07190884) | wastewater metagenome | isolation source: effluent of sewage treatment plant in Hong Hong | place: Hong Kong | collected 2016-03-17 ... | reverse complement strand
ATCGTTGCAGAGCTTCGCGCGCGAGCGAAGTACCTAATCGATAGCTATGGCAAGGCGCAAGAAAACGCGGCTTACGAGATTTACGACCTAGCCGACGCTATAGAGAGGGGCGAGCTGTGAGCTGCGCAAATTGCAAGGGCCCGCTCGTGTTTGACTCCGACAAGGCGCGCGGGTGGCATTTCTTTGAAAGCGAATGCATCCACTTCTTGCAAGACCGCGCGCGCAGGGTCGTGCGGGTGTTCTGGCGGGTGCGGGTGCCGCACCTGGCGGACTGGGTCTATCAGGGGTACAGAAAACTTGCCTGGCAGCTGGCCAAGAAGATGGGCGGTAAAGTCTACAGGGTGACCGTGCGGCGCGTTGCGAAGGTGGGGGCATGACAGTACACGTATTCGGACTGCCCGATGACACGTCGCTACAGCGCGACGAGCGAACGTGCGAGCAACCCGACGACACAGAGCTCGTCGTCTACCACCTCGGCGCCGTCAAGCTCTCAAGCGGCGATTGGGCGTGCACGGTGTGTGGTTGCACGACGGTTCCGGAAATGAAAGTCCAACAAATGATACTGAAGCAATGAGCCTCCCTCAAAATCTGACGACATTGATCTCGAAAGCGTACGTGGTCCATGTCACGTCAAACGACCATAAGAGCTACTATTTGCCACTTCGTGCCTACTTGGAAGAAGAGCGCAACGGCTACGACTCCGATGGCTCGCGTCTGGCAATGAGGATGATGCACGAACATGAATACGTCTGACGATTGCAAGCATGAATGGAAGAGGACCAATAATCCGTTCCATGGAAGCTGCTATTGTACCAAGTGCGGATCGCACTTGGTTGTCACTGACAACCCCGTCGACCTTCTCGAACGCATCGCGAACACCGACGACGAAACGGCGAATGACACATGAGCCACAAAAAGAAACAAGCCCCCGACCCGAAGGTCGAGGGCTGACTCGTTTGCCGAAGCGCCCGAGGGGGTTAGGCTAGCCTAGCAAACGCTTCCCACTCTCGCTCGCCGCCGTTGAAGCGGTTGCAGTCGACCCACGTCTTGATGCCTTTGACGTTGTTGCCCGGCATGAGCTGCTGCGGGTTGTCCATGCCGCCGGAGAACTGCCAGAGGGTCCAGCCGTTGGCCGCCCATGGCTCGATGCGTGGGGGCGACTTCGTGGCGGCCTGCTCCCACGTGATAGCTTTGCTGTAGAGGTCCCTTCCGCGCTTGTCTTGCCCGACGACGTACTGCGGATACGCAGCGACCCACAGCGGACACCGCGTTGCAGTAGGGATGAGTCGAAGCGCCGCCTGCATGGGCAACCCCGTGTAGATGACGGGCACGACGCCCCAAAGCTGCTCGGCTTCTTCGATCCAAACGCGCGCCCACTTGGCGACGGCATCCATGGTGAGACCGCCGGCCGTTTCGAGATCGAGCACCGGAGGCATTTCGCCCTTCGAGCTTCCTAGGCCCCCCGACGTCTCGAAGAAGTGGCGCACCTCTGCAAGTGCGTCTTGCTCGATGGATAGCCCCGGCGCGGGCGATGGCTGCCCGAAGCTGTAGGCTCCACACGCTACGCTGCGCATGGACGCGTTCTTGTAGTTGTACAGGTAGGACGGGTCTTTGCCCTTGGTTCCGTCCGTACACTTCAAGTACGCGCCCACGATTCCGTCATCCACGACGGCCTGCCAATCAGGGAGCCCCTGCACGGACGACAGGTCGATGACCTTGAGCATGCGAGGCGGGAGCGCGCCCGTTTCAATCGCAACAGCTGCGCTCACGACTTCCTCACAAGGTGGTATTCACCGGACATGCGGCGGTTGTGATAGAGCAGTCGCACGTACGGCATGACCATCCCGTCGCCGCCGCACAGCTGACACGAGTGCACACCAAGGCCAGGGTGCACGTCGTCAGGAATACACATGGGGCAAGGCACCTTCGTGACCGCGTCACTCTCGGCCGCTGTCATGGGCGCCTCCCGTCGTCGTCATCGTCCAGTCAGGCTCGGGTCGATTGATGTGGTCTGGGTAGCAAGCGGCGATGATGCCGAGCGCAACGGACAATGCGATAGCGTATTTCATGAGTCTTCCTTGTGCTCCTGCTCGTAAAGCCACACGGCGCGCACCTCGATGGTGACGAATCCAGATCCAAGGCATAAGTGGCAAAGGTCAGAACGACCGTCCCTCTCACACACGGGACACGCCACAAGCGTCTCCTCGTCGAATTCGTCGAATGGTTGATGCATGGCTAGGCGCTCGCTGGTGCTTCATAGGTCCAATAGAGGCGAAGCCTCTCGGGTGAGATTCGCTTTTCGCCGTCGCATACGAGGCAAAGCGTGCTGTAGAACGTGGTCGAGACCTCGTCCTCGACGGGCTCGCCTAGATCAAGCCACCCTTTGCCTTTGCACTTTGGGCAGGTGACTTTCTTATTCGCATTCGACGGAGCCACACGCCCTCACTGACTCGTAGTCCGTCGCAGCTGTCACACACGTGACATGTGGGTCGCTTAGCTTCGTCTTGAGCATGCGCTCACAGATTCCTTCGCACGACGTGCCGCGCTTACTCGGCTGCCCCTCGGGGCACCCAAGCTTGCGAAGGTTCGTGCATGCGCTTTCACATGTCCCCTCTTGCGGGATGGTAAGCGGTGCAGGTCTGTTGCAGTGGAGCGTCATCACGAACACGCCCACAGCGACAACCGTTGCAACGTAGTTCATGCCGCCTCCACAAGGTCGATGACCATAAAATCGTAACAGCGAAGGCTGCTACCAAGGATATCGGGCGGGATGCGCACAAGGCCGTTATCGCCCCAGAACTTGCCCCATGAATTGACGGCCACGAACACGCCAGCGCCGTAGCCGACGAGACACATCATGTGCGAGCCGCGGTCCTGCCCTTCGGGCCTGTAGATCCCGCCGGAGTAGTCGTGAAAGCCTTCGTCCGTTGCGATGGCAAAAACCACCGGGTGACCCAGTGTGAGCGCGCGCATGACTTGATCGAGGCGACCCGTGCCGCTACCGCTGATGCGGTAGTAGTGAAACTTCGCACCGTCTGCTGCGCGGAACACGTGCATGGGCAAGCGTTGCGCGATGGTCGGCGCGTAGAAAGGAAAGACGCTTTCCGGCACGAGCGTACACATGTCCGGATCCATGAGCGTCATCGCGCACGCGCGAGGCCGGCAACCGATATCGCGCAGCTCTCCAGGCTCCGGCACGTCATACGAAAGCGCCGCCGTATAGGGTGCCGCGGGGCTCGGGTGCGACATGCTAAGCCCGAGCGTTTGCGCTCGAATGTGTGCGGCGCGCGTCATGGCAAAGCCGACGCACGCTTGCGTGTTCTGCTGGTCTCGGATGTGGTCAATCAGGTGCGTGTAGTCGATCTGATTGGCGACGATGTTCGATCCAACGTTCTCCGCATGAACACCAAAATTGAAGGCCACACGGCGCAAGTCGTCGTCGATGTCGCCGAGGTAATCTCGGATGTGCCCGCAATTCACTTGCACGACCCCACATGCTTTGCTGAGGCCTTGCGCTGCTCGCTCACGAGCTTGCGCATGTCAGGCAAGAGCGCCTCCGTGATACCGCACACCTGGGCAACCGTGGCGTCATCCGATTCGGCGTGCGCGACGATGCAGAGCGTTTGCGCGAGGTCGAGCACGGTTTTGGCCGCTTGTCGTTGGCCTGGGGTGCATGCGTAGGACATCGCTGCGCAGAAGACGAGAAAGCCGATGAATCCGTGGAAGTGCTTCATGTTCTATTTCTTTCGATTGCGGGTAATGGCGTCAACGAGGCCTGGAACGTCCACGCCAGCGCGAGACGTGATCTCGATCACCTTTGCAAAGAACGGCCGCTCCTTGTGCAGCGTCTCCATTTCTTCCTTCGTCCTCGGCTTGAAGAAGAACGTGAGGACGGCCGTGGCGACCGGGTAAATGATGAGCGTCGCAATCTCAGGGTGAGCGGACAGAAACTCAGCATAATCGTGGATGTACTTTGCAATCATTGGCGCTCCATGATAAGTTGGATGATGGCGGCGAGTGCTGCGATGAGCGTCACCACCCATTGATGCGTGCGCGTCGCGGCCTTACTGTTGCCGACCACGACGCTGTGGGCGATCTTGTCGAGCTTGTCCGTCACGGACGCCTCAAAGCTCGCCTGCTTCGCCATGAGCTTTCCAAGGTTCTCGTAGACCTCCGCAAGCGCATCCTTCAGAGTCTGAAGGGCGGCGCGAAGTTCCGTGACGTGCTGATTGTTTTCGGTGCCTTGCTTTCGAACCTCTGCAATTGCCACTTCGAGCGTCTTGATTTCCGACTCAAGAGACTTGATGCGACCTCGCAGTGAATCGAGTTCGTTCGAAAGTTCATGCAGCCAAGGCCGAAGGTCAGCCATGTTCGATGATTCGCTCACGTTTCCTCTACGGTGAAGGTGAAAGGCTCTGCGACGGAGGTGCGAGCGACGAAAGGTGCGTGGCTGCCGGTGGCATCGGGAATGCGGCCGCTCATGTCAGCGGAGGCGGCGTTTCCCGCACGGTGAAAGAGAAGCTTTCGGCAGCCTTCGCGGTGCCCGTCGAGCGAAACACGACCCGCCACTTCCCAGCTTCCGTACAGTCAACGTTAAGCACGTACTTGCCAGTGGATGGGCTCGTGAAGTTCGCCGCGGGATACGTCACGGTGGTCGGCGTGGTTGCGCTCGGCGCGTACACGTCCGCAAACACCGCCGTAGGCGCAGTGGGGACACCGTCCACAAGGAAGGTGACCGTGATTTTGGCGTCGTCTCCGACGTCGTATGCACTCATACGGATGGGCTCCTGACGTGAGGCTCGCCGGTGATGGCGAGAGAAACAGATGGTTCGGCGCTGATGGCGACAGCAACTCGGGCTGCTGCGATGACAGCGACCGCGCAGGCCTGCTCGGCGCTGCACTCGACGTTCGTCCGTGGCGTTCCCGCGCACTTGACGACAGTGGGCCGCGTTTGCTTCTCGACCTTGACGCGCTCAGCGACGATGCGTACGTCAGTCGCTGTGTCACCAGAAACGACAGTTTCGCAAGTTACGTCGCGCGCAACGTAGGCCACCGTGCCAGGTCGCCATTCGAACCCCATCGACGCCCCTACGTGAAGGGACAGCGATAGATATGTGGCCGCTCGGCTGAGGATGCGAACTACGGTCGTTCCCACGCTGACTGACGCACTCTCCTCGGCAGGCTGGAGCCCGCGGACGGCGATGAGCATGGGCCCGAAGCCAACACCTTCGACGGCGATGGCTTGGGGGCTGAGCATGGGTATCTTAGGTTCGGGTGACGGTCACAGTGCCCGCGGGGGCTTCTTCGATGTCCTGAGAGATGCTCGCGCCCGCTTCGCGCGTCGTCGCGGTTACAACAAGCGGATGCGCAGCATCGAGTCCCGCGAGCCGGTAGAGCTCCGTCAGCATGGTGACCTGCGTCGGACTGAGGCCTCCAGATCCAGCGGTCGCAAGGGCCTCGCCCATGCTTCCAGCATCCTGGAAGTTCGCGACAAGGCTGTTCCAGACGGCGGCGGCCAGGTTCTGCGGAGAGAGTTCGGTGAAACCGGTGATGTCGCATGACATCGAGCCGGTTGCGTTCATGGTAGAAGACACAGCGCCTCCACCTGTGATGCCCGCAACGACGTATCCAAGAGCGGTCATCGACGCCGCAATCGCGCCCGAGCCAGCTAGACTCGCCGAGGCGGAGAGGATCCCCGCGGCGGACGCGGAGACGGCCCCCGTGCCCACGATGGCAGCGATGGCCGACACAATGAGCTGCATCGCGGGGGCGGGGGACAGGTCGCCCGCGCCCGTGAGGTCAGCAGTGGCGTTGATGCCGGCAGCGAGGTTGCCCGTCAACGTGGCATCGCCAAGAACCTCGAAGCGGCTCGCCATCCCACCGGCCTTCTGCGGCATGGACCAGCAGCATGGGTGCACGTAGCCACCCGGGAGGCCGTAGTAGGCGTCCGATTCGGACGCCTCCCCCTCGCCCTCGAACTGGTTCCGGAGCGAGCCAGGGGTCCCCCATGAAGCGCGGGTAATGGCCCCAGCGCTGTTCGCGCCGAACTGCCGCATCGGGTTCATGGTGCTGAGGCGTACACCGTTCCCGACGAGTGCCACGTCAGCCCCCCCACCCTACGTCAAGAGTGCTCGTGAACGGAGATGCGGTCGTCGTTGCGCCAGTGCCGAACAGAAGCCACATGAGGCAAGCTCCATCGTAGATGCGAGGCAAGCTGGGAAGCTGATTGACGAGGTCGCGTTCGCTCCACATGCCGCTCACGGGCAGCGACAAGTCCAGAATCGGACGAGCGATGCATAGGGCAACGATGCCTGTGCCGGTGTAGGCCGTGCCGCCGGACCACGTGAACGAGTTGATGCGCGCGATGCCAAGGTCGCCGGCTTGCTTGGGCAGGAACGCGCCGTAGTTACCGGCGGCGTTTCCGCTGTGCAGAATGCGTGTGGCGTAGGCGTTCGCCGCGGCGTTCATGACTGGCGTACCCTGGAAGGCGCGCGTACCAGTACCTGCGACGCTGGTCGTGTTGTCGTATGCGCTTGCGCTCAGCGTAGGGCCACCCGTCGCAGGGGCTGTTTGGGACACAAAGAACGCCTCGCATCCTACGCCGTCCGCGTAGCGTGGCATCTGGATCATCATCGTGTGCGTACCTGTACCCGCGTCGGTGTACGCGATGACGTTACCTTCGACATAGTCCGCATAGCTTGCGGCGACGCGCGCAGTGGTCGCAGACACGCGCACGAGCCAGTAGTCGGTAGCGAGCGAGAGCCCCGTGGGGAGCGTCGTGGTCGTCGTGAAACGCACCTTCGTTCCGCTCTTGAAGTCGTTCGTGTACGTGAGGAGCAAGCCAGAGGAGCTTGATGCTGTAACCGTGTTCGAGTTGACGAGCACGCGCGAGCCAGTGCCCGTGACGTTCGTGGTGCTGAGCCTGTAGTAGCCTTGCAGGTCGACGAGCTTTGCCTGCCAAGGTGCGCCAGCAGCGGCCACCATTGAGGCGCCCACGTTGATAACGTGCTTCGTTGCCGTGCCACCAGGAGCGCCACCGTGGCGGATACCGAGCACTGTGGTACCGTCACCCGTGAATTCGTCGCAGTTCGACCACACGAGGTCGGTTCCGGGGTACGTCGTCGCGTTCGGGAATCCTGCGAGACCGCCGAGAGCGTGCCACCCGCCGGCCGTGTGGACAGGTGCTGTTATCTTCGAGTTGTCGACGCGAAGGTACTTACCGCCGACGGTGATGGCGTTGATGAGGTCGTCTTGCGAAGTCCAGCCCATTAGCTACTGCTCCAGGTAAAATCCGCGCGACCCGTGAGGGTGCCGGCTGCGACACTTGCGGCGCAGTTCATGATGAGGTTGAGGTAGGCGCCGTCATAGATGCGCGGCGCCCCGGGCGTCATGTTCGGCCACATGACTTCTGCCGGTGTGTTCACTTCGCGGACCGCGAGCGTCGCAAGCGGCTTCACGAGCACGAGTGAGCCGAGGCCGCCCGTCGACACGATGGTCGTCCAGTTGCTGACGCTGCGGATCCCCGTGTCGCCGCTGGCGAGCTGCAAAAAGACTTGCCCGCCTGCCGCGGTCGCTGGCTCGCTCGTGACGATGCTTGCGATGTTGGCAGCGGCCACCGAAAACGACTGTGTTGGAGCGGTCTTCATGACGCCGTCCTGGTTCACGTAGTCGAAGGTGAAGGTGCCCCCGCCTGCCGTCGGGGCAACAGCCACAAGCATCGCGCGGACGCCCGCGCCCGTTTCGTAGCGCGGGAGCGTGACAGTGTTGTCCATCACCTGCGTCGTCGTGTCGTCGAGATCGACGAATGGGTAACAGAGGAGGTAGTCGAGTAGCTCGTACCTACCAACGAGGCCAGCGGTCGGAGTGATGAGCTCGAGAGCCCTTAGGTGTTTACTGCTCGGCGCCTTGTTGTCTCCGTGGAACACGCCGCGGAAGTCGTCGAACACGTCCGCGACGAGAGGGGCGCTCGCGTAGTAGTTCGGCGGAGGGTTACCAGCAGCCATCGACAAGTCGACCCACCAGCCTGCTGTGCTCGCTTGCGATGGCACCTTTCGGAACGTGCTTGTGAGTGTTCGGCCCTCGTCGTAAGCGAGTCCGAGGGCTCGAATATTCCTAAACCCGGCCATTGCCCATCGACGTGGCGCCTCGTACGGTCGCCTGCATGTTGGCCACGATGGGCGCATTGCACGCGCATCCGCGAATGACCGCGTCAGCCGTGACGAGCACAGCAAGTTTGCACTTCGAGCACTGATACTTCGGCTGCATCAGGTTTCGGTATGCGTGAGAGTGTTTGCGGCAAACTGTGGTTGAATGCCGGCGCTTACGTTGATCGAAGCGGACAGTGCACCTGAAGCGATGATCTGACCGGCGCCGCTAGATGCGGTTCCAATGCTTACATGCGTGATGGTGTTGCTTCCGCTGGAGCACTGCGGAAACTGCAGAATGTCGTCGTTGGAAGCGGTTTGTCCGACAACGTCCCATCCCGACGAGCTTCTGGAGACTGTAACGCGTGCGTAGGACCCGTAGGTTGCTTCGCTCGTCGTTTGGCTACCTGCTGCGCCTGGATCTGCGGTGTGGAGAGCGACATACAAGTTCGTGTTTGCATCCCAAGAAAGCTCCGTTGCCTGATAGAGCTTCAGGAGGATGTCGTTGATGGTCGTGTTGCCTTTTGCCATGGTGTCCTTTTCAGCGCCGCTTCTCGATGACTGCGACGAACTCGGCTTCACTTGCGCCGTCGTCGATGGCTTTGATGACGCGCTCAGCGAGGCCATGCTTCATGCGCACATAGCCGCGCGAGATGACGTCGAGGATCTCTTGCTCGTTGATGGCGCCGGCGTTTAGGGCTGCGTTCAGTTCGTTTTGAAGGTCTTCGGTCATAGTCCGTACTCGGCTCCTGCGACGCGGACGCCGCTATTGGTGAACTCCAGCACGCGGCCGTTGTGCGACGTTACTGAAACCGTTGTCCCGGTTCCTGTTGAGATAGTCAGATCGTGTTCCGTGTCGTTGCGTATGTTCTTGATGTAGGAACGCGCAAGGCTGCTCGGGTGTGGGAACGTGGCAGTTCTAGTTGCTGCACCCGTGCCCTCGAAGGACACTGTGTAATACTTGTATTCTGCAGCGGGAACGGTGTAGTTCGCGTTCGTGTAGCCGGACACGACCGCGCCATGCGACGCGTACACCGTATCGTCGCCAACAACGGGGTTGCCCATCCGCACCTCGGAGGCTTCGAGGTGGATGTAGTAAGACGAGTTGACCGCGAAGTAGACGTACTGCGTTGCCCCGGCGATTATGCCGTAGGCCTGCTCGGTGAACCCCGAGTTGAGGCCGTAATACATGACGTCGCCAGAGCCATACTGAACGGCGCACGCGTCTGCACTGTTGGCCGCGTTTCGGAAGACGGCCTTGTGCGTATTTCCGAAGCGCACGTTGCCGGTGGAAGCAACGGTCGAACCGGTAGCATAGTACCCAGTGGTGACGACGTTTTGACTGCCGAAGTCTGGGGAAATCTTGGTTCCCGCAATGGCGGCCGATGTGCTGACGTTCGCGTTGACGATATTTGAAATCGTATTGGTCGAAGCGTCGATGCTCTTGTTCGTCAGCGTGTCCGTCGTCGCTCGTCCGACGAGCGTATCTGTCGACGTGGGAAGCGTGAGCGTTCCTGTGTTGACGATGCTGGAAAATACCGGCGTCGTCAGCGTTGGGCTCGTCGCAAAGACAGCGGCGCCTGTTCCTGTTTCGTCCGTAAGGGCCGCGCGAAGGTTGGCGCTCGACGGCGTACCCAAGAACGTCGCGACGCCCGCGCCGAGTCCAGAGACCGCGGTCGAAATCGCAACGTTGGTGATGGTGTTCGACGAGCCGTTGATCGTCTTGTTGGTGAGCGTTTGCGTAAACGCTTCACACACCATCGTGTCATTACCCGCGAGGAGTGGCAGCGTAATGGTGCGGTTCGCAGCAATCGCAGCAGGCGTGAACGTGTAGGCGAAGGTGTCCGCCGGGTTGTTCAGCTTTAGGCTGGTCTTGAAGGTGGGCGTTGTTCCGAATACGAGTGAACCGGTGCCCGTTTCATCGGTGACCGCCGCGGCGAGGTTTGCGCTGGACGGTGTACCGAGGAACGTGAGTACGCCGGAGCCCGCGGGGGATGCTGCAGCATCGGCGACGCCGCTCGTAATCGTGTAGAAGCCGCTCCCAGTTGGCGTCGGGGCAGCTGCGGGTGCGGCCCACACAGGGACGCCTCCGGTCGTGGTAAGAATCTGCGTATTGCTGCCAGCCGCTAGTTTGCTAACGGCAATGGCCGCGCTGCTGCTGATGCTCGCGTTCGCGATGTTCGACAGCGTGTTGCTGGCGGCATCGATTGTTTTGTTGGTGAGCGTTTGCGTGAACGCCTCGGCCACAAGCGTGTCGGTTGCCGTAAGCAGTGGCAGGTTCAACGTTCGGTTCGCCGCGATGGCGGCCGGGGTCAACGTGTACGCGAACGTGTCCGCGGGATTGTTGATCTTGACCGAGGTCTTGAACGTCGGCGTCGTGCCGAACACAAGCGAGCCTGTGCCCGTTTCATCGGTCATCGCGGTCGCGAGGTTGGCGCTGGAAGGCGTCGCGAGCCACGTCGCCACCCCAGAGCCAAGGCCGGAGATGCCAGTTGAAATCGGCACGTTCGTAATCGTGTTCGACGCACCGCTGATGGTCTTGTTCGTCAGCGTCTGCGTGAACGCTTCCGTGACAGCAACGTCGTTGCCCGTGAGGAGCGGGAGCGTCAACGTACGGTTCGCCGCGATAGCCGCGGGCGTGATGATGTAGCTGAACGTGTCCGCCGGATTTCGCAGCGTGATGGTCGTCTTGAACGTGGGGGCCGTTCCGAAGACGAGCGAGCCAGTGCCAGTTTCGTCCGTGATGGCCGTGGCCAGGTTCGCGCTCGAAGGGGTCCCGAGCCAGGTCGCAACACCAGAGCCGAGCGAGGTGATCCCCGTGCCGCCGTTTCCGACGCCGAGCGTGCCGGTGACGTAGGTGCTCGATGCGAGGTCGACCTTGATGGCCGCCGCATCCATGACGCCGCCGGTCACGCCGTAGAAGCCGGTGCCAGTGGGGGTTCCACCTGCTGCGGGAGCAGCCCACACCGGAACGCCGCCGGTCGTCGTCAGAACGTACGTGTTGGTACCAGCCGCGAGCTTCGAGACGGAGATGGCCGCAGCCGCATCGATGTTCGCGTTCGCAAGGCCCGTGATGGTATTGGAGCCAGCCGCGATGGTCTTGTTCGTGAGCGTGGCGGCGTGCGCCTCGCCGACGAGCGTGTCCGTTCCCGTGAGAAGCGGAAGGTTGAGCGTGCGATTCGCAGCGATGGCCGCGGGCGTCAGCGTGTAGGCGAACGTGTTGGCGGGGTTGTTGACCTTGACCGACGTCTTGAACGTAGGTGTGGTACTGAATACCACTTCGCCGGTCCCAGTCTCATCAGTGAGCGCCGCCGCGAGGTTCGCAGAACTGGGGGTTCCAAGAAACGTGTAGATGCCTGCGGCCGCGGACGTCGCCGCTGCGTCCATGACGCCGCCTGTGACCGTGTAGAAGCCCGTACCCGTCGGAACGGATCCCGCTCCGCCTGCAGCTGCCCATGTTGGGACACCCGCGACGGTCGTGAGGACGTACGTGTTCGTGCCGGCCGCGAGCTTCGAGACGGAGATGGCCGCAGCCGCGTCAACGTCAGCGTTGACGATGAGCGACGCCGCGGCACTTTGGACGCCTGCGACGATGTGTGGGATCCCCGTGCCCGTGGGGACGCTGGCAGATCCACCCGAGCGGATGAGCGAGTTGATGCTCGCGGCCATGCCGATGGGCCCGCCCTCGGTGGTCTCGCCGACAGCGCCAACGTCAAGGCCTCCGACCGCAGCGGTGTAGATCTTGAACGAGTCCTCGTAGTCGGAGCGCGTGCCGTAGCCGCCGGTCGTGAGCGGTCCGACGCCCGACTGCACGCGCGAGCGGAAGATGTACGCGCGCCCAGAGAACGCGGGACACGTGAACGTGGCCTGCTTCGTGACTTGGTTGATCGAGATGCTGGCCGTGATGGCATCGGCGTCCGAAAGGTCGTCAGCCGACGTGCACGTAAGCTCCCAGACGCCAGCCCCTGCGGGGTCGTCGAGCGCGATGGTGATCACGTTCCCGGGCGTCACGACGACTTTCGTCGCCGACGATACGAACGCTCCGGCGCCGTCTTTGACGGAGCAGATGGGCGACGGCATCAGGCTCCTCGCACCGTGTAGATGACGTAGAGTCGACCCGACCCACCGTTGCCGCCGTTGCCGCCGGCCCCTCCAGCGGATGAGCCCGCGCCACCAGCGCCGCCCCCGCCGCCGCCTGCGCCGCTGTTCGCGGGGGCGTTGGCTCCTGCCGTTCCGTTCGCTCCGGTGCCGCCGTTGTTTGCGTTGCCGCCGTTGCCGCCAGCTGCGCCGGCCCCGCCTGGACCCGCGGCGCCTCCTCCTCCCGCTCCTCCGCCCTTGTAGTCGGAAGAATTGGTGCCGACAGTACCCGCAGCACCCCCCGCGTATCCGCCAGCGTTGCAAGGAGCTCCGGTCTCAGCGAACGTCAGATTGTTCGTGGTGCCGGCTCCGCCCTCACACAGCTGCTGATTGATTTCGAGGTACGTGATGCCGGTCGGAGGCGTGCTCGCATCGAAATACGAGAAGCCTGTTCCTGTGATGCTCAGATTGCGAGACGTCTGCCCGGCCGTACACTTGCCGCCGTGCGCGTACATCACCTTGGTGAGTGACGTGCTTTTTCCCGCTGAAGACCCGACGCCCTTCCCAGCTCCAAGGAACGTCGCAAGGCTTCCAAGCGTGGTGTTTCCGCCGTTGCTTGCGATAACAGAACCGCCTGCGCCGCCGACGCCGATTGTTACCGCGTACGCTGTCGAGGCTGCACAGCTAAACGGGACGCACGATTGCATCGCAGATCCTCCGCCCCCTCCTCCGACGAAGTGTTCGACGATGGTGGTGCCAGCGGTCGCGCCGCCACCGCCGCCGCCACCGCCGCCGTATCCGATGGCAAGACCGGCCGTCACCCATGCCGGAGACGTCCATGTGCCGTTTGAGGTGAATTCCTCGACAGCAATCGTGGAGCCGCGAGAGTCGGTGCGTTCCCACGCGGTCGTTCCGGAGTTGTACATGAACGTGCCGATAAGGCCTTCGTTGCCCGCGGAGCCGCCGAGCACACGGAGTGTGGTCGAGCCGGTCTTGACGGTCAGGTTGTACATTCCTGACTGTGCAAAGATGGTGATGGTGTCTCCGTCAATGGCCGTGGCGGTGCCGAGTGTGTACGTTCGCGCAGCGGTCAGTGCGGGGGCTCGTACAATCTGAATCCCCGTCGCCATGTCAATCGTGGCGTTTGCGTCAGGGCCAACGTAGACGGTAGGAATGATGCGCCCCGCGCCAGAGCACTGCACGACGCTCTCGAGCGTGTCCGTTTCACCGGCGCGTTTGTCGAGCGCATAGGTCGTGTTCGCATCAAGCGCGTTTTCTTGCGCAGACGTGAGCTTGTCTCCGACACCCCAAAGGCCCGGATTCACGAGGTCAATAGTCAAGGTCGCCCCTAAACGTCGAAGACGTTGTTGTCAAGATTGTGCTCTTCGTCGAGGTAGAAGCCGGCCTGGCTCGGACCTCCGACGACGTTGATGGCGACGCCCGTGTCAGGCGCGCGGTACCAGTCGAACGTGCTCCACGAATCGAGTAGCGGGTCGATGGCTGCGACGAGCGCGCCCATCAAGTCGTAGAATTCCGCTTCGGTGTAATTTGCAGGCTTCACCACGAGCGCGAGCAAGTGCTTGCTCGACGAGCTCCACGGGATGCCGGGCACAACCGTGCCCCACGGGTAGGTGACATCGGGGACGTGGATGTTTGCGATGTCCTGGTCGATGGTTTCGAACTGGACGAATGCGTCACCGATAGTGCGCTGCGCAACCTCAGTGAGGTAGCCGATGTCTGGATCGCGGCCGATGCGCTCTCGCTTGTACTGCAGCTGTTGCCGCCGCACGGGCATCGACAGGTCCGTGTTTCGCGGGATGGCGCAGATGGTTTCCCATCGAGGCACGAGCTCCTCGGGACACGTCATCGGGTCCCAGATGGAGCCAAGTCGCTTGTTGGTCTCCCAGCAGCAGTAAAGCTCCGCGGCGACGGCTACGTTCTCGACGAAAACGGCGGTGTCGCGTTCTTTCGTGAGGCCAGAGCCGCGACCTTCGGAGATGCTGTTGACCAGCGCAGGCAAAAGCTCGTCGTGCCCGCCGAAGTACAGCGGGAAAACGTCGAACTCGTCGTAGCTCACAGGAT
>ERZ724505.1245-NODE-1245-length-14312-cov-4.400435_pt1 | contig 14312 bp, 15 predicted proteins | sample MGYA00376038_ERZ724505 | MGnify/ENA primary metagenome ERZ724505 (study PRJEB28724, sample SAMN07190884) | wastewater metagenome | isolation source: effluent of sewage treatment plant in Hong Hong | place: Hong Kong | collected 2016-03-17 ... | reverse complement strand
TTTAGCAGCTTGGGAGCTTCTGGTATCTGTCCTGCAATAAAAAACAGTCGACTTTGAGGGATCTAATTTAGTCTCTCGCTTCATGTATTTATCTAAAGGTACATTGGTACCCCCTAGGTTAAAACTTTCGTGCTCCTCCTCAGTACGAACATCAATAATCTGATAATTTTTGTCATTTTGAATGTTAATAAAGTCTTCCGCGCTGATTGTTGTAAACTCGGTTGTGTTAGACCCAAGAGTCTCAATTTTTACAGACGAGCGGACTGGTAAACTAACCGCGTAGCTCTGCATAGATAATGTATCGAAGATTAGCAGTTTGTTTGTAAGCATCTCGCCAATACCTGTAATGTACTTTATGACTTCTGATGCTTGTATGCAGCCAATTATGCCGGCTACGGTTGGGATAACGCCTCCGTCGGCACAATTAGGTATATCTCTATCGTCCACGTTCGAGAAAATATCTCTATAATTCGACGAATATGTATCACCTTTCTTGATGTTCCATACACCCACCTGTCCTTCATACTTATAAATAGCACCGTAGACTAGGGGCTTTCCCGACAAAACACAGGCATCGTTAAGCAAATACCTGGTATCAAAATTATCGCTGCAATCTACGACCATATCGTAATCCCCAATAATCCTCATAACATTTTCATGTACTATTCGAGGATGACAAACTATTTTTACTTCTGGGTTTTGCTGGAGGAGTAATTCTTTTGCAACTGAAGTCTTTGGCTTACCGATATCACTCTTTTTATAAAGAATTTGCCGATGAAGATTTTTGACGTTAACCTTATCGTCATCGGCCAGTCCTAGTGTGCCGATTCCAGCAGCCGTGAGATAGAGAGCAGCCGGACAGCCCAAGCCTCCAGCACCTACAATCAACACCTTGGCCATTTTCAACTTTTTTTGTGAGGAAATCCCAAATCCGTCTAGTGGAATTTGGCAGCTATACCTAGCAAAATCATCATGCTGTGTCATTTAACACCTATTAACTCTCGCGCCTGAATCATATCAGCGGGGGTATTAACATTAACTACCGTACTTGGAAGTTTAGGATCAATCAGCTTAACAATGTCCGCGCTTTTTATCAGTGCTTTTCTGGGGCAAGAAATCGCGTCTGTTTTGAATGACTCTAATAAAATTTGAAGACTGGCTGGTTCCCATATGGCTGCTAGAGGTTCCGGCAAGCCATTAGCGGGACTTTTATACGCGGTCGCGATGAAATTAGTATCACGATTCTTAATAAGAGTTTCTGCCGCTTCATCATCAAAAAAGGGTAAATCACACGCCACTACCAGCCAACTAGCTTTAGGATATTCTTTCATTGCAGAGATTAAAGCTCCATAAGGCCCATCGACACAGACGAAATTATCTAAAATTGTTCTGTAGTTCAAATCTTCTATTTCTTTAGCTTGATCTTGGCGACAGGAAATATATGTATCCTGACAGTGTCTGTTCAGTAAGTCAGCCAAATAATACCTCTGTTTTTTACCATACCAATCGATTAGGCCCTTATCCTCACCCATCCTGCGACTTTTACCGCCAGCCAAAACCAGTCCGAAAAGCTTCTCGTCCATGATTATATTGTCTCATTCTTGTACAGCCAGAGTCTGCACAGGCTGTTTTGTTTGTAAACTGGTTGCCCTGCAGGCAATTCTATAAATGCGTTTGCTGAGCTAATACTCGTGTAGTCTCCAGAAGTATTGTTAGTCACGGGCTTGGCTCGCAAGCATGCACTGGCATCAAGATAGGTTTTTACTAGAACGAAGTGTGTTAACGCTGGGTTGATATTTACATCCTGATCGAGTATCGCTGTGACGATCGGCCGTGGCTTGACGCCCAAAGAGAGCTCGAGCCAAGGTATAACGTATCTCACCATTGATATGTAGACCGACACAGGATTTCCCGGTAGCCCGAAGATCGGCTTATCTTTAAGCGACCCAAACCATAATGGTTTACCTGGTTTTTGCTCGACGCCGTGGAAATATTTTGTAGCGCCTAGCTTGGCTAACGCAGTTTGGACATAGTCGTATTTACCTTTTGAAACGCCACCAACTGTTATGACAGCGTCAAAAGTCTTCAATGCTTTCCTGATATTTTGCATGATTAATTTTTCGTCGTCTTTGACGTGAATCATTTCGGCCTCTGCGCCGTAACTACACAAAAGGCTGTAAATTGCTAGGTCGTTTGATCTTCTTATCTGATAATCATTAACGGTTTTATCGGGATCAACCAGCTCGTCACCACTTGTAATAATAGCTATCTTGGGCGGGCTCACTACACGAACAGAGGTTTTGCCTACACTCGCCATTGTCGCTAGGAGATCCGAAGTTATAATCTGACCTGGGTGAGCCAGTAGGCTGTCTTGCTGTTTGTCTGAACCTTTGACGTGCACAAACTGGCCTTTTGATATATTCCCAACGGTTATAATCGCCAAATCACCTTTTATAACTACATCCTCTATGCGGACTACTGTATCTACGGTCTTACCCAATGCTGCGCCTGTCATTATCTGAATGCATTCACCAGCATTTTTTATTTTAATAGGCAGTGCGCCGGCAGCCTGTATGCCTGTTATTTTGAACGTGCCTTTATTAGCTGTTACAAAGTCTTTATGGCTAATCGCAACGCCATCCATTGTCGCTCTATCAAAAGCCGGAATATCTCTATCGGCCATTATTGGCTCATCAATAATCTTGCCAAGCGAATTCGCAAAATCAATACGGCTGGAGCCAAGCCCAATTTTGTGGCGTAAAACAATTCTTGCGGCTTTATCTACGTCTATCACTACCTTAAATCATAACTCAATACAATGATGGAGCAACAGAAGTTTATAAAACTATTTACAGTTATATGGTTTTATTCTATAATTGGAACTATGAGTAAAGGGCAATTCGAAGTAAAACTACCTCACGTTGAGGGTATTTCTGCTGAAGTTTTAATGGGTACCTTGCCAACAATAGACGAACTCATCGAGCTTGATGGGATGATGCCGTTAATCATAGTGTCCGAAATGCCCGACCCGATTGTGGCAACTAAAGTTATGGTAGGGGTTAGACCTTTTGATGGGCACGATGGGGTGCCCCTCATTGGAGTTCGCTTCCTCGGCAATATAGATTTATCAGATACTCAAGAAGTAGAAGATGGTATGGACGCCTTATTGCATCAAGGTCTAGATGATGGCCCTCCAATTGAAAGTGATAGAGATAAAGCCATCCGACAACAAGTTAACAAGTCCGATACTTCTATAATTTTAAGCTCCAGTTCTGTCATAGGCTCAGAAGAAACAAAACTACCCAAAAAAGATCTGTGTGCGTTCACCAGCAAAGTTTTTGCTACATCGCTGACAATTATCAGGAACCGCAATATAACAACCGGGGATCCCTCAAGCGCTAAATCTAGTCATTTGGGCAGTTTTGTACTATCGGCAACTTAGTTCTACCGCGCTTTGTATGTAGACAGGTCCTTAAACCGTTTGTTTATGTAAAAGAAAGCAATTAGAGCGCCGAGGGCCAGCATCATTAGAGCTATGGAGTATGAATGCGTCTTTTGATATGTAAATCCAAGAATTAACGGTGGTAAAAAGCCGCCTAGTCCTCCACTGGCACCTACAATTCCCGTAACACTACCCATGATGTCTGGCTTAGATAATTTTCCAACCAGCGCAAAAACTGCACCATTGCCACAGCCAAGCGCGAATGCCAAAGACAAATAAGCTATCGTGGTGCGCAACTGCAACGTTGGCTGCAATGCAACGAACATAGCCAAAACGACTACAGCTATTAGAACAATCCGGATAACATGTTTGCCGCCAACCTTATCGGCTAGCCAACCACCGACTGGTCGGGCCAAGGTTGCTAACAATACAAACCCTGCTGCTCGCGAGGCTGCGTCTGTCAAAGAAAGCCCGTAGGATACTTTTAGTAAAACGGGTAGATATACACCAAACGCAACAAAAGCACCAAAAGTAATAACATATACGGTTGCAAGGTCCCAGGTTATGCGGCTTTTTGCGGCAGAGGCGAATCTTTTAAAAGAAGAGCCCTTCGGTGGCTTCCATCCTGGAGCATTTCTACCCCAAACTATAAATATCATAGACATAACAAACAAGAGAGACGCTACTAGATAGTACGTCCATTGTCGGCCGATCGCATCATCTAGCCTAGGTGTAAGAAACCCCGATACGGCAGTTCCAGCATTTCCCATGCTATAAATTCCAAGTACCAATCCACGTTTTTCGGGCGGAAACCAGGCGCTTACAAAAGGAATTCCCACTACAAAGGCCGCGCCACCGATACCCAAAAAGATAGCAACCAAGATTAATTGTGTATAAGTATCCGAGAAAGCTAGAGCAATGACGGGTATCATAGCCAGTAAACACGTAACTGCAAACACGATACGCCCACCAAACTTATCAGTTATCATGCCCAAAATAATACGTCCGAGTGAACCTACTATGACCGGCACAGCCAAAAGCAAGGACAACGATAATGGGTTGAGTGACAGCTCACTGGCATATCTTGCGCCCAGCGGGCTGAGTAATGACCATGCCCAGAAATTAATAATCAGAGCAAGCGTTGCAATTGTTAGGGCGAAGTACGCGGCGTGAGGTTGATTATTAATGGTTTTAGCTGACATCTGAGCTAAATTGCGGCTTCCCAATCAAAGAAAACGGTATCTTCGCGATAACCGCCACGACCCGCTCCAACATGATCGAAACTTTCGACAAATTCGATTGATCTGATGTATTTTGCCATTTTATAGCCATACTTCTTTTCGCAACGTAGTCTGAGCGGGGCTCCGTGATCCATAGGCAGAGTTTCGCCGTTCATTTCGTAGGCGAGGATAGTTTGGTCGTCGTACATGTCTTCCGCCCGTAACCCAGAATAATATGCACGCCCTTGATCATCGATATCGTAGCAGTGAAACAGCACGTATTTGGCATTAGCTTTTGGTTTGCATAGCCTCATCACATCAGCCATAGGTAAACCACCCCATTCAGCGACAGCAGTCCAGCCTTGTATACAGTTGTGCTTTGTTATCTGGTCCTGTTTCTTGAGCGCTTTTATATCTTCAAGTGACATGTCCAAGGGTTCATCGACTAACCCGTAAACTTTGAGTCGCCAATCTTTAAAATTGTTAGCCTTAAGCTTTTCATATTCTTCTGACTTTGGCGGATAGCCGTTGACTCTAAAGAACGGCGAAATATCTTTCTTTGAGTAATGCTGTCTAGATTTCAACTTGCCAAAAAACAAACGTACCACAGGTGTATAAAACTTAATTAATATCCGGCGCAACCTCACTTGATCGCCCAATGTAAAGAACGATGCCCAGACGTTAAATGCCACGAGCAAGATCAACGCCATTAAGAAAATGGTGAGGGCTAACGCAAAGTTAACATCGGTACTACCTAGGGTTATTCTTTTAACGCTGTCATAAAAGTGAAACCCAAGTGCCATGGTTATGTGCACGAGTATGAACAACGAGAAAGCAACCATTCCTATGAAGTGAAAACTTCTGGCAACTTGCCGTCGCCCGCCAAAAAGATTTAAGAACTTGGGGAATCGTGCTACTAACGCAGGAGATAATGCGATTCCGGTTATAATCATTGCAGGAGCTAATATGAACACAACTCCGGCGTACGTTAACTGCTGAAGCGCGTTATAGCCACCGGCTTCGGGCGGGATGTTAAACGTCAAATAGCTGTACATAATGTCAATAGCTCTGTGAAACACACCAAAATCAGTTGGTATAAGCCTGCGCCACTGACCAGTTGTAAACAAAAATCCCATGTAAATAAAACCAGTGACTAGCCATATAATTGCAGTTGTGAAATGCCAATGACGTGCGGAGCCTAGATTATGGTTACCTCCTGGTAATGCTAGCTTGCCGGGGTCTTCGGCTTCGTCAAGTGACGTCCAAAGCTTATCTTTTGGCATAATCTTTTTACCAAATCGTAACCAGTGATTATCGTCTTTGGTATCATCGGTCCAATACAATTTTGGGTGATCAAATAGTATCTGTATGCCACTTCGAATAAGTAGCACTAAGCAAAATAGGTTAATTAAGTGAACAATAATTATGAATGTTGGTATATCTGATGATCCTTGCATGAGAAGCCTAGTCCCTTACCCGAAGCTTTATTGTATGCTTACAGTTTATATCTTGGCTGTACCTAATTCTAGTCATTGTACTTATCCTAACATTTATTAATTAAGTGTTTGCTGCTCATAACCTTAAAAATCATAATAGAGTCGACCAGTAGTACCAGAAGTGTTGTAGTAATATCCCAAATATTGCTAAGTACCAGACTAACAAGATGTCGCCATGATGTCTTTGTATAAAATGTGACAACGTCTGAAATTTGTTGGGGAGTCGTATGTTTTTCTCTTGTAGATTGTAGAGCGTGATATACCAGAAGGTCGGGATAGTGATCATCCACACTACAAAGCACCAAGGACATATAGCATTTATTCTATATACCCCTTGAAAAAATAAATAATGCATAAAGATTATGCCTAGGGTTGCGGCTAACTGAGCACCAATCCAAACCCATCTTTTAACCTTTGCGCCACCAGCCAGCAGAAACCCAAAAGTAAACAACATACTGAAGGCTATTAGTCCAAACACGGTATTCGGCACACCCAACAGACTAGCTTGTTCTGTTTTCATAACAGAGCCACAACTTAAAATTGGATTTATATTACAGCTTGGCTCGTAGCTTTTGTCTATAAGGACATGTATCTTGTCATAAGTCAGGGCGAAAGACGCGACAATGCCAACAACCCCAGCCACTATTAAAATATACGGCAATACTTTGTTTAGTGGTGTACGGCCTCTTTGGGTTATCGGCATGTTGCTAATTAACCCTTCCTAGTACGAGAAACAGAGCAGCGGTGAGCAGTATAGAACCACTAGCAAGCGCCACGTATGCTACCATACCCGCGATCTTGCCAATAGTACCAAAGCCGTAACCACCCATGAGTAATAAGCCCTTTAGAGTTTCACCCTGGAATAATAGCTCCTTTTGCTGATGCAACTTTTTATCATCGGGATTCTTCATTGACGCAGCACTGATTTCAGCATACGTTTTGCCATTAGAAATTTTTTTCAGATGCCTACCAATAAATCCATTTGCATACGCCCTGGCTTTCTCAGGAGTATCAACAAGCTGTCCGGCATACTGTTGTAAGTCGGGGTATGTTGCAGGGTTAAGTGCTGAGCTACCTTTTTCGGGAAAGTATATCTTTTGGGCTGTCAATTCGTCTTTGACTAGATTGCTAACAAAGTTGTGCGCCCATAATGCTAGACAACCGACTATTAAAAATAACACGACCACGAGACAAAGGAAGCTCAACACTTTATTTATTGCTCGGTTTAGAGTTTGTCATTTTATTCCTTATTTATAGGGTAATTAGCTGTATCATATCAACAGCGCTAAAATAAATATGTGACGGCCATCAACTTTTCCCCCGGCCGACCAGGAATGATGTGATGAACCAACAGATACTAGATAAACTAAACGAGCACTTCAGTAAATATGAGCTAAAGAAGTATGCTAAAGGCGAGATATTGACGCTTGCTAATCACGAACCAGGGGGCGTTTCACTGCTGGTGAGCGGTCTCGTTGAGCAGTACGACATCACACCGGGGGGAAATAATCTAATTGTTAATGTATTTAAGCCGCCTGCTTTTTTCCCTATGTCGTGGGCAATCAACCATACCAAGAATACTTATTTTTATGGCGCTTTAACTGATGTTGAGCTGAAGCAAGCCAATGCTGACGAAACCGTGGTTTTTCTGAAAGCAAATCCTGACGTCATGTTCGACCTTTTAAGTCGAGTATATAAGGGTACTGACGCTTTGCTAAGACGGTTGGTAGTGGCTACAAGTGGCGCGGCGGTCAGCCGCCTAATGTTTGAATTATTGATAGAGGCTTACCGGTTTGGGGTTGAAATTGATAACAACACGGTGTTAATAAAGGTACGGCAAACTGCTTTAGCCGACCGGAGTGGACTAGCTAGAGAAACAGTCAGTCGTGAATTACACAAGCTTGAACAGCAGGATCTGATAGGACTTAGTGGGCAAAGAATCACTATTGACACTAAAAAACTTGAGCAAAAACTAGGACTTAATCACTTATAAACACTTGGGTTTGATCCTTTTTTGTTACCGCCTGCACCTTGTGGAAGCAAGTAAAAAGAGCCGCATGCATCACGGCCCTTTTAGATAACTTTGTGTTTATTGTAAGCTAATCTTTATACCTCCCGAGAACGCACTGTCGTGAAGTTCAGCAGTAGTTGGTGTCTTGTCTTTTGGTAGATCGAAGACGAGGATGCCCGTCACGCTATTGCCTGGGTTGATCTGATTCAGGAAAGTACTTCCTTGTGGGTTCGCATACAGTGAAGCTGTGCCGTCGGCAGAGAACTTGGCGTTTGCTGCATCATACAGATATTGGCTGGAGCTGTCGAAGGTTTGTGCTTCGTTACCTATATTCTTAACCGTCACGTTCACAAGGCAGAACTGTCCCTGTGCCTGCTTGGTAAGGTATTCGTTAGTTCCGACTGATGTCTTGCCACATTCCATACTTGCTACGGTGAACTCGAATTTACCATCTCTGGCTACTTCGCCAACCTTAGCCATAGCTGGCTTACTATTGGTTTTGGCTGTGTCCGATCGTTTGTCACCACCGCTTGTTGTAGTGGTTGACTTGCTACCATCTGCTGCACTGGCAATTATTCCTATAACAATGAAGGCACCTATTACAGTTAGTATTTTGTGTCTTTTAAACCAGTTTCCGGTTTTATCTTTTGACATTTGACAGCCCTCCTTAGGCCTAAATTAGTTATTGGAGGCTGTCTCTAGATATACAAAAGGACAGCCACGCTAGACTGTCTAGGCCTCGAATAAGCGGTTAAGCCTACTCTTTTCACGTAGCTGCCCATTCTTATGGCTTAACCACGTGGAAAAACGTGTAACTCACTTATTCGAAACCTAGACTCTAGCATTGTGCCGCTAACTAGTGTGCCAATGCTAGAGGTGGGGAGCATTTTGAGGCCCTATGATCGTTTCTTGTGCTCGTCTAAATATTTAATGGCATAGTACTCAACGGTTCTACCGTCACGAACGTTGCCAATTGCAAAAGATATCTCCCAACGAACATTCGTTTGAATGTAATTGAGCCCCATAGATATTGCATCGGCAAGATCGTCATATTTTTCAACCCCAAAGCCCACAAGTTGTTGCACTACTGGTGCTATATTGCGGTCTTTTGGAAAGTATACTTTTCCCATCTGAAACAGCGCACTAGCTAATTGCAAACGTGCTCGCTTATCCGTATGTACTCGAATACCTTTAGCTTTTAGGTCACGGTCACGCAACTGCTCTGTGACTGCTGCTTGGTATTGCACCTGTTCTACCAGCACCATTGGTGTTTGCTTGCTACCTTGTGCCAAGTTCTGGTACATAACGGTAATTCGATCTAGTGTATCCATATGTGTTAGTTTGTCGTTTACATACCTAACGTCAATGTAATACCGCCTATCCTCGGGCTTGAAACCGTACAGGTGAATTATGACCACAGCTGTTTTGTCGGCAGTAGCAGCCTGAGAGATAGCAAGGTCAACAGAAATAAACGAATTAATATACTCGTTGTCGCTGGTGCGAGCTGGTAACTCGCCGTAGTACTGTACCCAACGGGAATCTATCACCTGGTCTTCGTCAGGGATGATCCTAAGCATATATTCTCGCTCCCACGAGATTTTATTGCCAATTGACCTCCGAAGCTTATTGAGTGACGCCTTGTCAGGATACTTGCCAATCCAAAGGCTTTTATTGCCTTTAGCTATTGGCCAAGCGTAGTACTTGCCGTCAATTTCATCATTGTCGATTCGCTCTTTAAGGCGCATTAGTAGCGAATCCTCGTGGAGTAAATTACCGACAGCTATTCGTTTGGTATTGGTGTCGCCAGCAGGGATTATCTCGCTGGTGTACCAATCAAAAGTCTTGTTGCGGCCCTCTCGGGTTTTAACCGAAGCCATATCCTCAACGTCGTCAGCAATTATCAGGTCGGGGCGGTAGCGCCCATGACGGATGCCACGAACACTTTGCTCGGTAGATATCGCCGTAATGCGAGCGTTGAACTTTGGAATGTAGAGCGAGGTTGAACCCCATTCTTCACGCTGTTCGACAAATGGGCCTAAGTCATTTTTGAGTAGTTCATTGCTTTCTAGCTCACGCTTGATGTTAGTAAGGTGAACTCTGGCCTGGTACTGTGTTTGGCTGGCTATCAGCACAAACTTCTTTTGTTGTTTACCAAGTACTGCCCATATCGGGTAGGACATGGTCATTATTGTTGATTTACCAGAGCCACGGAAGGCCACCACTACGGATAGCGGATTCTCCTCATCCTCGGTAATCGCAAACAATGATTTATGCAGTTCCGCCGTTTGGCATGTCAGGTATGCCGCAAAGTAGGTCGAAAAGAACCATTCATGGCTCTCAGACGTTACTGCTGTTCTAAGTTTCCTATCTACAAATAGTTTGTCTTGTAATTCATCGTTATTCATCTTGTGTCTCCTTATTATTTTCGGTTGTTAATCCTGCTAATTTAAGGGCTTGCGCTACCAGTTCGGCTTGTTCTGGTGTTAATTCCTGCTGAACTGATTCAATCTTGGCGTCGAGTTCAATTCGGGTGCGATAGCTACGGTGATGGTGCTTAAGCCAGAACATTACCGCCGTCATGTTTTGATCTTTAATGGCACTAATAAGCTGTGACTCTGCTAGGTCATTTACGACACTAGAACTTTGCTCGATCGCTTCGTCGCAAGCTTCAGCAAAAGCTTCGTCGTCTTTCCGCCACCGGTAATAGGTGCTTCTTGGCACGTTAGCTTGGTTGCAGGCTGCTTCCACAATTGGCGTTTTAACTAACCGTAGGAGTAGTCGTTTCTTATCGGCTGTTTGATTGCGACTCACGATAGTTTCTCCCGTTCTAAGCCTGTTAATTGCTCCCAGCGAGTTGCAATAATCTCGCAGTACTCGGGATCAAGTTCAACAGTCAGGCATGTTCGACCAGTCTGTTCAGCGGCCATTAATGTACTACCGCTACCAGCAAAGCCATCGAAGATCACACCAGCAACGCTAGAGCTATTCAGAATAAGTCGGCGAAGTAGTCCGACTGGCTTCATGGTCGGGTGTAGTTTGCTTTTATTGGGTCTTGGGTAGACGAGGATGCTCTTATCTTTGCTTTTAGCAAAGGCGTGAGTCCCGTACCAGCCGTAAAGAATCAGCTCATGCTGAGGTAAGTAGTCTAGCCGTCCGATCACGGCGTGAGTTTTTGCCCATATGAGTAGTTGAGCAAATTTACCGCCAGTAGCTTTCAGTGCAGTGACTGTTGGTATCAACATCTTATCGGAGTTGAAAATGTAGATGGTATTCTTGCGATCTAAGTACGGTTTAACCGCTAACAGCCAGTCTTCGGTGAACTTCTGGTAGGCTGATTCATCAATAATGTTATCGTTGGCAATAACTTTGTCCGTTGCCAGTTTGGCAATACCACGTTTGCTCTCAACGTAAGAAATTCCGTACGGGGGGTCACAGAGAATCACGGCTATTTTGTCATCACCAACTAGTCGTTTTACGAGTTCTTGGTCACTGGAACTGCCACAAGCTAAGCGGTGCCTACCTAGCTGATATATTTCGCCCGACTTCATAGCTTTACCGCCTTTTCGCCAGTCATTGCTTCCCAGCGGTCAATAATGACTTGGCAGAACACAGGTTCAATTTCGCTAAGCAAAGACACTCGCTTCATTTGCTCAGAGGCAATAAGCGTTGACCCAGAGCCACCGAATACATCAAGCACGACATCACCAACTTTCGTGCAACGCTTTAAGGGCTTTTCGTGGAGTGTGACTGGCTTTTGAGTCGGGTGTTGGTAATCTTGCCCAGCTTCTCGCTTAGCAAGCCAGATGTCGAAGAGGTCGACTATGTCATCAATACTGCGGTTACCCGAAGCCACGTCCTTATTGAGAATTTCAGTCAGATTTCTACTGCTGTCAGCTAAATACGGTGTACCTCTTGTTGCGTAAACGCATGGCTCGTAGGCTTTATTGAAAGCAACTTGTGGCACCACGTTAAAGCCGTTCTTGATCCATAGACAAACTCGTCTATTCTTCAAACTATGTTCGGTCATTAAGGCTTGCAGTAGCCCAATATATGTCTGGTCGCAGTACATGAATATATGGGCGTTGACCTCTAGGGTTGGTAGCGAGGCTACAAGGATGTTGCCCAAGAAGCTTGAATACTCGACTTCGCTTTTATTGTCATTTGTTTTTCCGCCATAACCAGCCTTTAGCCCAACACCTTTGTCGTAGTCGAGTCCAATGTTGTAGACGGGATCACTATAGAACATGGTTGGCTTACTGTCTCCAACCAGTCTTTTGATAATTGCTGGGTCTGCGGAATCGCCACAAATCAGACGATGTTTGCCCAGCTGAAAAAGATCGCCTAGCTGAATGGTCGTTTCGGCTGCTTTTTTGACAGCTTTCTCTTGGTCAAAATCGTCGTCATCGGTTTCTAGCGCTTCGTTCCAGATGTCGCCGAGGTCGCTGTCATCAAAGCCGACGTCGAGTAGCTCGCTAATATCGAAGTTTTTAAGAAGTTCTAGGTCGAATTCACCAGTGTTGCGGTTCAGGCGAAGGTTTAAAGCGCGTTCATGCTTCTCATCGAGGTCAATAAAGACAACTGGTACTTTTGTGTAGCCGAGATGTAGCGCCGCTTTCAGCCTTTGATGTCCCCCTATGAGGTTTCCATATCTCTCGGGTTTAGAGTTTACTACTAATGGCTCGACAAACGAGTATTGCCGAAGGCTCTCGACCAGTTGGGCAAAATCTTCGTCTGAAATCTTGCGAGGGTTGTAGGGAGAGGGCTTTATCTCATTTATGTTGATTTGTTGAACAATTAGTTTGTCTGGCATAACTTTTCCTTTCGTTATGCCTGTAATTAAAAAGAATCCTGCCATGTTACGGGAGGACTCTTAAGGGTCTCTACTACTGTTTCTAAACTGCTACTATGCCATTTAGGGCGATGCCCTCGGTTCTGACTAGCGTGTAGTCTAGCTCATATCCCTCTTGCTTAAGCTTGTACTTCAAATCTTTAAATGCCTTAATGCGATCACCAGCACCAATATGACTTTCTATATCTTCATAGGTCACGACCTCCGAAATGTTCATAAGAAGCCTATGCAGAAACCTGCCAGTGCGTGATGTACGTGAATGAAGTCTGAAAATAGTTGTGCTACCAAATATAAAATACCCATAAGGATTTACGACTGCCTGTAGATACCTATCCTTCGGTTTGTGCTGCTCGGCTGGGGGAGTTACATATATAATAGGCTTCCAACTCAAGGTAGCTAGCAACGGCTGTACCAGGTTTGCCATAGCTAAACTTAAGGCCTCCATAGTTTTCTTGAAATATTCACTAATCATTTTTAGTGCTTGACGCAATGGCGTTACGTATACGTCGACTACTTGCTGTGCCATTTTTTGGATGGTTTTTAGTGATTCAGATACCGGCGACATATCCGGAATAATTGGTACTACTAATGCGATCTTAAACTGACTCGCCACGATTGCTGGTTCGGCAGGGGCACCCATTACTAGCTAAACCTTCCTGCTGACTAGGCAGTAATCAGTTGTTAATTTATCGCCTTTTTCTCTATTGTTTTGCCACTGTAAGGCTTGTAAATTACCGAGGACATCTGTTCCACCGCGTGCGACGGGATTGATATGATCAATCTCCCAGCCATTACCATTTTCTACGGTTTTACCATACTCATTCCAAGCAATTAGAGCACCACAGCTATCCATGCGCATAGTACCAGGGTCAAAACCATTTACAGCGCTGGCTTTTTGCCACACGGCTAGCTTGTCTGAATCTGTAAATCCTCGTCCGCCACTTGTTGTGCCGTAGTTTCTAGTGGAAGGTAAGTTAGGGTACATTGCTAACCTCGCTTGCCGACTTTCGCTGGTTTAGCGACAGTCTCTTTTACTGTTGTATTTGGGTGCACCTTAGCATAGCTGGGCTTTACGTACTGTCCAGACTTTGCGCTTCGATACTTTGGTGTTGGTTGTGTTACCATTGTGGCCTCCTTCTGTTTCGGATATACCCTCCGAAGGTGTTAATAAGTTTGTAATTACTATTTTATCAAAACGATAAATCTTTGTAAAGTATTTTGTGTATGTTAATATATCAATATGATAAACAACCTAGAAAAAAGCCCTTCGACAATAGGGCAACGTATAAAAGCT
>ERZ724505.1244-NODE-1244-length-14312-cov-5.840640_pt1 | contig 14312 bp, 12 predicted proteins | sample MGYA00376038_ERZ724505 | MGnify/ENA primary metagenome ERZ724505 (study PRJEB28724, sample SAMN07190884) | wastewater metagenome | isolation source: effluent of sewage treatment plant in Hong Hong | place: Hong Kong | collected 2016-03-17 ... | reverse complement strand
TCATCTTCTATTGACATTACGATAGGAGCATTATATATATTTTTCTCTATTCTACTAATAGGGTGTACTGAATTGCTTTTAATTTTGGTTATAACCCCATATTTAGCTCTTAGTAGATAGGTAAATACTTCTAGAACCTCGTATAGAGTTCCCCATATTTCTTCAATTCTGAGCCTATCATTGAGGTCTATTGATTGCCAATCTATATTGAACTCGGAGACTGCGGGCATCACAAAAGGGGGATCCTCACTTATTAACTCCATATTGGATTTGGAGTATACTATCTGTTTAGTCAATAAGTTGGAGTGATGGACGCTACCTTTAAGGGTATATTTTGATAGTATATTGAAGAACTCTTCTCCCATGTCTATTAACATAGGAACTAGAATTTTATCTACACCAAGTAGTATACCACAGGAAGGCTCGGATTGTTCTTTACTGGTAATTAACGATAAAAGTTTTAGTAGATCCATAACTTGCAGCCCTCCTTTGTAATAGAAGTAAGTAATCAACTATTTCTTGTAAGTGAAAAAACATACTTATATATTTGGGTCTGTTTTTTATAATCTCTACAAGGGCTTCTACTGACTTTAGTGGAATTATTGTGTTACTAGGAGTTACTATGAAGTTAAATATCTCTCTCGGTATTGAGGAGGTAGGCCGAAATAATATGTCTCTAAGAGGGGTGACAGGAATTTCGTTATTCACTATGGGAATACCGATTTCTGACGTATCTATATAAGCCAAACTAGGAGAAGTGGACTTGGGGGAGAAATTTTTAGCCAAATCCTTAGACAACAATTTCACTGTCTGCTTATTGAGGTTAGTTTTACTCGGATTTGTAAAGAAATCAGCTCTACTACTTAAATTAATCCATATCTGTAATACACCATCCTCTTGTTTTTTCCCCCCTGGGCGACCACTTTCACTGGGGGATAGTGAGTTTGAAAAGATAATGCGGGATATGTATAAAGGGATCTTATATTTATGTAATTTTTCAATTCCAAGTCTTAAATATTCTAGAATTGTCCTTATCCGTTTCTCGGCTTTATTAATATTGCTGGCATCAATATAGAATTGTAGATACTCGAATTCTATGGAAGATGAAGATACTATCCTTTGTCTTTCAGGTTCACTAGATATTAATACTGCGACAACATCTTTCAGGTTTTTATTTGGAAATCCAGTACCTATAGAGTCCCCCCTCACAAATACTTCCAGGCCATTAATATGTAGGGATATATTCGCCTTGGCAGTTATATTTCTGGTGAGAGATTCAGTAATATCAATAGTTTTTATTATGTTTCCGGCTCTGTCCGAATTATTTATCCTATCCAAACATCTTTTTTCTACTAATATTTTAGACATGATTGTAAATATATTTACTAAAAAAAGATTGAATAATCTCAACTCTTTTTTTTGATTTATATACCTCAGGTTTTCTACCTGATTTTTTTCCTAGTGAAAGGATTTATTTCTAACTAAATTTTTCTACGCTTCTACCCTACATTCATAGGGGAAGAGTTCAACCCTTATTGCCGCTCCTCAGCGAGAAGACGATTTCCCGAACTTGACCTTCCGGCGTGTCCACAACTGTTTGTGTGCTGGTCATGGTAGCAAGCTCTCGAATCCGAGACGAGTACATGTTTTGTACATCTGTCGGAGAGAAGTCGCCCGGAACATTGTAGATCGAGTCCAACGAGGGAATTTTGATTACTGTCTTAATTATGGCCATAATTTTTCTTTTCGTAAAAAAAGATTAGAGACTTATCCTAACTTTTCAGGTAAGATAACACTTACGCATATTTTATATGCAACTATCTTATACCAGATATTGGCTAATTATTGAATTATAATATTTGTAATGAGTAAAGAGATAACTAACTCTGACCTGGCTCAAGCCCTCTTACAGTTGAAGGGGAAGCCTTTAGACCTACAAAGTTATAAGCCCTTCAAATTAATATATGATTTGAATCCCCCTTCTTTAACCGCTTGTTGCGGAAGACAAGTCGGTAAGTCTGTGAGTTTGGCTAGTATTATAATAACTTCAAGTATAATTAGGAAATTCTTTACTACTCTATTTATAAGCCCTTTAGCCCAACAAACATCAAGGTTCTCTTCCCAGTATTTAGAACCTTTCATGAATTCTCCAATAATTAAGAATCATTTTACTGATTCATCTACAAAGAAAAATGTATTTTTAAAGACTTTCACTACAGGGTCATCAGTAATATTGGGATACGCAGAGACTGAGCAGGATGCAGACAGAATCAGAGGAGTTGCAGCAGATCAATTTAATTACGATGAAGTACAAGATTCTAGCCTTGAAGCCTTACCTATATTAGAAGAAACTTTAGCAGCTTCGGAATTTTCATATAAAAGATACACTGGTACGGCTAAGGGGGAAGCAAATACCTTAACTATCTTGTTCAAACGTTCTAATATGCTTGAATGGGTAGTAAAATGTCCTTCTTGTAACCATTATGCTATACCTAATGATTTTGAAACTTGTCTAAAAATCATTAGTTCTAATCCTAATGGACCAGGATGCCCAAAGTGTGGAACTTTCTTGGATATGAGTACAGGAACATGGCTGGCTGGGAAACCTTCTGAAAAGGTCCATATGGGAGTACATATTCCTCAGTTCTCCATTCCTGCTAGAACTACCCCAAAGAAATGGGCAGAACTGATAGATAAAGCTGGGAGATACACCACTGTTAAGTTGAGTAACGAAGTATTCGGGTTGCCTGTCGGGTCAGGAGGACGACCCCTATCCTTAAAAGAAGTGAAAGCTGTATGTAATCCAAGTATTACTCATTTCGATAAAAATTTCCCTATGGATAATAGAAATATCCTTACTACAGTATTGGGGGTTGACTGGAGTGTAACAGGGTCTACTAAAAGTTACACAGTAGCTTCTGTGTTAGGTTATGACTATGTAGGTAAAGCTTACTTATTATATTCAAAGAAGTTCGAGGGTATTGATATTCTTAGGCAGGTTGCTGAGGTAATTGATATATTCAAATTATTTAATTGTTCTCACATGGCATCCGATAGAGGTGTAGGCGTAGTCCAAGGCCAATTAATGCAAAAAGCGTTGGGTGCTGAAAAGGTTCATATGATTAACTATGTTGCAGGAAAGACTAATCTTAGATACGATAAGGATGGAAACTACTTCGCAGCAGATAGAACTCTGAATATGGATACTATGGTTATTAAAACTAAGATGGGTCCAGCAAAACTGGAGTGCCCTAGCTGGGAGGTGATGGAATCTTTTTGGGAAGATGCCCTTCATTTATTCGAAGAAGAAACTAGGGCAGGTAGAAGAGTATATAGAAAAGACGAGGATGCTACTGATGACTTTTTCCATTCCTTAGTCTTCGCCAATATTGCCTATATGATTCTGAAAGAAGAGTTTGTATATCAAGATAAGGAAGCTGTTGAAGAATCTGTATTTGACTTTTGAGAAAATAGATTTATAATAATCGATATGAATAAATCAGAATCACCTAAAGACTCTTCGCCTGAAAATAAAAAAGACTCTACCGCTCCAAAATATTCGGAAGAAGAATTATCAGCAATCTTCGATGAAATTATATTCTCTGGAGAATATGCTGAAGATTTCAAGATCAAAGGTAAATTACCTGTAACTTTAAGGACTAGGACTGCTGAAGAAATTGATAAGATACAACATCATCTTGATGCCTCGGGTTCCAACCTTATAGCAACTATCGAATCTATCAGATCACTTATGCATTTACAATATGCCATTGTTAAATATAAAGGAGAAGATTTATCCGTCTATAAAATAGAGGAAAAAGCTGGCTTTATAAATAAACTCCCAGGTCCTATAGTAGCGGCATTAATTAATACTTTGGCTAAGTTTGACGAAAAAGTTGCAATGGCGTGTAAGGAAGGGGAAGTAAATTTTTAACAAAACCCTGGGCATTGCAGAGAATGAATCTGCACTTTCGAGGGATTCAGGTACCAGCCCTAGGAAGTCTCAGGGATATAATGTACCGAAGATATTTAACGTATGAAGCTAAAACAGAAGCAAAAAAACAACAATTAAATCTCCTTCATGCCATTGGAGGAATAATTGTTGATCCGGATAAAAGGAGTAGATGGGAAAGACAAGTAAAGACTACGTATGAAGAATATGTAAGTTTATTATTCGGCGTTGAAATCCAAAATATTAACTCCGAAGAAGAAACCTTGAAGAACTTCTATAAACGGGTAATAAAACCATCCAATCCTAAGTTGAAGAGAGGTAATAATCGTAAATTAGTAGTTGAAAACTTACCAGAGTTTTAAGATTAGTTAAAATATTAAGACTACTATTTATTATGAATCCTCGTGGACCAACAACAGATATATTCAGAAGTGAAGCAGATCAATCAGCAAACAGCTTTTCAAACCCTCTGAATGTATCCCATTTATACCCTGGGTGGGGTATAAATCCAAATTACCAAACCCCTGCATACGATTCTCCATATAGGCCTGCCTATTCAGGCCCAAACCCATATGGAGCATATGGTAATCCCGGATTTTTTGGGGGATTGAACCAACTATATAATCCTCTACATAATTCCCCTTACTGGGGTAATCCAGTAGATAATAACAGAGGAGCTTTAGAAGCAGTTTCTCATAATCCTATGGATATGGCTATGAACATAGGACAAAACTGGATTAGCCCTATCGCTTCCTTCATGCTGGCTAATAAATTTCTACCCAAAGTAGGATCTTCAATAGGAAGAGGGCTATTCGGAGGACTTGGTACGGGCTTGGGATTAGGGTCTGCTGGGTCCGGAATAATGGGAGCAGTTGGAGGTTTTGTAGGAGGTATGGCCCTTCCTCTGGCAGGAGGCTTAGCTCTGTCTCATGGAATTGATTCTCTAATATATCAACCTTATATGAGACAAAGACAAATGGGGAGAGACCTTAGAGACAACTTTGCGGGGATAACTTTTGGAGATACTGGGGGAAATGTAATCTCTGGAAGAGGCTTATCCTTCATGGAATCAGCTAGGATGTCCTCTAATTTGGACTTGGCTGGGGTCAAGGATATGACCTTTAATGCTAATCAATATTCTGGCATAGCTTCAATGGGTATGAGAGCGGGTCTTTTTGACGACGTTTCTTCTAAAGGGATAGTAAGCCGGGTATCCTCCATAGCTGATCAGATCAAATTAATTGTTGCTATTTCAAAAGATCCTAATATACAGAATGCTATAGAAGAACTTAGCAAATTAAGAGCAGGAGGAGCTAGCCTAATAGGAGGAGGGGGTTCCCAGGCTATGTCAGCCTATGGGACTATTGGTATGCATGCTAGTGCTGCTGGGGTATCCGTACAAAGACTAATGAACACTGTTGGTGCTCAAGGGCAGTACTTATACCAAATGAACGGACTTACTCCTTATTTAGGACAAATAGCCGCTGCTTCTGCTTTCTCTGGATTCGAATCTTCCAGAAGACTTGGAATAATTTCTACTGCTCAATTAGCTAGAATGGGAGGATCAGAAGGGGCTACACAATCTTATCTCTCGGGTCAAATAGCGGGAGCCATGACCCCATATAATCAAATGGTTCTTGCTAATCAATTCTTAGGAGGGACTAATGTAGGAGGTATCTCCGCCAATCTCTCCGCCTTTGGAACTATGGCGGGAAGAGATCCTTTAAGAACAGCTGGAGCTATGGCTCTATACAAGAACCAAATGATTAGCTCTCAACTTGCTAATGATCCTAGAGCTGCGGAGAGACAGGCTATTGAGTACTTAGATAGTATACATAGAAGACCTGGAGCTAGAGGGCAGTATTCTCCTGAAGAAGTCGCCGCAGTGATGCAAAATATATTTGGATATACCCCAGACCAAATGCAAGCATATGCTTCTAGACGAGCAGGGGATATGGACCCGACTAAAGTCGCGCAGAATATCAAATCGGCAGGGGCACAAAGAGAAGAATTATTACGACAAGCCCTCAGTCAGAATATGCTGTACGGTGGGGGTTTAGTTTCATACGCCAGGCCTGTGGTTAAAGCTATAAAAGAAGTACAGGCTGGAGGTTCTGCCGGTATGGGAGGGCTTAACAAGTACTTAGGCTTTACTGGAGATTTTTGGTCAGGTTTATGGGATAGAATGATTCATGGGGGAACTTTAGGTAAACCAGAACAAGTTTCCGATGAATTAGCTTATGCTAAGACCCAAGGTGGAGCAGGAAGTGCTTATGATAGCCTTTCTCTGTTAGGTCAAGCTATGTCTGTGTATGGTGGCTCCGAGAGTATTGATGACGCTCTAGGTAGTGGTAAATATGGGGCTTTATCCAGTGCACTATCTGGTCTTTCTGGAAAAGCTAGGGAAAAGAGGATTAAAGAATTAGTTAATAGAGCTTTAAAATCCGGACTATGGCAGGGTGCTGGTATAACCTCCAGACTTAGGATGACCCCAGAGCAGGTAGCAGCTAATCCCGCTCAGTTCAGTAGTGATCCAAGTGTGCTTAAAGCCCTTAGAGATGCAGGCGGGGATATTGGGAAAGTCAAAGCCATCATGGCAGGGGAAATTTCTCGTAGAGGGGGAGGTTCTCTTAGGGGTAGTTCTGTTAATATTGCTGAGGATTTCTCCAGGGATGAAGCAAGGAGTATATTAAATATACTTAATTCATCTTCCTCTAAGGTATCCGAAGAAGTAGAAGCATCGACTGGAGGAGTGGATTGGACTTTGTTTAATGTATCCACTAATAGGATTGATGGGGCTAGCAAACTTATGTATGAAGCGGCTATAATACAAAAGAGACTAGCTCAACAAGAAGATGATAAATCCAAAGACACCAGAAAAGAAGGAAGATAATGGCTATAGTATCCCAAGCTAGAAATGATTATGTGATACCCAGTATGTATCCTCTCACTCCGATAAATATGTATCTGGAGAGAATAAAAACTATTTCTAATAGTTTAAGGACTATGAATGCAGGGCTGACATATGTTCCTTTCGATTTTGGAGGTTTATTAGGCCAACAACAATCACTAACTGTTAACTCGGTTATCAAAGTAATAGATTTTCAAGTGAATAGCAATTAATTATGTCAGCTTTAGATACAACTACCAACACATTCGGAAACTTGGCAAATACCGGAACGCAGAAAGCTGCTATAAACGCTGCTGACACTGTTAGCACATTAGCCAGAAATGGTAATAGTGTAAATACAGTTTTGCAAAAGAATGGACCCCTACAACAAAACGAAAGATTGTACTCTGCTAGGTCTAGGTATGCTTCGGTATCTTCTCAGCCTTCTGGGGGATCTAATGTATTAGAAGCTAGAGGTCAATGGGCTTTCATGAAGTTATTAACTTCTCAAAAGCAGTTAAGTGAATATATTAATGGTTCAACCACTAGACAATTATCCCCAGGCAGCCAATCATTGTTAGGGCAGGGAGGGGTAGTTGCGGGTATGGCAGACACGTCCGGAACTAATAATCCTCCAGGGTATGACAAATTCTTATTAACGGATGTATCCTGTACTCTTAATGAAAAGACTCAGATTAGTGAAGTATTCGGGGATAACGAAGTAGTATATTATTTTGGTAAAAGCCCTATGTTATTTAACATAGGAGGTTTGCTTATTGATAGCATTGATAACGATTGGTTCGTTACTTGGTTAAAGCTATATTCCGACTTTTTGAGAGGTACACAAACTGCTCAGAATTATGAGTTAATAAAGCTAGTGCTTCCTAATATGGTATTAACAGGCACTATAATGAATTTTTCTTGGCATCAAACCAGCACTAGAGACGTTGATATCCCATTTAGTTTCCAATTCGTTGCCAAAAAGATAGAACCTTTACCTGCCGTTAAAGATGGTATGGTGATGACTAATAGATTAGCTTACGTAGACTTTGCTAAGGCAGGTAACTTCGTGTCTACAAAACAAATAAATAGTCTAAAAAATCAGTTATCCAACTTATCTTCAGTTATCCAAGACCCAACTTCTAGTCTGAGAGATAAAGCTAATGCTTTGTCTGGTATTGGGTCTAATCTTGGTGGCTCGTTTGGGAGTTCAACTAGTGCTAATAAAGGTTTCCTGTCTGGATTCCAGGCTACTATCGATGGATGGAATTCCTCAAGTAAAAACTTTTTTAATAGTATTCAGTCCTCTGCCTTATTTCAAAGCGTAACTTCCTCTTTGAACGGTATTCGAACTAATTTATTCTCTCCAATATATGGGGTGATCTCATCGTTGATGAAGTTAGTTTCTAATACTTATAACTCAGCAGTAAAAACAGTATTGGGATTCATTACTCCTGTTAGAAATTTATTAAGAGACATAACCAACTTAAGCCAACAAGCCATTTCTTTGGTCAATCTGGTTAATAATTCCATAACTAACTTTGGTAGAGTTATAGTAGGACAAGTTAGAGGGTTAAATACAGATTTTAATAACGCCATAAAATCATTAAGTAAAGCAGCAGGAACAGTTGCTACAGCTCCTATTACTGCAGCTCATGCCGTCTCTCAGATGTTTTCAGAGGGTTATCTGACTACTTCTGCTCCGTTTCTAAAAGTAACTCCTACTTTGTCCTTTACTAAACCTAGATTAAATTTAATTCCTAATGCTCCGACTTCTAAGATTCCTTTAATTACTGGAGTATCACAATATACTACTACACTTGCTAACACTTTATAATGAGAAATTACACTAATACTCTTTTATTCGAAGGGGCATTGGATTCTATAGCAAATACTAATAATCCTCTGTATAATACCTCAGTTAATATATTTAGTCCTACTGTCAGAATAGTAAGCGATGATTGTAGAACTAGTCTAGGAGTGACACTGCCTTTAGAAAGTAACTTACAAGGAGAAGTAGAATTAGCTACGGATACCCGACTTAATTTGACTAGGTTGGTTGCACTATCTAATGCTGGGAATACTTCAGTAACTGTAAGAACCTTATATACTTGTATATCCAAGTATGGAGTATGTCAGAAATGCTATATGGCTAGTAGACCTGCTGCTAGCATGCCTACGCTGGGTTCTTCTGTAAGGATATTTCCAGAGTATTATGTTGATTATTATTCTATTACTATACCTGCTGGGACTACGGTTTTAACTCTCCCTCATGATATAAGTGAGTATAATAACCTTTATGTATTTTTAGATGGATCACTATTCACGGGTTATTCTTTAAGTGGTAATACTATGACTCTGAATTCACCTTTCGGATCAGAGACCTCTTTATTAATGAAATTTAGTGTGATAACCAATACCCCTTATTTTTATTGGTTGTGTAGAACTTATTCTGGATCTTTATTAGGGTTAAAACCTTTAATAAATATACCGTTTCCGGTTAAGCAGAGTTTATTAGCTGGTAACATACAAAAATCGGATATAAAGAACCTACTTGACTTGTTAAAAAACTCCAATGTATCTACGCAAGACTTTGTTGTTTACGCTTCTCAAATACCCGAACTCTTTGAACAAGCGATATATGTAATTTTGCTTTGTTCAATCTTTTTAAATTAATATGGCTAATTTCTCTAACTTTACTTCTGATATTCTCTATTCGGGAACAACGAATAAGCTTGTCCCAAAGATTTCATCAAGTCTAAATAACACAGATGTAATAGCTCCCGATTTCAGATTGTATATTGAAGGAGTACAAGTACCTTTCCAGTCTATATCCATAAACCAAGTCTACAACAAACTTCCTACTGCTGACTTACAAATACCCCCTGAGAGCGGTTTACTGGATATCATTCGAGGTTATGAACCAAAAGTACATATTTTTTATAAGGATGATAACTACGGAGGATATAGATTATTATTCTGGGGAGTAATAAAGTCCAATTCCTATAGTAGGAGTAGAGGACAAGGGAATGCTTCTATAGTGTTTCATTGTGAACATAAGAATTCCGTTTTGAATCAAGTTACGCTATCCTTTGCGGGGTGGGCGAACCCTAATACTGAGAGTTTGACTAACCCAAATCCTAATAATGCTGCTACTTTCACTTCTTTTAATTCCTTACTTATGCTTATAAAGGCATTACAAGGTATTACAGGAGTAGCGGATACGGCCAATTTATTAAACTCCTCAAACTCGAATATAGATTCAGCATTAACTAACCTACTAGATCCTAAGTTAACTAAGATTTTACCAAGGCTTCAGGGTATGCCTGGGGTAATAGTTAATCTCTGGAATCAATTAAAGAAAAATGCCTACGCCAACAAATTGGATACTATAGCTTTAACTGGTATGTATTTTCCTCTTATTGAGGAAGGTATTGGATTCTTCAAGAGATTATCCGGACATACCTTTTTAGAAGCCCCTCTTCAAGCTAATACTTACAACTACTGCCCCACAGGGTCTAATGAACAATCGAAGATTATATTACCCCCTAGTTTTAGGAATAACTTATTCTCTTCTGTACAAACAGATCTCATGGTGAAGAATATGAATTCTCTCATAGGGTTCTCAGGAGAATTAACGTCGTTTCAGACGATGACTGAGAATCTTCTGAACTATTCCAAGTATGACTTTCTCACTTTAGCTAGTCCTGCTGAGATTAATTTAGATCCAGAAGTATTTATTGATGATATAACCCCTTCTGGTATAGAGAAAGTTACTGTTGAAACTATATTTAAACCCCAAATACCTTTTTACTATAGTCCTATTTGTAATGTAATCCTGCCTAGAATGTATAGTTCAATAAACATTACCCAGGACGAAAGTACAGTACCAAGTAGACTGACAGCTTTACATGATGTTTTACCGGAAGCGGGAAGAGGAATAAATCAATCTTTTAATGGCCCAGCTTCCATAAGAGAAGCTATTGCTTATAATAGTCTACTTGTCAATCCTAATACTAACAAAGACTTGACGTTAGATTCGACTTTAGGTAATTCTTATCATATACCAGGTAAGTTCGAGCAAGGTAGAGGGATAAGACCCGAGCGTATTATTTTACCTTGGTGGCTGAGTCAAGTATCTGCTGAAAAAGCTTCCGGAGATCCGATAAATAGCCAGGAACAAATGCCAGAAAAGGGAACTGCTGAATATAATAACCTAATCTTTTCAGCTGCTGATTGGAGGAATAGGTATGCAGTAACAACTGAGCAAGATGACGGCTCTATATCCATAATTTCGGATCCCAAAAAGAACAATCTTAATCCGAATGACCCGTTAAACACTAGTGTCAAACCTCATGAGAGGATTTTGTTCAACACTATTGATTACGAATTCTCGGAGAAGATAGCGGGGTCTAGGTTAGGGTTTATTGAGGGTGTATTTAATCCTTATATTATACCTGGTTATCCTATGGATGTAATAGATGAGAGTCCTAATCACCCTTCTTTCCATGGATTTTGTACTTCTGTTGTACATACTATAACCTCATCTTCAGTTACCACTAACATAAGCATGGCAGCAGCGGTAAGCTACGCGGAATTGTCTAACTATTACTTACCTCCGCTTCCTCCTTTCTTGCAAACGCAATTGCAGGTTGTGAACGGTACTATAAACCAATCCAAATATTCATCTTCTCCAGCAGGAGATTGCTCTCCAGTTTCGACTACTATGTCTACTCTGCTACAGAATCCGATAGCGAAGGATAGAGCTGACACATTTTACAAACAAGTATTAGGAGTCGGAGCGGTAGCTCCCGATGACTTGATTCATTTTGCTTCAGGTAGGGCTTATCCTTTAAGAAGACTTAACGGAATTTTCATACCTCAAGTTGTGTCTGGTTCAAATGCTCAGCCTAACATAAAGAGAGGAGTTAAATTAGCTAGGGAATTAGAGGATTATTATAGCACTGTGGGAAATCTGAGACTAATAGCTAGACCTATTGAAAGTATAGATAGTATTAAAACTAAGTTCAAATATTATTTCATTGATTTGACTCCAGAATTGTATAATACTTCTTATGTGCATTACATAAATCCCTTATTAGCAAAAGACTTGTTCATGGAACCGGGGTCTAGTCTATTTTTGGATTATATGGAGACTAACGAATTTATAAATGTAGTTAAAGGTAGATAAAATGACTGAAACAGTTAAAGTTCAATCTGCATATATCGGTATACCGTCAGTATCCATACTTCCTACTAATCTTATGAAGGCTGGGGTATTGAGTAATACTAGTTCTGCACCTGAATGTTTTATAAATCAACGATTTAGTAGTAAATTACAAGCATTTTTAATAGGCTATGTGAATTCTATAAGTAGCGATTACAGTATATTAGGAGTATAAGATGAGTTTTGGATTAGAAGAACCAGACAAAAAAATAGATTACAAAACTAGGGATTTGAATCTCTATGAGCAATGGAATAAGGACAAATCTAAAAAGAATATGTCAATTCTGATAAAACACTTATCTCCTATCTTGACGAAAGAAGTTTCCAACATTTCTGGATCAATACCCACTGCTGCATTACAAGGAGAGGTAAAGACTTGGGCGGTAAAAGCAGTAAAATCATTCGATCCTTCTAGAGGCTTCGCTTTAAGTACTCATGTTATAAATTACATTCAACGTGCCAAGAGATTGAATTATAAGTTCCAGAATGTAGCTAGACTTCCCGAGAGTATGCATCTGGATTTTAACAAGTATAATCGGGCTCTGACACAACTATCCGAAGAGTTGAATCAAGAGCCTACTACAGAACACATTGCAGAGAGATTAGGTTGGTCAAAAAATAAAGTTGAAAGATTTAAAGCTAGAATATATTCTGATTACATAGAAAGTGCCGAAGATTTACCCTCCGAAGTGTCAGCATACTCGGATAAATCAATTCTATTAAAATCATTATTATCACATTTGGATGAGACGGAGAAATTCATATTAGCTAACAAAGGTAATTATTCATCTACGGAATTGGCTGATAAGCTAGGTATAAATGTCAACAGGCTTAATTATCTAATAAAGAAACTAACTTCTAAAATACAAGACCTAAAACAAGAACTGAACTTATGACAACCCCAATTAGAGTTGAGATCGAGAATATATTTACGAAACTTGTTCAGTATTTTGAAAATCAATTCAATTACTTGAACAGTGGAGGTACTCCTCCTAATACTTCAGATATAGAAGCCTTAGTTTATTCAGAGTCTCAATCTTTAGTTAGAAATCAAGCTCAAGCAGGAAGTAGTTATATTATAGGAGCAGCTCAGGAGGCAGTTTTTTCTTTAGCAGCAATTCAAAGAGAATTAAATATGTCTTCTTCTTCTAAAGCAGACTTGTATAATGCTCATATGGCGGAACTTACAGAAGAAGTAGATTTTCATGCATCATCAGGGAACTTTTACTCTGGGGTAGTAGGGGGAGCCCCCACCACTGGGAGTAGATCATAGATGTTTGGCGTGGAAACGGGGTTCTTAGTACCTTTAGTATTAAATCCACTTAAGTATTACTTCTCTCATTATACTGAGGGTACGAACTTTGTATGGGACAAGGATGAAAAAGTTCGGACTTTAAATATTATTGAGTCTTTCGATTTTAATGCTACCCCATTGCAAGAGAAATCCAGAATCATTGTTGACAGAAGTGCTTTATTAGTTCAAAAAATAGGGTTGAATGACAATCTAGCTGAGGCTGAAAGATTCTTCAATACTGGGGGTAAAAAGAATAACGTTTATTTTCTATTATATAGAGGGGCTATAACTATACGAGTAGACGCCAGAACAAAAGGTGCCTGTGAAGTCTTAGCTAATTTAGTAACTAGATTTATCATCTGGACCCGACCATTACTATGTAATGGTCAGGGGTTCAAGGAGTTTGGATTACCTTTATCAGTCTCTGACGTAATAGTTACAGAAGAAGAAGCAGCCGGTATACCTCTATTTCAGATATTAATAAATGTCCCTATAATCAAAGAAGAATTATGGGAATTGAATAATGATGGAATTATTCTCAAGAATATTAATACTATATTATTCTCCAATAATTATCACTTCACAAATTTACCTAGAGTGAGTATAGACGGAGTAGGAGATATAGTTACTCCAAATCTTAGTTCCGTCATGAGAGACCCCTATATAGGTAATGTAGTATTTCTCTGGCATGCAAACAATACCTTGAATTGTACTATCGGAGGCCCTTTACTCCAGGACGGTACCGGAACGTTCGTCACAACCAATGCTTTCAATGTATATTCATATAGTAATAATGGCTCTGCTCCGAGTGGAGGAGGAAGTAATGTCCTCTACTGGCTCTATTCCAATTCCCTAGATCTGAATAGCTCAGACTTTACTATGGAACTGAGAGTGTTTGTCTCTTCTAGACAATCTAGACCTAGGTATTTGATGAACATAACTGATTCTA
>ERZ724505.1240-NODE-1240-length-14328-cov-4.825264_pt1 | contig 14328 bp, 9 predicted proteins | sample MGYA00376038_ERZ724505 | MGnify/ENA primary metagenome ERZ724505 (study PRJEB28724, sample SAMN07190884) | wastewater metagenome | isolation source: effluent of sewage treatment plant in Hong Hong | place: Hong Kong | collected 2016-03-17 ... | reverse complement strand
CGCCGACGCTATCGAGGAGATCGCGCGGCTGGCGACGGAGATCGAAGACGCGCTGGCGATGGCCCGCTCGTTCGCGGGAGCCACCGAAGCGCTGACGCCCACCGACACGACGCCGGTTCGCCAGACCGGGCGGGCGCTGGCGGACCTGCTGGCCGAATCGGAACACGATCGGGTCGTCGACCGCACCGTGGCGCGGGCGTTCCTCGCCGCCGTGCAGCGACCCGCCGAGGTGGACGCGCGCGGCGAGTTCGACGCCCAGTTCAAGAAGCGGGCGAAGGACAACCTGATCGCCCGCTTTCGCGACGCGCTGACGGGGCGCGCGAAACTGGCCGAAGAATTGCGCGCGAACGACGAAGCGTTGGCGGGCTCCAAAGCGCGGACCTTGGTGGCCACCTTATGGAAGGGCTTAGGCTTCGCCGTCGAAGACACCCCGCGCGTGGTGCCCGTGGGAGAGATCTGGGCTCGAATCGGCGTCCAGATCGACTCCGAGCAGAATCTGCTGGAGGAAGCGCTGACCGGCGTCGGCGACTACGCGGCGGAGACCCGCCTGATGGAGATGCTGCCCGCCGCCCATCGCGACGCGCTGGCCCGCGCCTACGAGCGCGAGGGGTCGGGCGATTCGGTGCAGTGGTTCGGCGAGCAGCTCGCCACGGCCCTGCGAAGCGATCCGGTCATCTGGCAAGCCCTGTACCGCACCACCCCCGAGACTGCCAGCGACGCCGAGGCCCAGCACCGTCTCACCGAAGAGCGCCACACCTACAACGGTCTGCTGGCCAAAGCCGTGCGGGCCACGGAATTCGCCGCGCCCGAAGTGGTGGAGGCGCTGCGCTACCGCCTGCGCGCCCGCTACGGCCGTGAGACGATCGACCGGGCCGAAGCGGCGCTGGGCAAGGCCCGCTCCCCGCTCCATGCGTGGTACCTGCTGGCCCTCGGCTACTCCGAAACCGAGAACGGCAAACCAGCGTTCAGCAAGGCCCGGGCGGACGCGGTCAAGGACCTGCTCAAGCGGGTCCGGGCGCTGTTCGAGCACACCCCCGGCATCGACGCGGCGGACCCCAGCGAGCGCGCCGCGTTCCTGCTCAAGAACCTCCCCGACTTGCTGACCCACCGCCCCGCGTTCCAGGCGCTGGCCCCCGGCGACGACATGGCCCGCTCTCTGGTGGACTGGGTCGACTCTCTCGACCCATCGCGCCACGAAGATGGCGCATCGCCCGGCGAGGCGGTGGAGGAAGACCCGGAGGCCCGTCTCGACGAGGTCGAAGACGAAGAGGCGTGGATGGCGCGAGCCGTCGAAGAGGGCGCTTCCATAGTCGACGGGGCCGAGCTCCGTCAGGAGATCGAAGAGGCGAGCGAGCGCAAGGTGGTGCTCGAAAACACCCTCGCGCTCATGTCCGAGTACTCGCCGTCCGTCGAGAAGGTCAGCGCGAAGACGGGCGAAAAGTACATGACCGCTCCGGGGCTGTACCGGCGATTCCAGGTGATCGACGGCGCGCAGAGCCCACTGCTGAACAGCGATCAAGCGACCTCGTTCGCCTCCGATCTGGCGGACAACGAGAAGTTCGAGGCCGATATTGGGGACGCGAACTTCCGCGCGCTGCCCACTGACGTGCAGCACGTCCTGCTGCAACGGGCTCAGGTGCTCTCCCGGATGGGGGCGAGCGCGGAGTACCGGCTAGCACGGCACACCACCGAAGCGGGCCGCGAAGTGCGCTACATCGCAGAGCGGGTGGCGCTGAGCGACCGAGCCACCCTCCACGTCAGCCCGCTGAAAGACGGCTCGGTCGTGAGCGACCAACTGCTGATCGATCGCGTGCGCGCCGCGCTGGAGACCTCCAACCGCTACACGTCGCGCTGGGCAGCCGAGTCCAAGTACGGCTCGAACAGAGACCGTCGCTTCGGCGCGATCGACTTCGACGTGCGCGCCGCGCTGGACCACCCGCTGCTGTCCCGTCTGGTGGAGGCGCTGGATCGAGACTCCACTATCGGTGGCCCGTTGCGGGAGCTGGCAGCCGACTACGCGATGATCCCGGAGGACGACCTGCTGCAACAGGCGCAGGCGATGCTGCCGGCGCTGCGCCAATCGATCGAAGCCGACCCCGCGCTGCACCAATTGATGACGCAGAGCGGCGACGGGTTCGCCCAACTGATCGTCGCGGCGCTGGGCTACGACCAAGCCCTGTTCTTCAATGATTACAGTGATTCGCTGAAGGACCCCTCGCTGCGCCCGCACGAGCGACCGACCCAGACCCGGAGCAACGTGTTCGTTGATCCGGAGACTGCGAAGGTGCTGGGGCTTGCCCCGCAGCGGGGCAAGTCGAAGGGCAGCAAACCGGGGGCGATCTACTACGCGCTGAACACCAAGGGGGGCAGTGCTGCCGACGGTGCGTTGGCGGCGTTCCTCCGCCTGTTCGTGGCGGGCTACGATCCAACCACGAACACGCTCAAGACCGGCGTGCGCGCGACGGTCAGCGCGGACGCTCTAGTTGGAGTGGGGGGCAAGACCTTGACCGGGTTGGAGGGCAGCCCTAACACGAACTTCGACCGCGTTCACCGGCTATACCGGGGTTTCGATCTGGCCACTCAACTCCCGAACCCGTGGGTGCCCGCCGACCCGTTCTGGGCGTCGTGGCACGGACTCAACTCCAAAAAGTTGGAGAACGACCCGCACATGGACCTGATCGTGTTCAAGAGCCCGGAGGAGACGATCACGTTGGGGGAAGAGCTCACGTACCGCAAGATCGCCGACATCCTGCAAGGAGACGGCACCGAACACATCTCCACCCGCGAAAAATCGATGGGCGAACTCGACGAGGACATCCAGTACTGGAAGGCGCGACTGGAGCACATCTTTCAGCGGGTAGACGCGCGCATAGGCGAAAAGGCCACGGCGGACGAAGGCGTGTACGACGAGCAGGCGACGACCGACTACGGCACGCCGGTCTGGTCGTTCACCGGCGTAATCCCCGCCGAGATCCTGGCGACCATCAAAACCGTCAGGATTGGCGAACGGACGGCGGTGCCGTGGCGCTTCTCCGCCAAACAGGGGCTCACGCTCAAGGTGGGCGACACCACCTACACGGCTCGGCCCTTCTCTGTTCTGGAAGAGATCGAGCATTCGCAATCGCGCATTGGCGCACTGCGTCACCGCATCAACGAGCTGCGCGCCATCTTAAAGTATGACGGCTACGTCAACGAACAGCGCGGGCTGTCCGGGTCGGAACTGAACTACTACCAGCACGTCGAGGAGGAGCTGGGTCGCTTGGAGGCGCGCATCGATCAGATGGGCCTCGGCAACTACGCCGCCCGCGTCAACCAGGAGCAGAAGCTGTTCAACCCCGACCTCAACAGCGCCGAGGTGCAGTGGAACGCCGACTTCAAGGGCCACCAGTACGAGGGCCTGAAGGGGCTCACGGTGCCCGGAGAGCGGAAGGGGAAGGGCGACGCGGTGCCCGAAGTGAAGGACCTTCCGCCCCCCACCGCGCGGCTGTCCGACGTGCTACATCGCTTCGTGGCGCAGACCGCCGCCAAGCTGGGGCTCGACGCGCGCGACGTGCGGCTCAGCGCGGTGGACCTCGCCGCGCTGAAGGCGGCGGGCAAGGACTCGCGGACCTCGTTCGACGACGTGATGCGCGACTACGGCTATGCCGAGCTGGCCGAGTCGGTGTGGCAGCACGCCGTCGAAGAGCCAGTGTTCGTGGTGTTCGACAACGGCAAGCCCCACATCATCGCGTTCGACGCCGACCTGCGCACCGGCGAGAAGCTGTCCGCCGAGTACCTGAAGGACGCCGTCGCCCACGAGATGGGTCACGTCTATTTCCGGGAGAAAGTGGCGCCGAGACTGAAGACGAAGCGGGATCGCAACGCGCTGGTCGAGCAGCTCAAGGAGTGGAACCCGGAGTGGAACTTCTCCTCCAACCTGCTGATCGAGGAAGCGGTGGCCGAAGTGATCCGCGCGAAGATCGTCGGGGAGGAGGCCCCGAGCCAGAAGCAGCTCGGCAACCAGACCGTCCTCAGCAAGCTCGTCGCCGCCGTCAAGAAAGCCTGGACCGACCTGTTCGGGACGGACGAAGACGCCCTCAGTCCGATGGCCGAACACAACGCGATGCGCGCCTCGCAGCTCGTGGCCCGTCACCTCTCCGGCCGCAAGCTGCTGACAGGCCCCGTCAAGTTCGGCAAGGGCGCCTGGGACACGATGAAGGACCTCTATGACGCGGTGGTGCGCACCACCCACTCCTGGCTGCGCGCCCAGCGCGGGCGCGATGGTAAGCCTCTGGCCTCGTTCCAGTTGCTGGCCGACATCCTGCGCTGGACGCCGGGCCGCTCCCCGCAGACCCGCGCGCTGGGCGGTCAGCTCTTCGACTTCACCACCGCCGGGGGCAACTACCACCAGTCTTACGAGCAGGCGATCACCCGCGAGTTCGCCCGCTATGGCCACCGGGTCGAAGCGATGCTCGACTCCTGGGCGCCGGCGAGAGAGAGAGCGGCGTTCTGGGACGCGAAGAAGCGCGCCGAGATCGCTGAAGCGCAGCGTGTGCGGCAGGTGGAAGCAGTGCGGGACTTCGTGGCTGGCCGCGACACGCGGGGTGCGCAGGACCTACGCCAGTTCTTTGCTGATCTGGGCCAGTACTTCGGCCCGGTGCTGAAGCGCTACGACCCCGCCAAGTCGCTGCCGCGCATTTTCAATCAGGAGGTGCTGCGAGAGCGCAAGGCCGATTTCCTCGCCCTGCTGGGCAAGAACGGCGTGGAGGGGGAGGAGGCCGAGCGGACCTACTCGATCCTGACGCTGGAGCAGGGGTCGGACTACCGCAACGACGCGGGCCAGTTCTTCGCCCCCCACTTCCAGCGCGCCCGCATGGGCGACCGGCTCGACGCGATCGCCGACGCCGACCTGCTGCCCTTCCTGCTGATCGACTCCCAGCCGCAGGCCGCGCTCTGGCAGTACGTCCACCAAGCGGTCAAGCGCACCGAATTCGAGCGCCGTTTCGGCGGGTGGGTCTACTTCGACGGCGCGGCGGACTTCACCCCGTCGGACACGCTCCGCCCCCGGTTGCTGACCCCGGAGGACGCGGAGCGGATGCGCGACGTGGCGCCGACCCGCAACGACAGGAACCAAGTCGTCTACGAGCTGACCCGATCCGACGGCAAGACCCAGCGCGTGCTGTGGGACCAGACCGCCAAGTACCGGCTGCTGCGCACCATCGCGGCGGAGGACGGCGCCAGCCAAGCGCAACTGGGCTACCTGCTCAAGACCATGGAGGCGGAGCTGGGCCGCTACGGCGCCAACTTCTCGCCGCGCATCCGCGCTGCGCAGTCGGCGCTGATCGCGGGGATGAACTGGGCAGTGCTGCCGCTGTCGCTCACCTCGCAGTTCACCGACCTCGCCCTCCCGCTGCTGCGCAGCAACGGCGACTTCCGCGCGGCGTGGAAGGGCATGAAGGCGGCGGTGGCAGAGTTGCGCAAGGCCGGGGACCTGACTCTCGCCGCCAAAACCAACGGCGTGCTGGCCGGCAACCTGCGCGACTACTTCGCCTCAGCGTACCTCGACACCCCGTTCCTCTCGGCCGGCGCCCAGAAGTGGAACAATCGGCTGTTCAAGTACAACGGCATGGAGAAGGCCACCGAGTTCGTCCGCCTGTTCGCCTTCGCCACGGGCAAGGAGTGGATCAAGTCGCTAGCCGCGAGGAACACCGCTGAGGCCAGCGCGCAACTGGAGCAGCTCGGGTTGACCCGCGACGACGTAGCGGCGTGGGTCACCGGCCAGGAGAAACTAGACACCGGCGAAGGCGGGCTGGACGACGCCAGCGAGCGGGTGCAGCAGGCGCTGAACGCCTTCGTCGAGCAGTCGATGTTCCGGCCGTCGGCGTCCCAGCGGCCGGTCTGGGGATCGCATCCGGCGGCGCAATTGGTGTGGTATTTAAAGAGCTATATCTGGGCCTATGCCGACACGATCCTGAGCCGGACGGGGCGGGAGTTCCAGCGACTGGACAGCTACGGGCAGAAGGCGCTGATACTGGCGCTGCCCGCCTTGTTCATGGTGCCGCTGGCGGCGCTGGGCCTGATGCTGCGCGACGAGTTCCGCGACGAACTGGCTGGGGCGTTGCCCTGGCGGAAACCGAAGCGCGAGCAGGATGAGGACGCCACGGACTATGCGATGCGGCTGATTGGGCGCACTGGCCTGCTGGGTCCGCTACAGACTTTGGTCGACGCTGGTCGGGCGCAGGAATACGGCTCGCCGTACTACCTCTCGTTGATCGGCCCGTTCGCCACGATGGCCGACCAGATGATGCAGCGGGTCAGCGCTTCCGGGGGAGGGCAGACCGCGAAGGGGGCGGCCGACGCGCTGCTGCGGATCACACCACTGATCGGGGCGCTGCCTGGGGAGCGGAGGGCGCTGGTGGACTGGGCGTTTTGAAGTGGCCTTGCAAGAACCGCTCTTGCTTTTGGAAAAAAGTTTCCAGGTCGTTGACGCCCAGATCCACGTAACTGCGCACAGGTGGCGCGCTCTCGATATCGTAACGTAGGGTTAGACGGTCGACGTTACCGTAGTCAACCCGCTCGAACGAGTACGTGATCTGTAAGTGCGGGAGTAGGCGCTTCATGTGGGCGTCGAAGTCGGCCAGGAGCTTCAGGGTATTGGGCATATTAAGGTACTCGGCATTATAGTGAGGTAAGTATAACACGCCCCACTTAATGCGATGTAGGGTTGTGGGTAGTGGGTAGAAAAAATAAAAAGGAAAACCCTCCCGAAGTGGGAGGGTGATTGATTAGTTTTTAGGTGTTAGGCTGATAAGCCCACAGATGAAAAAGACAATTAGGATAAAAACGATGGTAGCTTTCACGTAGATATTTCTATGCTGTTGTGGGGGTTTTAGTCAAGGTGTGGATCATTTGACATATTTCTTCGTCTGTATAGGTCCTTAACTGGCTCGTATCGTGTACTTGATATATTTCTTGCGGTGTGAAGATATATCCTCCTTGTGCTGTGCCTAGTAGTACTCTCACTTTTTGTGCGCTATCGGTGAGTTGTCTGATCTCCCACTGCTGGATGACGGATAGGTAGGGTTTTTTGGTTAAATCCAGAGTTTTGGGTAGGGCTTTTTGAAATTTATATTCAACCCATAGGTGGTTGGACCCCCAGGCATAGAGGCAGTCGAGCTTGCCCCGGTGCATGGAGGTGTGGATTTTCCATACATAACAGCGCACCTTTTTGTTGATGCGCTGAATGTAGGAGGCTTCGTTCATTCTATTTATAGTTTATACTTTTCGTTATAAGCATCCGTCATTTCTTTCAGTATGTTTTGGACTTCGTCATCCATAGTCCAATCTTCAGTCAAGTTAAATCGAGCTCCTTTATCAGAGAAAACGATGTTGCGTTCATCGGTGCGGTGGCAACCAGGACTTTCGTTTCGCTGGGATTTTTTGTAGACTGCTACACAGCCTGATCGTTGGTCACATACTAGTTTTTCTCCCATAGGTTGGTTTCCTTTGTTTATTCGATGTCTGCGGTATACGGTACGAAAATCCAAGGTATCAGTTGTATGTGAGTGGTTAGTCCTTGTTCGTTGGCGTTATCAGATAGCTTTTGTGCTATGCATTTGTTGGTGTTGCATTGGGGGTGGCTTAGGGCTTTGTAGAATACTGCTTCGTTGTTATTGGTTATCACCCACCAATGGTTCTTATATGGGCATAGTAAGTCGTCTTGGTAAGGGGTTAATAGGGTTTCTAACGGTATTGTTTTAAGGTTGCTCACAGCCTAAATCTCCTACGACGTGATGTCGTAAGTAGCTTCCATAAGGTAGGGTTTTTACCCAGCCTAAAAGAAGTTCTCTGTCGGGTCGATCTTGATTTTTTTCGCTTGCTCGGTTCCATGCGCGTTTGATGGGTCCGTGTGTCCCGTAACAGGCCCCGGTTGCTTTATCGGTTCCGACCAGTTTCTTTTTGGCGCCGTGTCCTGGAAATACGATGATATAGTCTCGTTCAGGTCGCGCACAGAGAGGACGCCCATTGCCGCAATTATTGCAAGTGACACGTCGATTGAGATTCGCAGGACATTCCACAAAGCGAACAGGCGCCTCTGTCGGGTATTTGGGGGTAGCACGAGTCCAATGATAGGGGGCGGCGTACACGGTGGGGTGTCCGGCGGCGTGCGATTCCAGAGCTTGCGAAAGGGTGTCGGTGCTGACATTGATGAGGGTTCCGGTGTCGTTGTAGGGTATCTGTTGGTGTGGAAAGTGCGTGTAGGTCCAGGCGAGACCTTTTTTGGGCACTGCTTTCCATACGGCTTCTAAATACGGTAAATCGATGCTACTGCTAGCTGGTTTATGTAAAGGGAGAAGTGGACAGCTCGCTGGGCAGGTGCCGAAGGGGTTGGTGTAGGCTGCTCGATAGGTGGCGGCGATAGGCCCCAGCTTGCTGGCCTCAGTACGATTGACTAGGGTCAGCATGGTGTGTCCTTTGGGCCGTCCCTGGCCCGAGTTGTGTTAACGGGCGGGGGAAGTGTAGAGCATCCGCTCTTCGGTGCAGCGGGTCAGCAGGGTTTGAATGACCGTGGCGTCTACGTTGTGGGGGTTCTTCAAGGCAAAGATCATGGTCTGTTGGGTGTTTGGGTCCCAATCGACGGTGGTCACGACCCGACGTTCCCGCATGCCTGCCATCTTTAGCGCCGCTAAATATTTATTCCAGTTCTTGCGCCCGGTAGGGCTCACGGTGAGGATGTAGATTTCGCTGGATTTGGTCGCGTTGGGTTCGACGATCGCCAGTCGAAATTGGTTTTTGCATTCTTTTACCGATTTTCTTGGATTGCTTGGGTTTGGGGTCCAGGCGTTTTTGGGGCATTTGGCGCAGGTTTCGTTGATGCCATCCACTTCGAGTTCGTCGGGCCCCATCTCGTCGGCGTATTTGCCGTAGGCCCAGCAGATGGGGGACTTCAAATCCGCCGGATTGTAGGCCCCTTCGTACAAAGTGTTGTACTCGACGTAGTCGAGCACGATGCAGTCCATCGGGCCGGGGCTGGATACTCCGTCTGGAAATTTGAAGCGTTTTCCAGCGGTGCTGATGTTGCGGTTTGGTTGCTGTACGCGCCGACGAAAGTCTTCGATGTCGATGTCATAGAGGCCGTGGGGTACGAGTTCGGTTTGCGTGGTTTCGATAGTTTCGGTCATTTGGGTCTCTCTGTATAAGTAGCACTTATAGGCTAAGGGATTATTAGCTGGAACGCAAGCTAATATCGTGTTGGGTGATGAGGGTCACGCCGGGGATAGTGACTCCGAGCGCGATTAGTTCTTGACATGCTTTGTTGTTGGGACGGGCGTAGCTCACTAGTGAAGGGTCTTTCGTTTCCAAGACATATTCCCAAAATTCGTCCATATTCGCGGCAGAGGCTACGGTTTTTTCGGTCAACGTGGCACTGCCCAGGGGAGATTTTCCGCTGAATGTTCCCGCTTCTTGGAAGTTGAGGATCAGTTTGTGTTTGGTCTCTTCGTATTCTCCTGTTATGTTTTCTAGCTGGATATTCAATTTTCGTTTCTGCTCCCGTAATTCAATTAATTTATTTATCAGTTCGCCTTGGGTCATTTGTGGTTCTCGGGAATAGGAAGTGAACATTGTAATAGGGGTCAGGTTGAACCTGTTCGGCCAGTTGTCTTTCTAATAGCTCATTCAGCTCCTTTAAAATCCTTTGCAATTCTTCTTCAAGCTGCGGCATTGAGATATTCCAATAGCCCTTGTTGAGCTTCGCGTTTGTCATTGAGGATAGAGTATACCCTATGCTCCAGGGTGTTCTCCGCTTCGATGTTGATGATTTCGGTCTTTTTGGTTTGTCCTGCGCGGTAAATTCTCCGGTTGAATTGTAGGTAGTGTTCTAGGTTGTAGGTGGGTGAGGCCCAGATTGTGGTGGTGGCGCGAGTTAATGTTAGTCCGTGACCGGCGCTTTGCGGATGTGCGAATAGTACTTGATAGTCTCCTTCATGAAAGCGATCCACGATGTCGGTGCGGTCGGCGAACGAGGTGTCGCCATCGATGGTAGCGAAGGGTATTTTTCGTTTTTTGGCTTGCTCTTCCAGGTAGTGTTTTTGGTGCTTCCAGATAAAGCCCACTAGGCTATGGGTGCGCTGTTCCACGAGATCGAGCACGAGGTCATAGCGTTCAGTGTCGAGCAGGGCGTATTCGCCCTGGCTATCGTAGATGGCTCCCGATAGGATTTGCAGGGCTTTCATCATTTGGGAAGCCGCGTGAATACCGACGGCGAAACGGCCTTCGCTGATTTCGAGTACCGCGTCGTTGGCCATAGTGCTGTAGAGAGCGCGGACTTTTTTGTTCGGCTCGTATCGGTAGTTGATTAGTTGCTGTTTGGGGATATTCAGGCACTCTTCCAACGTACGTCGGATGGTGATGTCCGCGATTTGCTGGCCAATTATGGTCTGGATGCCGGGTTTGTCAGCCCAGGTTTTGAAGGTGACGCCATTGATTCGTTTTTCGGTCGGGGTGCAACAGGCGTTGCGGAAACTGTAGAAGCGGTGGCCTAGCCGGGTCCCTCCATCCACTAGCAGAAGCTGGTGCCAGAGGTCCAATACTCCGTTAGGTGCTGGGGTGCCGGTCATCGCCGTGCGGTTGGGCACTTTTTGGGTAAGTTCTCGGATAGCTTTCGAGCGCTGGGCTTCGCCGTTTTTGTAGGCGGTACTCTCGTCGATCACGACATATTGGAAAGCGTCCAAGGCACGTTTGTTTTTCGCCGCGATGCTGGTTACTGCGTCATGGTTGGTTATCACGATGTCGACAGGAGCCTTGATGGCGTCCATTCGGTTATTGGGGTGCGCGATCACATAGTCGAGTTCTGGGGCGAACCTTTGAATGTCGTTGCCCCAGGAGGCTTGCAGGATTGATTTGGGGGCGATCACGAGAGCGGGACGGCGTTCGGGGTCGCGGCGGACCACTTCGATGATGGTCCGTGTTTTTCCGGTGCCCGCATCGCTGGTGTTGAAGGTGTGTGGGCGTTCCAGGATGAACTGGGTGTCATCGAGTTGATGTTGATAGAGGGGTGGGATGCTCATTTCAAGTCTCGCTGGCGAACTCACAATGCTTCTTCATGCCGCAGTATTTGCAATTCCATTTGTTGGGTTTGGGCCGGAAGTTAGAGGTTTCTAGTCTGTTTGCTCGTCGGGTCCAATTGTTTTTTAGTGTATCAATTTGTTTTCGTGCTATGGAGAAACAGAATATTGTTTGGTGATCGTGGTACCAGAAGGCTACGCTTACTACTTTGGTATTCGGGTAGAGTAGCGCGCCGCCTATTGCATAGAGTTGGCCTTGTGCGGTGTGTTTGATTCGGTGTTCTTTGCCTGTTTTATAGTCGATAATGGTCAGTTTAGGGCCGTCGATGTAGGTTAAATCTGGCTTGATACGGAGCCATGTATTCTTGTTGTACCATTCGCTCGGTAGCCAATTTTGGTCGAAGGCCCAATTGGTTTCGCTGGACCAGGGGTAGTTTTTCTTGATGTTATCGAGGTAGGGTTGAAAGTAGGAGGAAGGACAATCCTTGTCTGGTTCTTTCATGTAAGCTTCGTAGCTTGCGTGGATACTGGTTCCGCGTTTGGCGGCCTCGTTTTCCTCTTCTGGTAATTTGTCGATATATTTGAGCCGAAAGCGATATTCGCACTCTTCGAAATCGGTTAAACGGGAGTAGCTCCACGCGATCATGTTAGGCGGCCTCTAGCAATTTTTGGAAGAACTGGTGCTTGACGATTTGTCCGGCGCCGATCAGGGCGGAGCGACCTCGACCACGGGTGTTGTGGTCCAGAGCTTCTGTGGCGGCGTTCCAGAGCTTGTAGGCGGTTCCGTCGTGTCGGGCTTGGTGGCCAATGGGGGTTGCTTGGAACGTGTCCAGGATGCGCGTGGCGATGCGTGGTGGAGCTTTGAGCAGTCCTTCGGCCGGGAATTGCTCGGCGATGAGATCGTGGGCTTTTTGATTGTTTACGGGCTTGGCCATCAGGAAACGCAGATTGTCTTGAAAGGTTTCGATGAACGCTCGGGCGTTGGTTAGTGTGTCTTTGGCGATTTGTTGGGTGTCCTTGTTGAACTCCACGTTGTGCCATGCATAGAAAAAGCCTTTTGAGCCCGCGTCGATCACGTTGAATTGGTTAGTGCAGACGGTGCGCACGGTGCTGAGCAGGATCTGGAGGGCGCTGCCGGGATAGTGACCAGAACGTGCCAGTAGATAGAACTGATGTTCCTCGTCGTCGCCCGAGAAAGCTTTGAGGTCGAGTTTGGCGAACAGGGCGATGTCTTTGTTTTTGAAGTGTCCCCCATGGGTAATGATGCCTTTCGATTCTTCAGCGAAATGCTCGAAGAAATCTACGATTTGCTGGTTTTGTACTGGCCGATAACGTTCGCTGACGACGCTGATCATGTCGTCGGTGTCGTCGCGGACTAAGGCGTATTGGCCTTCTACAGTGTTAAAGGTGTTTTTGGTGTGGTTGCGGGTGAAGAGTTTGCGCTTGCTGACCGTCCAGTTGAGGTCGGCGGCTTCGGTAGTGGTTTTGAAGGAGTTCAGTTCGAGGTTGGTGAATGCGCTCATGTTTTGGTCTTTGGTAGGTTGAGGTGGCCATCCTTGGCCGGCAGGGGGGTTATTCTTTGTAAATGACAAGTATGGTCCAGTGTGAACCGGCCCATTCTCGGGTTTTTTCTTCTGCATTAGCTTCGTTTGTTGCAAGGCATCGGTAGACTAGGCTGCTGTTATCGTCAGCGTGTTCGAGTTCGACTACGTAGCGGTGTTCTTCGGGTTCCTCTTTTTCGGGCTCCTCTTTTTCGGGCTCTAAATCAACGAACTGTTGTTTCCAGATGTTTTCTGCGGTGTTGATTGGGATTTCCGAGACCACCTTGTAGCGACAGACGCGCATCTTGGTGTGGTTGTAGTCGATGGGGATCGAGACCACATCACGGGGTTGCACTTTTACGACGATCAAACGCTCGCCGCTAAAATGGGCGAGATAATCAAAGGAGCAGACATGTAGTCCATGCGAGCAGGTGTTGTTGGGGTTATCGTCTACCTGTTGGCGTGGCATGGATACTTCATCGCCCACTCGGTTATAGATTTTGCCGCTGTGAACGTCGGTGTAATCCGTTTTGATGCGTTTGTAGGCCAGGAAGCAACCGTCTTCGGTGATGGGGATGCTCCCTTTCTCCAAGAACTCGAATAGATGTTCGTAAACGCGGTTGCTCGGGTTTTGGAGTAAGTCTTCCAGGAACTTCAGCATACGGGTGACGGGCTTGCCCATGTCAACCAATTCGAAGATTCGATTTACGATATAGCCGTGGAGCTGTTTATCCTTGTAATAGAGTTGTCCGTCGGTAATGTGGAAACCTTCGTGGAGAAGGATTCTTTCTACTTTTTTCTTTGTGGGTTGGAGCAGGGGGGTCAGGTCGACGCTTAGTTCGTTTTCGAGGGTTTCCGCGATTTTTTTGTAGTTCGGATGGTCGGGGGTGATGGAAATTGGGACGTTGGTGAAGATGGTGTAGGTGTCGTTGACTTTGATGTAAGGGATCATTTCGGGACCTTTATGGTGTTGAGTAATTTGGTGATTGCGGTGTGGATTTTGGAGTTGTCTAAGGTTAAAGGGTTGGGTACCTTCAATTTCCAAGCGGTCAAGATACGTAAGTCTTGTAGGAGGTATTGGTTGTAGGGTAGGTTGTGGCTTAGGTATCCGATGGTGTTTAATTTCTCTAGGGCGAGGTGGGTAAGGGCTTGCTCTTCGGTCATCCCTTTGTATTTGGCCCAAAGGGTGTTGCGTAGCATGTCTTTTAGGTACTTGCCGTTTTTTGGTATTCCGTATTTTGGTGTGGTCTTGGATACTACGACGAGGTTAGGAAGATTGGGAATTGTGGCTCTTAGGTAGCCTAGGTGTTCGTAGCTGGTTCCTTTACTGAATCGAATATTTGGAGCGAGTATGTATTCGATCCCTTCTTTTTCGATGATCAACGCATCGTCAGGTGGAGTTCCGCTCATGCAGATTTCAGTTTTAAAATCTAAGACTTTATAGGTTTTGGGTTGTTGTACGGGTTTCGATCGTGCTCCTTTTTCTTTAGGCGGGAACAGGAATGAGACATCGTTCGTTTTTGCGTCGGCTAGTGTATAGAAAGCGTTTATTTCGTCTTCATCATTGGAAACGAGTAGGTAGGTTTTATCCGAGAAGTCACCATCACGTAGGATAGCGGTTTTGGTTACGGGGTTGGTGCTGTGACAGAGCGTTATACCTTCTTCGTAAAAAAGACAATCAGTCTTTCTCACCGTAAAGGATTTCCGTCGCCGTTGTATTTTGTATACGAGTCCTGTTAGTT
>ERZ724505.1237-NODE-1237-length-14360-cov-10.213492_pt1 | contig 14360 bp, 20 predicted proteins | sample MGYA00376038_ERZ724505 | MGnify/ENA primary metagenome ERZ724505 (study PRJEB28724, sample SAMN07190884) | wastewater metagenome | isolation source: effluent of sewage treatment plant in Hong Hong | place: Hong Kong | collected 2016-03-17 ... | reverse complement strand
GAACGAAAGGGAACTTTTTGATTTTTGGATTGTCTAAGTATTATAAAGCCCCGTAGCTCAATTGGCAGAGCACGGAACCGATAATTCTGAGGTTGCAGGTTCAACTCCTGCCGGGGCTACCATTCTAAGAGGTACTGTAGTGCCCATACATGATTTTCTGTGTAGAGAGTGTAAGCACGAGTTCGAGGAGCTAGTTCTCCGCGATCATCGTGCTATTTGTCCTAACTGCGGCAGTACAAGAACCATAAAGCAAGTTGCCGCTCCCAAGATCGGAGACCAGTTCCGCAAGGCGTGGGACCGCCAACCACCGTCGAATCCTGTATCAGTCTACATTCGGAGAAAGGATTGAACGAATCGCTAGATACCAGTTATTGGGGGACTCATACCCGACTGGTACTCCAACTGCAGGAGTTGGGATACCGGTACAAGCTATATGACCGATTGCCGATTTTTCAGCTCTGGCGCGACCTCATCAAGAAAGGTCGCAAGAACCCGAAGCTGCGGCCGATCATCACTAAAGTTCTGAACGATCTGGACTATCTCAAGGCTTTGCGGTGCGAAGGGCTGGAGCCCCCGCTGCAGGGTAAAATGAAGTACAAGCCGGGAGGCTGAATGGAACGAAAGATTCTAGCGGCCATCATCCGCAACCGGGCACACTGGGATGCGGTTAAGGGCCACCTAAAACAAGAAGAGCTGTCTGCCGAAGGAGCCATTATTGTTGACCTTGTTAAGGAATATTATGACACTGATAGTGATGCTGAGCATGTTGATCTGGATTTGCTGGAGCCTCGCATCACTCGTAGGGTAGCCTCCAACAAGCACGTTGAGGTTATTAACGCTTACCTGAAGTCTATTGCCGAGGAGGATACCTCGGCCGTCAACGTCATTGCGGAGGTTGTGGAGCATAAAGCGCACACGCTTGGGCTTAAGCTGGCCGCTAAGCTCGCCTCCGGCAAGTCAGGGGACGAGGTCAATCAATTGCTCCAGCAGTACTCGGAGCTTAGGCAGTCCTCCGTCCTGACCTCTACGGCTGTTGACGATGAGGAATTTGCTGGGGTGGGGACGGCAAGCCTACTGAGCAAACACTTCGATAAGAGTGGGCTGATCGAGCTGTGGCCGAGGCCCCTCAACGATTTGGTTGACGGTGGTGCCAAGCCGGGACACCACATCCTCGTGTTCGCTCCCACCGAAATGGGCAAGACCCTGATGGTGATTAACATGGTTGCGGGGTTCCTGCGCAACGGGCACCGTGTGCTGTATATCGGCAACGAGGACCCGGCTCCTGATATCCTGATGCGGGCGATGACTCGTATGACCGGCATGACCAAGTACCAGATCATGGAGAGACCTGATGAAGCTCAAAAGATTCTTGACCAACGCAACTGGGACAAGTTCGTACTTGCCGCTCTGGCTCCGGGCTCATTTGGACAGATTCAGAAGCTGGTCGAGAAGCATAATCCTAAGGTGGTTGTGCTGGATCAGTTGCGAAATCTTAATGTGGAGTCTGAAAACCGCACTCAAGCTCTTGAGAAAGCAGCAACCTCTGCCCGAAATCTCGCAAAGAGGAATGATGTTCTGGTCGTTTCCGTTACCCAAGCGGCTGACTCTGCATCTGGAAAGACGATACTGGATCGGGGAGACGTTGATGGGAGCAACGTGGGAATCCCGGGACAGTGCGACCTGATGATCGGCATTGGCGCTGACAGGGCTATGGAGGAGACGGGAGCTCGAGTGCTGTCATTCCCCAAGAATAAGCTCAGTGGACGGCATACTCCGATTGCGGTCCAGTTCAACTATGCCTTGTCGAGGGTAGAATGATGGTGTGGCGATTTTTCCTGCTTGCAGGCCGTGAGAGACATAAACCGGGGGAGAGATGGGTCTTGAATCGAAAGTTCCGACTGCGGGATCAGATCCTGTACGCCGATCGCCAACAGTGGTCGAAATACCTATAACCTATGAAGGAGACTACGTTGTCCTCGATTTTGAGACCACTAACCTTGAGAAAGGCGATCCTCTTAACCCCGCTAATCATATCGTCATGGTGGCGTGGTATTGCTCTTGGGATGGGGCCACGAAGCATACTTATGGCAACGAGTACGGGCTTAGGGCTCTTCTCGGCGATCTTAGTCGGTGCCGTTTTCTGGTTGCACACAATGCCAAGTTTGAGCTTCAGTGGCTCGCTAGGGCAGGCTATGCTCCAGCTAGCTGTCACGTCTATGATACTATGCTTGGGGACTACGTCATTGCTGGCAATCGACGGTTTGATCTATCTCTTGAGGGCGTTGCTAGGCGGTACGGGCTGGGGTCGAAAGTTGGATTAGTAAACCGGTTTATTTCTGGCGGGGTATGCCCGTCGGAAATACCCCGGCGATGGCTAGTCAAGTACTGTCGGCAGGACGTATTGCTCTGCCACGAGATATTCAAGAAACAACTACAAGAGCTTAAGGACAAGGGCCTACTACACATTCAGGTTACCCGCTGCCTGACGACGGTCGCTCTGGCGGACATTGAGATGCAGGGGATGCCGCTGGAGAAAGATGATGTCGAGAGTCAGTCTAAAGTCGTTGATACCCAATACGAAGAGCTGCAGGCTAAGCTTGACGCTCTCAGTGGAGGACTCAACTGGAACTCCCCAAAACAAGTGGCGGCGTATATTTACGACAAGCTGGGATTTAGGGAAGTTACACGACACGACGGTGAGCTGGATCGCACAGATTCTGGCCAGCCGAGGACTGATGAGGACACCGTCCTTAAACTCCGATCAACAAGAAAGGATCAGAAAGAGTTTCTTGAAATTTATCGCCAATTTGTCCCTCTTAAGAAACAAAAGCAGACGCTGGACAAATTCAAAGCCTGTATTGCAGATGGAGGAGTCCTCTACGGTAAGCTCAACCAAGCAGTAACCCAGACGCACCGGCTATCGAGTAGCGGCAAGCGCCACAAGATCCAACTTCAGAATCTGGATCGGAACTTTAAGCGGTTTGTGGTGTCTAAGCATGATGACTACTACGTAGCGGAAGCAGACGGTAAGCAGCTTGAGTTTCGGGTGGCCATAGATATGGGTCACGATAAGACAGGATTGGAGGACATTCGTGCCAAGAAAGATATTCACAGCTTCTCAGGTTCTGTCATCTTTCAAATACCAGATACCGAGGTTAGGGGAGAAATACGAACGGCTGCTAAACGGTTTACTTTTAAGCCTCTATACGGCGGCAATTCGGGAACTGAAAGAGAGCTCGCGTACTATGACGCATTCCGACGAAGGTACAACGGAGTTTATAAAACCCAAAAACAATGGACAATGAACGTACTCTCCAAAGGAGAGCTTATAACGCCCTATGGTCTCCGCTTCTATTGGCCCGATACAAAGATTTCCAGAAGCGGCTATATCAGCAATACCCCCTCGATTTTCAACTATCCTGTGCAGGGTTTTGCTACAGCAGAGATCATTCCGCTGACAGTGTACTACCTGTGGCTACGAATGAAGGAGAAATGTCCAAAGAGTAAGCTAGTCAACACCGTCCACGACTCTATCGTGGCGATGGTTCATAAGGACGAGGTAAACCAGTTTATCGAATGCTGCAAGGCAGCGTTTACAAGTGACGTGTACGGCCATCTGGCCGAGCACTATGGGTACCGGATGGTAGTCCCCCTCGGTACTGAAATCAAGGTAGGTAAGTATTGGGGGGACGGAAGCGTAGCCAAAGTGGACTACGAACTAGAACCTAAGGAGTATTTTGAACATGTTGGTTGAAGGTGTTGTTGAGCGTACTTCCGAGAAGCCGGGTAAGTTTGGCACGATGTATTCGGTCAAGCTCCGTAATTCGGATACGTGGTATGGTTTGAAGGGTGCCAAGTACCAGCCGTTTAAGAACGGCCAGAAGGTGGAGTTTGACGCGGCCCAGAACCAGCGCGGTTATTGGGATGCGGACTCGAAGTCCGTCCGGGTGCTGGAGGACGTGGTGGCGGAAGCTCCGGCTGCAGCCGCTGTCGGTCGATCCAATTATATCTCCAAGGATGACTATTGGAGCCGCAAGGAGGAACGGGATCTGAAGAACGACCATCTGCGCAACGTGGGTGCAGCCCGTAACACGGCTATTGCCTTCGTGGATTTGCTGGCTAAGTACGAGGCAGTCAAGCTGCCGGCCAAGCAGGCGGAGCGTGAGGCGGCTCTCCTTGAGGCTGTGGAGACCTACAAGGAAGAGTTTATGAAGGGGGTGGAGTCCGAGCCCGCTGAGGCAGTGGCCACGACTACTGCCACTACTACCGACGAGTGGGCCTAAGCAATGGATACGTTTAACCTTGATCTGACTCGGCAGCTCAATCCTAAGTTTGAGATCTATGAGGTTGTCGGTGTGGAGGACAATTACGCCCTCCTCACCGGAAAGATGGGGGATGACGATAATCCCCACTACTTCGTGGTCAATCTGCGATACGGTATCGTGGAGGCGGCTGCGGGTGTGATGGTAGAGGCCAATAAGCTCTGGGAGTTCTGCCTTGACCGTCCTAAGGTCACTGGCAAGAGCCCTGTTTCTAAGGATCACTTTAACTAAAATGACAGTAGCACTTATCGACGGGGACATCCTCGTATACCGCTGCGGCTTTGCGGCCGAGAAGACTCACTATCTGGTGTACGGTCCGGAGTCTGAAATCCGGACTTATGAGGCACATAAAGATATCCCCAAAGACATTCCCAAGGAGCATATCTGGAGTCGTAAGGAGGTTGAACCCGTCGAGAATGCGCTGCAGGCCGTTAACACTACACTCGATGCTATTCTGAGGAACACTAATGCAGATGCTTACGAAATATTTCTCTCGGGAAAGAGGTCGTTTAGAGAACAACTCGCCTTCACGAAACCGTACAAAGGAAACAGAGATGGACAGTCCAAGCCAGTTCATTACACAGCCATACGTGAGTTCCTACTTAAGTCTCGGGGTGCAGTCATTCCGGACGGCGACCTTGAAGCCGATGACGCTATCGGAATTCGACTTGGTGAGTTGGGCAACAGCGGCCTTGCTGTGTCGATCGACAAGGACCTACTTCAAATCCCCGGACGGCACTACAACTGGGTTTCTGGTGAGTACACAACAGTTTCAGCCCGGGACGGCCATCTTCAGCTCGGAAGTCAAGTTCTTAGTGGAGACCCTACCGACAATGTTCCGGGCTTGGAAGGAATCGGTCCAGTTAAGGCCCGGAAGCTTCTCGAAGACTGCAGTGGCCCGCGAGAAATGCTTGACCGAATCCGGAACGTGTATCTCGATCACTGTGGAAGAGACCTCGAAACCGCCGACCGACGATTTCAAGAAAGCCTCGGGCTTGTCTACATCCTCCGATCTAAGGGTGATTCATCGACAGACTATCTGAGGAAGTACAGTGCAACTTAAGGATCTGTTTGAAGAGCCAGCAGCCGAGCAGATTGCTCGAGAGGTTGGAATTGGCAGCATCAAGTGCTGGTCTGGGGTGTACGTTGACCCCATGCGGCCAACTCTGGATACCGTGCGGATTGACGATATCGCACATAGCCTCTCACTGGTGTGTCGATACGGGGGCCATTGTAACGACCATTACAGTGTCGCCCAGCACTGCCTAGAGGTATCCGCATATATCGAGCATCTGGGGGGTACAGCGTTTACGTCCATGATGGGGCTGCTGCACGACGCCGAGGAGGCGTACTTTGGTGATATGCCCAGTCCGCTGAAAAAGCACTACCCGGACTACAAGAAACACGGGGAGTACATGCGGGGGTTTGTCATGGATAAGTACATCCCGGGGTGGAGAGATGTGCCGCGATGGTACATGGAGATGGTCCATCAGGCGGACCAAGATATGTACCAGATCGAGCGGATGAGCTTCTCAGCACCGTACGATGAAGCATTCACGACAATTGGAAACAAATATGGATGGGGAGTAGTTAATGCCAAGGCATGTAAGGAAGTGGAAGCGGAGTACCTCCGATGGTTTGCCGCACTTGGGCGAGAAGACCGAATTCCGGTCGAGGGCAGAGGCGCAGTTAGCCCTAAATCTTACGCAGAGGGGTATTAAGTTTGAGTACGAACCCTGCACATTCAACTATGTCAGCTCAGTTATGGCAGGGACCTGTCTCGATTGTGGTGGCAGACACGTCGGACAAAAACGGCGCTACCGGCCTGATTTTTATATTCCGTCCGGAGACTTCTATATCGAACTTAAAGGAGCCTTTAGCTCGCGAGATCGAAGCAAGATGCTCGCAGTTCGTAAGGCAAATCCAGACGTTGATTTCCGACTCCTACTCCTCGCCGACAACAAACTAAACAAGAACACGGAGACTAGATACAGTGACTGGTGTAATGAACATGAATGGGTCTGGCACCTTGGACGCAATCCCCCAGATGGGTGGTTCACCGATGAAGGTTAATTACGTTCCGCCCCCGGTGTATAACGTCAAGGGCCCGGAGCTTGCTCAGGGTGGATTTGAGAATACCAACCGTCCTGCCAAGGACGTTCCCAAGGTAGAGGCTATCCTCGCAGAGCGAGGTAAGCGGTATGGGTCGTTTAAGGACCATGCCCACATCTGCCAGACGTTGAAGATTACGATCGAAAAGTGCCTAGAGGAGTATCAGGATGATGCTTACCATCTGGCTGCTGACCAGAAGCAGGCTCTGGATGTGATCTGTGACAAGATCGCCCGAATCATCAACGGAGATCCCAACTACGTGGACAACTGGGACGATATTGCCGGTTACGCCACTCTCGTTAGCAAGAGGCTTACCAATGGGAACTGAAGCTGATCCCAACAAGTTCACGGATGCGGAGATTATGGATCTCCGAGAGTTCGTGGAGACTGTCCTTACCCTGTGTGACCGAGACCGCGATCTGGCGGTCGAGGTCGAGCAACTGGCTCTGACGGCTGCCGAGATCCTCGGTATCCTTGAGCCCGAGGAGGGAGACGATGAGTAAGGACGTGATGATAGACATCGAGGCGTTCGGTAATGGGGAGGACGGGGCCCGCCCCTTCCTCGCCAGTGTTGGGGCCGTGTGGTTCAATCCGTTCAACGATGACTTGGAGAATCCGTTCTACGTTAACGTCAATCATGTTAGGAACGGCCGGCTAGAATATGGTACCGTTAAGTGGTGGCTTAAGCAGTCCCCGGAGGCACAGAAGGCCCTGTTTGAGCCCGCGCCTGTTCGAGCGGACGATGCGCTGAAGCAGCTAGCGGATCACGTTAAGGGTGCTGAGCACATCTGGGCTAACGGCATCAATTATGACATCCGTATTCTCGACACTCTGTACCAGTCTCTGGGTATGCGCAGGCCATGGGGATTCCGTCACATGGATATGCGGTCTCTTAAGCTGATAGCTGGCGGTCTGGGGTGGCAAGAGCCCATGCGGACTGGAGTTGCACACAACGCACTGGACGATGCTACCTATCAGGCCCGAGTTGTGCAGAGTGCCGTTAAGTTCCTAAAGGAGCGAAAGAGTTGAAGTATAAGCGTGTTCTATGTATCCCGGACCTGCAGGCTCCGTACCACCACGAGGAGGCTCTACGCTTCCTCCGGTGGGCCAAGGGAGAAGTCAAGCCGGATCTTGTGGTCTGTCTAGGAGACGAACTTGACCAATACACCCTCAGCAAGTACGCCCACAGCCCAGACGCCGATAGTGCTGGACGGGAATACAGCCGAGCTATTGCTTTCTGGAAGCGCCTCTACGAGGTTTTCCCCGCAGCATTGGCAGTTACTTCTAACCACGTTGACCGAGTGTTTAAGCGGGCAGATGAGTCCGGCATCCCCCGAGCGTACCTTAAGACTATACCCGAGTTCATGCAGGCTCCACGTGACTGGAAGTGGCAAGAACACTGGATTGTCGATAACATTAGATATGAGCACGGAGAGCGGGCAGGAGGTATTACGGGACTTCGTAATCTCGTTGTCGCCAATATGCGAAGTACAGTTATCGGACACCAGCATGAGTGTCCGGGGACTACCTTCGTCTCTAACGGTGAGAAAGTCCTCTTCGGGCTCAATGTTGGTTGCCTCGTCGATGCAAATACTCCGGGACTCGCGTACACCGGCCGCAACAAGCACAAGCCGGTTCTGGGCTGCGGTGCGGTCATCGAAGGTGTACCGCGCTTTATTCCGATGGAGGGGTACCGATGAAGGTTAAGATCCTGCACAAGGAGATTGACGTGGAGTTCAAGAAGGATCCCAAGCTAGGGGATGGCTCCAAGACCTATGGCTTCTACGACGAGGATGAGGGTCGTATTGTGGCGGCCTCAAACATAAAGCCCGATGACCAGAAGGAGGTCGTGATGCATGAACTGTTTCATGTCATCGACGATACCCTCGGTATCGGGCTTGTCGAGAAGAAGCTACGGCCCCTGTCAGTTGGTGTGTTCACCATGCTGAAGGAGAATCCGGAACTGTGCAACTATTTCTTTGGAAAGATTAAGGAGTAATCATGGCTGCTAGAAAGAAAATCGCCCCGGACTGGCGGGGCGATGTTAAGCGAATCGAGACGGATATCGTTCGTCTCCACAACGGTGTGGCCAATATCTATGCCATCCTCAAGGAGTACGGCAAGCTCATTGAGCTACACAGTCAGATGTTAAGTGTCGGACTGCTGCCTACGGAACAGACGAATGCCGTAGATAGCAGTGAAGACCGCAAGGACAAGCCACTGGAACCATTCGGGAGTCTGGGAGAGTACATTGAACCCCTGCAGGACGTACCCGCTGTAAGCGGGAATGAAGCAGCCAACGAGGGGAATACTCAGAACCAGTAGAACGTACTCGTCCTTCCAGCCGCTGTTACGGATCTGTTCCAGTTCCCACGCAGCGTCTGCAGCCAAGCCCTCTTTGATTAACTCTACGCGCCTCTGGTGGATCGCCTCTTCGAGCTCGATCTTCCGGAGGCGTTCTCTTGAACGGATCTCGAGATAGGACTTCACCCCATCCGCAATGGGCTGGGTTACAGTCCCAATAATATTACTTAGAATACTCATCGGTTGTTCAGCTTAATGGGCTGCCTCGCTGCGGTAACTTTCTGGACTCGGTTCTGGAAAGCCTTGCCGCCACCGAGGCGGCCCTTTCCTTTTGTTCCGACCTCATCTAGGTCGTACGCAATCTTTCTCTCAAAGGCCCTAGCCGTTGGACCGGGAATACTGGAGACTTCGTTCTTGGTCATAACCATATTATCCAACTGGGTCTGCAGAACATCCCCAATAGCTGCCGCATTGGCTGCTGCAGGGTTGTTCCGAAAGTCCTGAATATTGGAAGACTTGCGTAGCTTGTTTACATTCTTCATCGTATGAACTCCGTCACTCGATTCATCCAGCCCGCCGCGAATCTAGCGTTAGCGGGCCTATCCGTAATAATCCGTCCGTAGAACCGAATCCTGCGCTTCAGGAGAGCACGGTACTGCTCCGTGGGCGATAGGGACATGATTTCGTTCAGCCAGCTCTGAACTCGTGCCACACCGTGCTGGACTGCACTGTCTACGACCAGATGCAGTAGATCTGGATCACCCCCATACGTTATCCGGAAAGGGTGGACGTACAGGTACTCGTAGATATCACGAGCCTCCTGTTCCGTCAGGTTCTCCACGTCCTGAGCCGTACACACGTGGCCACGGTACTGGGTCAGGGTGCGGAGAGTGATTCCATACTTAGTCGGACCACCTAAGTCCACGGGGTCGTTGGTATACGTATCCCCTTCGGACTGCAGGATCCCACTAATGATTAGATCAATCTTCGGGTCCATAGTCTTTAGGTTGCTCTTTTAGCCTCCGGTTGCTCTTGATGTAGTACCACGCCGCTAGGAGACCAGACACAATAGCTACAAGCCCCGCAATGAGCTGGACTACCTGATTGGCAACATCCAGCCACGAGATAGCCGTAGCCACGACACTGGTAGCTACCCCAGCATCGGCTGCTCTTGGGTGGTTAAACAACGGAGTATCTCCGCCGCTTAAACTTGCCCACGTCGACATTACGGGCAGTAGTAATAGTAACAGTGTTGGTGGGGCCAGTTTCAGAATCTCCAGTGTCCACAGCCGTTACATAAAACTGGTAGGTAGTGCCGGGGGTCAGCGTAAGCTTGTCGGAACTCATGGTACTGCTGGCGTATTTGGGATTAATTGGAACACCATCCCATTCCCCGTTAATGTACAGCTTGTAAGACTTGATGCCGTAATTTGTACTACGGATAGCCGGGATCCACGCCAGCTCTACGTACTTCGCCCCATACCGATATACCACCAATTCAGTGGGTGGAGTAACGTCGGAAGTCGGTAATTCCGCATTTCCCGCTAACGCGGAGAATAACAGAATAGGCATTACTTGTACCCAATGTTGACACTAATCTCGTTAGCCGCCACCGCCGCACTGTCCGTCAGGGCAATGCCCGTAGTGATCGCAAAGCCAATGCCCGACGTGAACTGTAGAGGCATGGGCAGGGCAATCACAAACCCGTTACTGTTGGCCGGGATCATATAGTTCTGAACCGGCACGTCCGTGCCCACGGTGGGAGAGGTCGATTTATCAAAGAGCTTGAGATACCGGGGCGAGGCATTGACGTTCGTGCAGATGACCGTATAGATCTGCCCGGCCGAGTTCTTGACTAGCGTCGCATTCGTAGAGGCCGCCGACACGTAGGTGACCGGGGTAGTGCCGCCCGCAGTGTGGGCATACGGAGTCACGATCTGCTTGCGGTCAAGGGTCATACGGGGGATGCCCATATCTCCCTCGTCCACCGAGTCCGTGGAAGCCTCGTCAGCCATACACGCAATCGGAACCACTTCCGTGGAGCCCGGGGTAAACGCCGAGTCGTCGATAGACGCCTGCGATCCGCCCGACGTGATGTTAACCCTGAGGCTACCTTGGTCGTCCGTACGAAGCGGTACCCAGTCCCCGTTAGCCGGCGTAACCGTACCCGGAGTAGTAGTCCGGACCGCCAAGATGGCGACGCCCGTGTCAGTGCCGCCTGCAGCGGTGTCGATAGCCTTGCCTAGCTGAGAAGAAGTAGTTCCCGGTACCACCGATGTAACAGTCACGGACCCCACAGCGTCACCACCAGTCTTTAGAATGACTGGTATTGGATTTGTGCTGGAAGCGTACCCGTCATTAGTGTTGTCGTTACCTAGAACGATCTTTACACCTTGGGCCTTTCCGGCCGACCCAAGATAATCTCCCATAACCTTGCCCTCAGTGGCAAGACCGGATAAATCAAAGCCATCAGTTGTATCAGACATCTTACATCCCCTTCAGCATGTTGTATTTAGTAGAACTCCCCACACTCTGGTCTTTAAAAGTTTCTATCATCCAGAGAGTGGTGATTGATTGGGTCATGCGATTTGTCACATCACCAGTAGCTCCCGCTACTGTATTAATCTTATACGCCAGTGACAACGTGATGTCGTTGCCGGCTCCATTGGCATTGCGGAACTGAGACACAGAGCCCGGGTTAGTCCAACCACCCGTCTGGAGCGAGAAAGGCTCGCCTCCGAAGCTGGTGTTGAACCAACACGCGATGGTAACGGTGGACGCCGCTACAGCAGTTTGTCCAGCAGCCACGACATCGAAGGGCGTGGACGGGGTAGCGTTGCCATTCGCCTGGGCAACATCGGTGGCCCATGTGGGAGTGCCGGTCGGGCGGAACACGATACCCACGGCTGAAAACCTGAGGCCATTCCTAAAGCTCGTGTCGAAGGCCGGGTTTGCCGACCACGAGCCATTGTAAGTGGTCGTGAACCTCCGCACCTGCTGCGAGCCAGAGGCCACGGCAGTGCCGGCACTCCACGTCTGGCCGCCAGTCGTGGAATTGGTGATGGTCGAGCCGGGGTCGCGCTGCGAGACATAGACCACGACAAAGTCGCCGGCCTGCATGCTGGCGGGCGGGGTCCAGACTACGGCCGCCGAGTCGTCGAGAGTGGCCCCATCGGCTGGGTTCGCGCTGTAGCCAAAATAGGAAATTCCCATATCAAGTAGCTCCTGTGACGGCCGAGTAGCCTAGCTCAGTTAGCCGGGAAGGAAATGTACTCTTAGTTGGCACGGAATTGTCCCGCAGATAAGGCCATACCCCAGTTTCCCAGATCATAGCCGGGACGTTGTCCCCGTAGCGAGTCTGAGCAGGATTGCCATGCATAGTCCATCCGAAGTGGCTGAGTTCGTAATACGTATAGCCGTGATTATAGATTGTGGCGGGCGTGAACGAGGTATCCTGAATTACCTGCTGTTCACATTTTTGTGGTACTTTGCCCGATAGGTATGTAGTTCCAAATGGATATGGGCCATAAATAGGATCGTTGCGAGTACCCACTCCCATTAAGTGCATAAAGCCCCAGTGATCGTCTGTCGTGCCTAAGTTTTGCGGCATGATGTCAGGACCGCCAACACCCACCCCGTAGGTTATGCACTCATCCACCAGAGCGTTCGTCTCCGTTACGCTTGAGTGATAGTTGGCATTAACAATCGTGAACTTTTTCGGGAACGCTGAAGCTAGAACTGCGGGAAACCGCAGCCACTGGGTATTCCAGTTAGTCAGATTAAATCCTTGGCCAGCCGCAAACGCGGCGGACGTTTCGCCGGTCTGGAAGAATTCAAACATCGGCTCGTTATCGACGTGAGCACCGAGGGCGGACAGGAACGTGAAAAACGCATCTGTGCACGCCTGAATGTCGAACCGGGCCGAATACCCACCGAGATCGTCCGTGTTCGCGCCCACCCAGCCGTTGTTGATAACATAGTCTGGAAGCACGGCGTCGCGGTAGTCCGCTTGCGGGACGCTCGGGATTCCGCCACCATAGCGCCTAGTGGCGATGGCCAGCGCCGACCGCAGGCCGCGAGTCTTGCAATAATCAATGAAGTAATCGAGCTTCGTCCAGTCGTAGGTACCAGACGAGGGATTGAACATCGACCAAGTGCCTAGCAAGAGCACGCCCTTGACCTTGGATCGCTTGTCTGTCGGGGTTACCAACGAGTTGATATCGCTTTCAATACTGGTGTATTTAGACGGGTACATGTGGTGGTCAGGGAAGGCGTAGTGACCGGGATTCCACGACTTAACCCCGCCGCCGCCCGACGTATTTGCGGAAATGTTGGAAGACCACGCACTTCGATTGCCTGAATTGTCGTAGGCCCTTACTCGGAAATTATAGGAAGTTCCCGGAGACAGCCCGCTAATTGTAATCAGGCCGCTGGGGAAAGATCCAGCTTGTAGTACTCCGTCCTTTTCTAGTTCATAGCCCGAGACACTACGGTTATCCGTCGAGGTTGAGATATTCAGTACAACCGTGGTAGCAGTGACCGAGTTAGTAGTGCCCGAAGGAACACTCGGAGCCTCCGTGTCAGGCGGACTGACCGCTGAACGTACAAATAATCGTCTTAGTGCCATTTAATTTCCTGTTACAAATACACGCATTCCAGAGCCCGATATAGAGCCTCTCCCCACCCAAGCCCGCATGACTCCGGAGGGAGAGGACACATTGGGGGTAAGGGTTCCAGCCGATGCCGTAACCTGAGAACCGGTAAGGGGTACCGAGAAGCTGGTGGATACCCCGAGGGTACCCGCCTGCGCCGTCGCAGAAGCCCCGGAGAGGGCCACAGAGAGGCTTGGGGCAAGCAGGCCGGTGGATGTAGCCACCTGACTGCCGGTAAGCTGTACGACCGTCCCAGAGGCCGCTTCGATGGTCCCGGTAGATACCGTGACCTGCTCCCCCGTCAGCGCTATGCTGGTAGAGGGAGCCAGAGTCCCGGTCTGGACCGAGACAGCCGAGCCCGTCAGGGCTACGGTGGTCCCAGAGTCTGGGCTGACTGTGCCTGCTGAAGCGGTAACTTCAGAGCCCGACAGGGCTACTGAGGTTGAGGGGCTGACTGCGCCTGCAGTAGCCGTGACCGCTTGACCGGACAGAGCCTTGGAGACTGCAACTCCAAGAGTGCCGGTCGAGGTAGCAACCTGTGAGCCTGTTAGGGCAGCCGTGTAGGTCGCAAGCCCGGAAACGGTACCCGTGCTGACCGTAACCGATTGCCCCGTGAGGGCCACTGTAATCTGCGGAGAGAGTGTTCCGGCAGAGGCTGTAACAGCCGAGCCGGTCAGCGCGACATTGGTACCGCCAGCCCCCACCGTCAGGGTGGGTGTAGCGGTATACGTGTCTAGGGCTACTCCGTCTGCAACAACTCGGAATTCGTAGTCTTCCGAGTCAATGGCATCGTCCGTAGCCTCGATGCACCACTCTAGCTCGGTCTCACCGTTGTTCCCGATGTCAACCGTGATCGGGTTGGTGTCATCCGAGATCTTGCCAGCGGTAAAGCTAGCCGAGCCCGATAGCTGGTTCGTCGTCGAGGTCGCGGCGCTGGCGGCGATGTTCGCCGAGAGCGCGAGCCGGAACC
>ERZ724505.1235-NODE-1235-length-14361-cov-23.949042_pt1 | contig 14361 bp, 16 predicted proteins | sample MGYA00376038_ERZ724505 | MGnify/ENA primary metagenome ERZ724505 (study PRJEB28724, sample SAMN07190884) | wastewater metagenome | isolation source: effluent of sewage treatment plant in Hong Hong | place: Hong Kong | collected 2016-03-17 ... | reverse complement strand
ACGCCTATCTCTATCTCGATGGCGTCTCGATCTCGACCACGTCGGGCGGCTACGGGTGCCTTGTCCGCTATCACAGCACGCTGGAGATCGGAAAGGCCCGGTTCGGCAACGTCGCGTCCGAGATGATCGCGTGCCAGTTCAACAGCATTTTCGAGGTCAACACGTCCCTGGATGTGGCAGGCGATGCGAACTCGTTTGCGCACGTCACGAAGAACTCACTGTTCAGCGCCACCAACGCGACGATCAGCTTCTCGAAGCCGGGCGGCAACAGCTTCGGAACCTACGTCTACGGGATCAACAACGCATCGGTGGAGTTCGACGGCTGCACGTTGACCGGAGCCATCGCGGCGGGGCGCACCACGATCCACGACCGCTCCTTCGTCAATTTCTACTCCGTCACCGACAACATGACGACGAGCCGGTTCGGCCCCGGCACGCTCAACATAGAGGACGGCAGCGTTGTCACCGACACGCTGCAACAGACGCTCAACTACTATGTCCGCACGGACGGCGACGACGACAACGACGGACTGGCGAACACGGCGGCGCGGGCCTTCAAGACGATCCAGGCCGCGGTCGATTATCTTTACCACATCAAGCGCGACCACAATCAGAACTCGGCCGGTGTTTCGGTCAAGATCAACATCGCCGACGGCACCTATTCCGAGGTCGTCAAGCTGCGGACGATGGCGGCGTTCGAGTCGGTGCGCATCATCGGCAACGTCTCGACGCCGGCTAACGTCGTCATCGCCGGGACGACCGACGCGATCAACGGCACGAAGCCGGTCAGCACGACCTATTCCATCGAATCCTGCAAGCTGACCGCGGCGGCTGGTTCATGCATCCGAGCCGAAGCCGGGACCCAGATTTCGTTCACCGGGGTTAACTTCGGCAGCGCGACCGTCGCCCATATCCAGGTCAACGCGGGCGGCACCGTGCTTTGTGCGGGCAGCTACTCCATCAGCGGGGGCGGCGCCCTTCATGGCTACGCGACGAATGGCGGCATCATCGACTACGGCGCGGCCACCATCACCGCGACGGTCACGGCCAACGTGACGTTCTCAAATGCCACGATCAAGCTCGCCGGCCTGGCCGTCGCGCATATCGACAGCACCAAGGTCACCTGGTCGCTGGGCGTCTACACCGTCACCGGCAAGCGCTATGCCCTGTCCGGCCTGTCGGTGCTCGACCTCAATAGCGGCGGGGGGAGCTACATCCCCGGCTCCATAGCCGGCACCACGGCCGACAGCTCGATCCTGACCTGATGACCTTCGCGTTCCGCGCGAGCGGCCACATGCCGTTCGTGCGCCAGCCGGAAGCGCTCAAAGTACCACGCGATCTTGTCGAAGCTGTCGGCGTTGTGCGTCGGGTATTTCGCGCAAGCCTTGGCGAGATCGTCCTGTAATTCGCGCTCGTACACATAGGCCGCGTTTTCGGCTTCCTGTAACGGGTCGATAGGGTCTCTTATGTCTGGCATTTGCTATTCCTTCCTGTAGCGCTTGCCGCGCCATCCTCCGGCCGTGAGCGGCAGGCCCGCCGCCCACTCCGGCAATTCGCAGATCAGCCGTTCGAACGCCTTCACGTCGCCGAAGCCGCGCGGAACCTCGGTAATGATCTCGTCGTAGACATGCGCGATGACCGGGTAACCCGCGGCCTCGGCCTTCAGCATGCCGCTGACGAGAATGTCCCGCGCGACGGCCTGCGTATTGTTCTCCTGAATGAGACCGCCGTACAGCCCGTAGCGCGTCCACTTGCGCGTCGTCGCGTCGACGCCCAGCACGGTCACTTTCGGCGACGTGGCGCCCTTGATCTCGACGACGCCGTGACGCTCGCCGGCCTGCGCGCTGTCGCGGTCCATGACCTCGTCGTCCAGCCACTCGCCGGTCTTCGGGTCCTTCCGGGAAACCCAGACCTGGTCCTTCAGGCGCGGCATGCCGTAGGCGAGGCAGCGGCCGCTCGGCAGCAGCGCCCAGAGAAAGCCGCCGCGCACCACGTAGGAGACGCGGGCGGCCGACGTAACAGTCCCCGGCGTCTGGACGGCGCCGCGCACGGCGCTCTCCAGATCCTTCCACGACTGCGCGATCGCGCTGTTCGCGGCACGCCAGCCGGTCTTGATCAGTTCACAGGCCAGCCACGCCGTACGGCTCAATTCCGCCGTGCGGCTTTCGCCTTTCTTCAAGGCCGACTCGTAGCGCTTCTCGGCCTTCTCGCGGCGCGCCACGTCGGCGCTGCCCCATACCGGGTCGTATAGCGCCTCCAGTTCGGCAAGGCGCATATTGTAGGTCCGCGCCATCGCGTAGAAGGCCGAGACCCCGCCGCCGAAGCCCAGCGCGAGCTCGCTGGTCTTGCCGATCGCCTGGCGCAGCGCTTTCGTGATCGCGCTGACCGGCACGCCGAGAATGGCCGCTGCGGTACGGACATACATATCCGGCAGCCGCGGGTCGGCGATGATCTCGAACAGGGCCTTCAGCTTCCAGTCTTCGCCGGCCAGCCACGCCACGACGGCGCCTTCGATGCCGGAATAGTCGGCCTGCAGCAGGTCGTGGCCCGGCGCGGCCCACACGAAGGACCGGATCGAATCGGACAGAAGATCTAGGGGGCGGCCGATGTCGTCGCCGAACAGCAGCGGCAGCAGCCCCGGCTCTTCCGACCGGATGGCGTCGAACAGCACGTCGTGCCGAAGATGGGCGTCTTCGAAGGCGCGCCGGTAGCGCGGCATGTTGGCGAAATTCACGCCCATGTTCGTCCAGCGCCCCGTGCCGGCGCCATGATACATGAAGGTCCCGCGCACCCGCCCGTCGGCGTCGGCCCGGTTCAGCATGGCCGTCAGTTTCGATACCGACGTCTTGGCCGCTTCCTGGCGCAAACCGAGCGCTTTGCGGACGTCGCCGGGCAGGTCGTCATAGTCGGCCAGCAGGTCCGAAACGTCGGCCTTGGCCGCCGACGTGAGCTCGACGCCGCGGGACTGCACCCAGGCGGTCAGCTTGGCGACTTCCGAGCATTTCCCGACGGCGCGATCCGTCACGGCGCGCATCTTCGCGTCGAGCGCGTTCTTGGCCTTCGCCGCGAGCCGGAGGGCCGACCGCGCCGAGCGCCGGTCGATGCGGATGCCGCGCCGGTTGATCGTCTCGGACAGCTGCCAGACCGACTGCTCGAAATCCGACAGCGGGACCATGCGCCGGTCGGCCGCGGCTTCGGTCTCGACGTCGCGGTCGCAATACGCCTTGAACTTCTCGAACTCTTCCGGGCGGTCTTCCGGTTCGTTGAAATAAACGCCCGGCGGTTCACCCTTGCGTGCCCGGCGCGGCAGCGAAAATAGCCGGATCAGGCGTTGGCCCTCTTTGTCCTTCTGGACGGGCAGTGCGAGCGCGGCGCCGAGATCGTCCAGAGCACGCGGCAGGGACATCGCGGCGGCCGTCGCGGCGGTACAGCGGAACTGGTCGAACCGCGGCATTGGCCAGCCGGCGTTTTGCGCGAGCCAGATGAAGCACAGGATTTCGAACGCGGCGTTGTGAGCGCTGATCGTTGCGCCCGCCGCGATTTCTTTTCTTAGGGTGGGCGGACAGGGCTGGCCGTGCTGCCAGCGCTGCACGGGGCCGTGGTCGATTTTATAGGAGCCGATCAGCACGCGGGCGTGCGGCGAAGCGAAATAGACATACGCCCCGCGCGTCTTCAGATTGACGTCGGATCGGGTCTCGAAGTCGATCTCGATCGCGGTCATCCGAACGTCACCCGAAGGCTTCGATCAAGTTCTTCGTCGAGGAACGCTTCGATGAAGGCCGCCGCTTGCGGGGCAACGATTGCATTGCCGTAACCGCGCAGTCGTCCCACGCGGGCGGCAGACCCATGAGCCAGCGGGAATGTGCCGGGGTCAACTGGCCGCCAGCGCTCATCCCGGCAGAAGAGCCAGTCAGCATCTCGCCAGAAACCGTTCGTCGGGCCGGTTGCGGACCAGTTACTCGTACCGCGGCGTGATTGAGCGTGATGTTCGGTGTAGTGAACTGATCGCCCGGCATCCTCACCGCATCCTGTACGGTTGTCGTCGGCCAGCCTGCTAATTGCGCCTGCTCGCAATGATAAAGCGGAACGGTCATCTGGCCGTGTTCTTCCAGACGCTTCTTTGCCAGCTTGCCGATGATCTCGGGGCTGCGTTCGCGTTCGGCTGTCGTTGGGGTCGACCAGCCCGCCAGTGCTTGCACCTGCATGTTCAAATCGGTCAACGCCACGCCCATCGACGAGCCGCGCTCTATCGAGCGGCGTTTCCGTTCCAGAAAGGCTTCCGGTTCGCCGTTCGCTTGATTCGCCGCGGGCGTCGCCCAGCCCGCCAACAACGTGAAGTCGTTCAGGTCGTTCGGCCGTTCCGGGTTCAGCGCGCGTTTCGCCTGACCGCCGCCGCTCCCATCGCTCGCCTGCGGGCTCGGCCATGCTGCGCGCCGAGAAATAGAGCCGTTGCCGGATATGCGGTGCGCCGAAGCCCGCAGCGCAGAGATCGAAAAACCCGACGGCGTAGCCCGTTCCTTCCAGGTCAGTGCGTACAAGGTCGAGCCAAGCAAGGCCGTCTTTCGACGCAACCTGCTCGCCAAGGACGACGTCAGGGCGGCACTGGCCGACGAGCCATTGCCAGGCGGGCCATAGGTGCCGCTCGTCAGCAATCCCGCCTCTTTTGCCTGCCGTGGAGAAAGGCTGGCACGGGCAGGAGCCGGTCCAGACGGGCCGGTCGTCGGGCCATCCGGCGCGTCGCAGCGCATAGCTCCAGACGCCGATCCCGGCGAAAAAATGGCACTGGGTGTAGGGTCGAAGGTCATCGGGCGTCACGTCCAGAATGCTGCGCTCGTCCACGTCGCCGGGTGCGATGTGACCGCCGCGTATGAGCTCGCGCAGCCACGCGGCGGCCTTGGGTTCGAACTCGTTGTAGTAAGCCGTCATCCGAACAGATTCTCGGCCCGGCCCGGCTTCTCGCCCAGCGCGCCCCGCAGGGCCGAGACGGCGGTGTCGGCGATCTCGACCTTCCAGGCGCTGACGCCGGTCGAGATGCTTGCCTGCCAGCCCTGCGCCGTTCGGAACAGCGTGAGATTGACGAGACGGCCGTCACGGACAGCCGTCTCGACCAGGTCATCTAGGGTCATCGACGAGCCGATCACTCGTCGTCTTCCTCTTCGGCACGGCAGTTTTCACAGATCGCCACGCGCTCGACGCGCTTAGTTTCGACGGCGAAAAGCCCGTCGCCCAGATCAAGAACCCACGCGGCCAGCAGACGCCACTGTTCCGGCGTTATCGCCAATTCCGTCACGGCCGCCGGCGCTTTCAGGATCAGCCGATGGCCGTCGAAGGCGACTTTCAGACCGCCGGTCATGTCGGAATCGTTGGTCATCCGAACGCGTCTCCGAGCGAAGCGGCGTAATCGCTGATCGACGCCTGCTCGGCGTCGTAGCCGGCCTCGTCCTTCCGGCGGCGCTTGCGGATGGCGATGACCTTCCGCAGCACCTTCGGCGAATAGCCGGCCGCTTTGACCTCGACGTAGACTTCCTTGATGTCCGCGCCGAGATTGTCGCGCTCTTCTTCCAGCGCTTCGATCCGCGCCGTGAACGACTTGAGCGGCGGTTTGTTGTGTCCGACGCCCGCCATTACGCACACTCCGCGCGCTGGCGGTACTCCGCGGCGAGCGCGAGATGGCGCCGCGCCGTTTCGTGCTCGCCCTTGTCGGCCAGGTCGTAGCCGACCTGTTCGCGGGTCAGCGCCATGCCGATCAGCTCGCCCGGCGGAATCTGGTCGAGCGGCGTGACGTTCGGGACGCGCGAGCCGTCCTGTAGTTCGATCCACATTGCTTGTCCTCCAGTACGAACGGCGGGGTCGAAGCCCCGCCGCCGCGTTGCGTTCAGCCGAAGAAACCCTTCGCTCCGGCGCCGGTCTTCGTCTCGGCCGGCGCGTCGCCCTCGTCGGCGATCGCCTCGAAATACTTCTCGGGCGCGGGGCCGCCGCCACCGCCCAAGATTTCGTCGCCCTCGGCCTTTTTCACGACCTGCACCAGCGACACGCCGAAGCTGACGCCCTTGCCGTTCGTCTTGTGCTCCCACGTATAGGGGTTGACGACCGCAAAGACGCGCGAGCCCGACGGAATGTCGGCGACTTCGGTGACGGGCAGGACCTGCCGGTTGACGACCTTCGGCCGGTACTTGTCGCCCGACGTGCAGCGGATGAACGTCTTGCCGGCATAGCCGGGATGCCGCTCGCCCGTCTTCGTCGAGATGCCCTGCTTGCCGTCGCCGTCCAGAAACGGCGACTTGATGAGGCCGTCGTTCAGCATCTGGACGGCCTTCTCGCCCCATTCGTCCTTGCACACCGTGACGACGACCTGCTTCAGGGCGGCCAGGTCGGTCGTCTTGGGGAACAGGATCGTGAAGCCGTAGCTCTTGCCGCCGTTCTCACGCTCCCGCGCCTCGAAAAGGTCCGCCGTGAAACTGGCGATGCCTTCCGGGGTCTTGATGTCTGCGCCTCTTGCCATGATCCGTTTTGTCCTTAATCCAGCACATCGAAGTGCTTGTTCACGGCCGCCACCGCGGCAGGCCGTGTCGTCTTGCCCGTGGCGACGAGGGAGGTTCCCCGCGACGGACGTTCGGTCAGCGGCGCGACGGCCGCCTTTTTCTTCGCGCCGAGCAGCTTTTCAGCCTGCGCCGGCGAGACGATCTTGCGTGTGTAGAGCTTGTCGCGTTCGACGCCGTTTGCCTCCAGCACGTTCACGACGTCCTGCTCAGGGACGCCCCACGCCCGGTTGCCGATCTTCTCGACCAGCTGGTAGCCGGGGATTTCGACGCCGCCTTCGGCCTGCCGGTGCGCGTAGGCCCGCACGGCGTTCGCCCATTCCTGGATCATGTCCAGCATGTCGAGACGCTGCGCCAGCTGCTCGGGCGTGAAGTCTTCCGGCCGGTTCGAAATGCGCGGCCGGTCGAGATCGTCGAACCAAACGCCCGCCGCGTCGGTCGCGCGCTGCTCCAGCGCCGGACAAAAACCGGCCGCCGGGCAAAACTTGCAGTGGTCTCCGGCATGCAGATAGCCCGTTTGCCACGCGCCATCCGGCATCTGCTTGCGTTCGGTGAACGCGCGGAACGACTGCCGCATCGCCTCCAGCAGGTCCGCCGTCCACTCCAGCAGATCGGCCAGATGGAACGTCTCGGACCGGATGCGGCCGTCGCGATGGTCCGCACGGGGCTGGACGATCGTCACCGTCACGGTGTCGAATTGCAGCGCCGGATTGGCGAGCGCCGCCCCGAGCGCATAGGTCCGCAGCTGCTTGTTGCCCGTGGCGGCCACGACGACGCCGCGCCCGCCCTTCAGATCGACGACCTCGAGATTCCGCAGTTTCGGCTTGTAGACGACCGCGTCAGCAGTCCCGCCGGCATCGAAGGGTGGCTTCAGCGCGTCGAGGCTGAAACGCTGCTCGACCTGCAGCGCCGCCCCGTCGACGACCAGCGCCCGCACGTAGTCCACGTAGACCTGGGCGGTGTCGGCCATCTCCTCGTCGACTTCGAACTCGAACTGCTTGCCCTTTATCGTCGAGCCGACGTAATCGACGGCCTGCCGGATCGGGTCGCGCAGACATTGCTCGCCGATCGTGTGGCAGCACGTACCCCAATCGGCGGCCTCGCTGGTCGTCTCTGGCAGGCCGTCGATCAGCGCGAGACGACCGCTGCACGCCCAGTTCGCCTCCGTCGATGACGCCGGCCAGGTCGCGTGTCCGTGCGCCATCGGTCAGACCTTCGCGCGATTCCAGGGGTTCTTCTCCGTCGCCTCGTCGAAGGCCGCCTTGGCGCGCCGGATCATCGCCGGCGTCGTCAGCATGGGGATCTGCCAGCGCTTGCCGTCCGGCGGCGTCCCGAGCGCCACGTCGAAAATCTTCACGCCATCTTCCAGCGTGGCGGGCGTGCCGTAGGTCTGCGCGTAGCGTCCGAGCGCCTGGCGCACGTCGTCGAGCGTCAGTTCGGCGGTCGCGTGCTGCTCCGCTTCGGCCGCCTCGTCTTCGGCGTCCTGGGCTTGCGTCTCGGCGTCGTCTTCCGCCCCGTCGCCGGCTTCGTCCTCGGGATTGACGCGTTCTTCGCCGGTCGAAATAGCTTGCTGTTCGTCCGCCTCGGCCTTCAGCCGCTCTTCCTCGGCCTTCTCGAACGCCAAATCCTCGGCGACCTCTTCCTTCGTACGGCGCTTCGCGCCCGGCGACGGCTTGCCGCGCTCGCGCTGCGGGGCCGTCTTCTGGACGTGATCGACCGCTTCATGGACCGTCTGGAAAGCGGCCTCGTCTTCGGTCGTGACGGGCAACGTCGGGCTGCCGGCGGCGCCGTCGCCGTTCGTGGGCGTGTCGGTCTCCGTCGCCGCGGCCCATTTGCCGGTCTCGGCCGGCATGATCTTCGCCGCGTCGGCCATCTTGTCGCACACGCCGACGAGTTCGTGCCGGCGCTGCGGCGCGTAGCCGATGCTCGCCATCATCTTCTGCATGTAGGCCGTCGGATCGGCGCAGTCGACCGGGACGGAAATCGAGATCGTCAGCATGGTTTGAGCACTTCCCTGATAGACGCCCACTTCCTGAGCAGGACCGTCTGCAACGCCTCGTCGATGGAGTTTTCGAGAACGCAGACGCGGACGAAGGCTTGGCGCGGCTGGTTCAGGTTCGTGATGCGCAGCGACACTTGTCTCATCTGGCGCGGTGAAAACGTGGGCTCGACGACCCACAGGACGGCACTTGCGGACAGGTCGATCGCCTCGCCGGCCGCCTCGATCTGGGCGAGAAAGACGCGCGGTCCGCCCGCCCTGGCGAAATCGCGCGTGGCGTCGGCGCGGTCCCGGTCGGACGTGGCGCCGTCGATGCCCGTTACGCCGTATTTCGACAGATTCTGCGTCAAAACGTCGCGCACGTCCTTGTGCCAGTAGGCCAGCACGATGCGATCGAGCCCGCCGTCGAACTCATCCGCGACGGCCTCGGCGACGAGCTCGGCCTTCAGCGTGCCGGTCAGCCGCCGCAGCGGCCCCATATGCATTTCGAGACTCTTCGTGTCGTCGGCCTCGGCAGCTGCGAGAATCTTCGCCGCGTCGACGTCCTTCTCGAACACGGCGCGCTGGCGCTCGGAAAAACGCAGCGGGAGAATGTCGTAAATCGGCTCGCCGATGCCGACGTCGGTCTGGGTCCGGCGCAGCATAACTCCTTCGCTGCGCGCGGCCAGTTCAGCTTCGTTCCTGCCTTCCACGATGACCAGCTGCTTTCGAAAATTGCCGACCTTCTTCCACTTGACGACGCAGTAACGATCCCGGAAAGCCGTCTCTTTCGTTACGTCCGGCCAGCCTCGCGCGGGGTTGGCGAGAAGTCGTTCGGGCCATAGCGCGCGAAGACGCGGGTAGGCGTCAAACGGGCTGTTCGGAATTGGCGTCCCGGTCAGCTCCCACATACCGTCGCAAGCGCCAAGCAGGGAGCGTGTCGAGTTCAGCGTCTCACCATCGTCAAACGGCGTACCGTAGAGGGCCTGGGTTCGCATCGCCGAGAACCGCGTCGCATAGTGTCCCTCGTCAGGGATGACTCGATCCCAGCGCCGTCGGCGGAGCCGAACGATAAATGGCGGTTCGTAGACTTGCGCCCAGCCGACGATCACGACATCGGCCTTCGTATCGACCGGCTCGTACATCGTCTCGACGCTACGCGGGATGGCTTGCCAGTCGGCGAAGGCTTTGCGCCACACGGCGCGCCCGGAGGCCGTGGTGACGACGAGAATGGTCTGATCAAGCGCGTAGTCGGCCGCCATGATCGCGGCGCCGGTCTTGCCCGTGCGCGGGTCGGACCCCAGCAGCGCGTAGCGCCGTTCGGCCAGGAAGACCGCCGCTTCGATCTGATGCGGGAAAGGCTTCACGCCGTGAACCTCAGGAAAACCATGTCAACCAGGAAAGCCGTGTCAGTCGGTTCGTGATACGACCGTATTACGAGCCGGTCGCGTCGTCAAGCGCCGCGCTTGAACTCTTTGACGATGTTCAGGTCACGATCGCCGAACTCGAAACGATAAGTACCGTCGGCCTTGTAGGACAGGCCGTTCACCGACCATGGAAATTCGAGCGCGTAGGGGCCGCGCGCCGGGACGGCGGGGCCGACGACTTGGCCGGCGCGTGTGATGTAGTAGCCGCCCTTGCGGATCTTGACTTTCATTACCCGAATAGCCCTTCGTTGATCGGCCCCACGCGGATGACCATGCGGGGCTGGTTGGAGTAGTGCTTCTGGACGCGCAGGTCGACGATTTGCGAATCGTCGATCCAGACGACCTGGTTCAGCGCGTCCAGCATCTTGGCGAAATTGTCGGCGTCCGGCTTCTTTACCGGCCGGATCGCACCGGCCAGCGCCTCGGCGACCCAGCGCTTCGGCTTGCTCGCCGGGACCGCCACATAGACCAGCATGTCGACCAGCAGCGGCCCGCCGAGCGGGTCGGCGCCGCGCATCGCTTCCTGGGCCGCATAGGCGAGCCGCCCTTCATAGGCGACCGTACGGGCCGGCGTGTAGACCGTGCCGGTCGCCTTGGACAGCCGGACGCGCTGCTTCCCCATCGGCGGCCCCGCCAGGACGATCTCGATCATCCGAACACGTTCTTGACGTCGATATAGGGCATGAGGCTGATCGGCTTCCCGGTTTCCAGCTCGCGCGCCGTGACGCACACCGCCAGCCACTCACCAGGAATCGACTTGCGCTCCCACCATTTCAGGACCGTGCTGCGGGGCGGGTGGTGCTCGCCGTAGCGGTTCAGCAGCAGGATCAGCCCGTCGGGCGAGTTGAAGTGCTCCTTGAGAAAACGGAGCGCGTCGAAGATGCGGACGGGTGCGGCCATGTTCGACACGATAATCTGCGAAAAGACAGCTTGTCAATACCGTAATACGCATGTATCACAGTCGTCATGGCACAGCCCGTCCTGAAGACCTTCGACAACGGCCGCTTCTACGCCTACTGGTCCGAAGCGGGCCGCGTGAAGCGGGTCAGCATGAAGACGAAGGACCCGCTCGAGGCACGCCGGCGCTTCGGGCGCTGGCTGCTGAACGAAGCGCCGCGGACCGGGACGCCCCGCACGTTCCAGGACGCCTGGGAGCGCTACTGGACCCGCCACGTCATGAAGACGGCCGCCGACCCGAAGACCGTCGGGTTTTCATGGAAAGCGCTGCAGTCGTTCTTCAGCCTCCGTCCGCCGATCCTGACGCAAGACCTCGTCGACGCCTATGTTGCGCAACGTAAGATCGCCGTCACGCCCGGTACGATCCGGCGCGAGCTCGCCGCGCTGCTCGCCTGTCTGAACTGGAACGGCCTGAAGCCCGAGACGAAAATCGTCCTGCCGGCCGCGCCGAACCCGCGCGATCGCTGGTTGACGGCGGAAGAGATCGGCCGTCTGCTCGGCCAGTGCGACGGTCTCGTGGCGCTGTTCGTGCGCGTGGCGATCGAGACGGGCGCACGGGAAGCGGCGATTCTCGACCTGACCTGGGACCGCGTCGACTTCGACACGAACGTCATTCATTTCGATGTGCCGGGCCGCCGGTTGACGAAGAAACGCCGCGCCGCCGTGCCGATCTCCAAGGCCCTGCGGCCGCATCTCGTCGCCGCGGCGGTCAGCGGAGGCGCCCAGGTCTTCGGCAAATTCGACGCGTGGCGGGCCGTCAATGCTGCGGCGAAGCGCGCAGGGCTGACCGGCGTGTCGCCCCATGTGCTGCGACATACCGCCGCAACCCACATGGCCCGGCGCGGCGTGCCGCTCTGGAAGATCGCCAAGATTCTCGGCAACTCGCTCGCGATAGTCGAGAAGGTCTACGCGAAGCATTGTCCCGACGATCTGCGGGACGCCGTCGACACGATTTCAGGAGCTTAAGATGCTTTGCGACAGCATTCTCGAATCTCGGTGGGAAGGCGGCGTGTTACCGATGCCGACGATGCTACCCTAGAACAACGAATCGCCCCCGAGCAGTAGCGCCCGGCGCTGCGCATCGGCGGCGTTCTGCGCCTGCCGCTGCGCCATGCGCTGCTGGTGCTGCTGAAGGAACATATTCGCCAGCCCGCCCATGACGCCGCCGGCATCGCCGGTCATCGCCGCGCCGCCCGCGACCGACGGATTGAACGCCAGCGGCCCCGCGGCGGTCGGTTGCGGCGGACTGAGATTCGGCCCTGCCGCGTTGGGCTGGCCGGGTTGTGCGCTGTAAAACGATGCGAGCGTCGGCGTGGCCGGCGGGCCGGGCTGGTTCATGATCTTTCCCTGAAACGTGTCGGCCGAGATGCCCTGTTCGATCCCGCCGGGCAAGCTGGTCCAGACCGGCGCCAAGGCCGGGGCGACGGCCGCCGTGTCGCCGGACGCGAGATCGGCCTGAAGGTCCCGGCCCGTCTTCGCGGCGTAGGTCTCGGAGGCGAGAAACCACGCCGCCAGGTCCTGATTCTCAGGGCTGAAATCGGTCAGCCCGTGACGTCGGGCCTGGTCGTCCCACGTCCCCTTCAGGAACTGGTATTTGCCCGCGGCGCTGGACGTCTTGCCCGCGTTCGGCCCCGATGTGATCGGCACGTCGATACGCGGGTGATCGGCATAGGACGCGAAGGGCGCGCCGCCGTAGACGACATTGTAACGCCCGTTACTTTCTGGCCCGGCGATCGCCTCTAGCAGCGCGCGGGCTTCCGGCGTCAGGACGGTCACGGCCCGGCTCCGATCGCGTCCAGCATCTCGTCGTCCTCGCCGCGCTCCGGCCCGAGCAGCGCGTTGACGCCGTTCACATACTCGGCGCCCAGCCAGCCCTTCGCGCGGCGCGTCAGGACTGCTCGATTCGCCGGGTTGTTCTGTTTCAAAAGTTCAGTCGCGACCTCGGGGTCGAGCAACGCCTTGTCGAGCAGTTTAGCAAACGCCGCCTCGGACTGACTGGCGACCGCGCGGTTCGCAAAACGCGAAGCCATGAACGTCATGAAATAGAGCAGGTTCACACGACGACGCGCGACCTCGTAGCCCTTCGCCTGCATTTCGGCCAACGTAACTTTCTGACCGCGGGACGCCGTCGCCGTGCCCGACGGGTTGTTCGCGACGGCGCCGGCCTTCCCGGTGCTGGCTTCGCGCAGCACGTCGGCGATCTCGTTCACCCGCGCCCACTGCTCCGGGTCGTCGCGATACAGGCGGCCGGCGACCGAACGGACATTCGCGTCGTTCAGGAACGAACGCCACTTCGTCGGCAGCCATGCCTGCTCGCCCTTGGCGCCGACCTCGGTCATGCCCGTCGACCGCGCCCGCTCTTCCATCACGTCCCAGAACGCCCGCCGCGCGCCCTCGACCGCGCCCGGCGCGTTGCCGACATAGTTCAGCAATTCGTCCGCCGTGCGCGCCGGGTCCTTCGACGCCAGAACGCCTTTCATGGCGCGCTGGCCCTGCGCGTCGCCGAACTCCAGGTATTTCGCGACATCGCCGCGCCCTCCGGGGCCGACGACCCGGCGCAGATCGACCGACGCCTCGGCCGATGCTTCGGAGGCGCGCCGCGCGCCGGCCGCCGCTTCGACCTCGCCGCGCAGGCCGGGGAAGCGATCGAGCCGGTCGCCATAGGCGCGCAGGAAGCCGTCCACGTCGCGCGCCGTGGCGGTACGCATGCGCGACAGCAGTTCCTCGCGCAGCGCCGTGCGCGTCTCCGGCGTGTCGACACGGGACAGCAGCGTGTCGATCTTCCGGGCGTCGTCGCCGAAGATGCGGGCGACATTGGCGTCAGTCTGCTTGTAGACGCCGCCGGGGCGCTGCGCGATCGCCTCGGCGACGGGATCACCGGGCCGCCCGAACGCCTCGGCTTCGGCCTGCTTCGTGCTGCGGGCCGTCATCTCGAGCGCCCGCTGCTCTTCGTCCAGGTTTGACGTGATGAAATTGTCGAGGGCCGACGACACGCGGCCCAGCGCACGCGCGGCGACCCGGCCGCCGTTCTCCGCCTTCGGGTCGGCCAGCGCCGCCGCGATACGGCGGTTCATTTCCGAACGCAGCGACTTCGCCTCGTCGATCGAGATCGGTTCGGGGACACGCTCGATGGCCCCTCCGGCGTCACGTCCCGCGCGCGCTCCATGGCGATGCGGGGCGTCTTCCGCTGCCAGGCCACGCCGGCGCACACGCTCGATCAGCCCTTCCGGCAGCAACGACCGTTCGGTCTCGTTCAGGCTGCCGAGCGCGTCGTCGAGCGTCGCGGTCAGGTCGGCCGGATCAACCGTCACGTCCTGGCCGACCGCGTCGTAAGCGGCGCGTGTGCGCGCCTGGGCCGCTTCATGCCCGGCTTCGATCTGGGTCCGCAGCGTGTTTCCGCGATCCGCCTGCTGGCTGGACGGGGTCAGCGCCGCGATGATGTCGTCGGCCGCTTGCCGGT
>ERZ724505.1234-NODE-1234-length-14362-cov-5.596771_pt1 | contig 14362 bp, 12 predicted proteins | sample MGYA00376038_ERZ724505 | MGnify/ENA primary metagenome ERZ724505 (study PRJEB28724, sample SAMN07190884) | wastewater metagenome | isolation source: effluent of sewage treatment plant in Hong Hong | place: Hong Kong | collected 2016-03-17 ... | reverse complement strand
CCAACTGAGTCTTTTCTTAAGGCGTTATATGCCTCAACTTATCTGATGTTTGGTTTGGGGTTGTCTCACGCACACTTAAAAAACAAAATTGAGAAGAAACTTGTTCTAGAATATTTAGGAATAGTATTAATATTTCTCTTAATCTTGATAGTTTTCAAACCATAAAATTTACTCACATATTAAAGCAGGGGAGAGAGGGTGTAAAATTCCTTAAAAACATCACGTTAAATTGTCATACTATAGGGTAGGTCGCTAATCGCACTGTCATTATCACTGTCATAGTTTGGCAATTACTATAGGGTATGATTGTCATAGTTCTATTTTCGTAGCTTTGTCATACTTTAAGGGGAGGTGCTGTGGATATCTTTTTAGCGCACTTATTCGTTAAATTGTAAGTGTACCAAGTAGGACCTACAACTTTGCAATGTAAGGAAAATAAAGATAATTAATGCGATTATTTAATTTAATTGTTTTACATAAAGAACATATAAGCACTATTTAGTTTCCGATCACCCCCTTTAACGTGCGTATATCTTAAAATCCCAGTCAGCCACAAAAACCATACATAATGTCGTTAAACATACATTATACGACATCGCATCTATCCTTTCCTCCACCTAAAGCCATACCTTCCCCGCCATTAAGCGCATAAGTATTTATAAAACAAAATAAAAGTAGAAATAAGAAAAAATAAAAACAATTAAAAGAAACAGATTTAACTACCTAGAAATCAAATATTTCCCATACTTAAATACCCACTCTTTTTCCGCGTCTGACTCCCCTATTCCCGCAAATCTGTAAAAGGCACATCATTCTCACCTATAAATCTAGTGTATTGACAGGCCAATAAATTGTGATATATACTATGGGTCAATAGTAGTCCATAAGATGTGGCAATCTTATGGGAGAGTCCCCAAAGACTCAAAGCCTCTAGGGACATCAACCTAGGGAGTTTAGCCAAACCAAAGGAGGTGCAGAGCAATGAAGCTGCATTTTCTTAAGTTGGTCCGTTGCCCGCGGTGCCACAAACCGTGGGCACGGTGCACCTGCTATAACTAGCAGGTGCACTGGGGAGGCACACACATCAGATGAACGAATCCCTTCGGGGTTTTCTATTAGTCTGGTGTGTGTGTCTTGTTTCTTCTTATATCCGATGTCGCTTTTTCTAGTTTAATCATGTAAACTTTTCTTAATGCCTGAAGGAATAAATGCTTTAGAGCAACATATCATTCGATATCTAGAATACTGTGAAATTGAGAGAAACTTATCTCAAAATACCATTAGAATGTATCATTTTTATCTGTCTGATCTGTCCTCATGGTTACGTGTATTCTTAGGTAGATCTGATATATCTGTTAAAGATATCACCAATGATGTTATTCGTAAGTATCGGCTTGATTTAAATCGCCGTATTAGTTCCAAGTCTAATGAAGAGTTCAAGAAGTCTACACAAAAGACCTTTTTAGTTGCCATTAGATCCTTTTTAAAGTATTTAATTGTAGAAGAACACCTTGAAGTGCTTTCTCCTGACCAAATAATATTAGGTAAACCTGACCCACACCTACCTAAAGTACTTGAAACAGAAGAACTTAAAAGGCTCTTTGATTCTCAAAACTTGGCTAAGCGATCAGGTCTTAGGGATAAAGCAATTCTTGAAACACTATTTAGTACAGGTCTTCGTGTGAGTGAGCTAATAAATCTTAATGTAGAAGACATCAACCTTGATACAGGGGAGTTTGCAGTTATAGGAAAGGGAAGGAAAATTCGTACAGTTTACTTGTCAGAATCTGCAAAGTTGTGGCTTGCAAGGTATATCAATACTCGTAGAGATAGTTTTAAGCCTCTGTTTCTTCGCTATAGCGGTAAAAAAATGGCTGATGGTGACCTTGAAGGCACTTCTCTTAGACTGACAGTCCGTAGTGTTCAGCGACTAGTTAAGAAATACACTACCAAAGCAGGAATCATGGTTGATGCAACACCGCATACTCTACGTCACAGCTTTGCCACAGGCCTTCTAAGGCAAGGAGCTGACCTTAGATCAGTTCAAGAGCTTCTAGGGCACTCTAATGTATCTACCACACAGATTTATACGCATGTCACAAATAAACAACTAAAAGACATCCATAAGAAGTTTCATCAAGATGTCGAGCATTCAGAAGTGGTGCATGACCTAACAAGTTGAAGACTCGGTATTTTAGGGTATTATAGTAATATGTCTGATATTAATTATACTCCCCCCTTTACAGGTGAAATTCTTGAGTTTGGACAGCCTATTGTAGGTTCAAAACGAGTTCTTAAGAAAAAATCAGACGTAGAAGCACTTCTTTATGACTCATGTAAGGGATTTCCCCCGGAAATTAGACCTGTTAATATACTGGATGCAAATGGAAATAAGCTCACAGTAGATAAAATAAAGGAGTTACTTAAGTAACTCCCTTATCTTTTATTATTTTGTTTTCAATTAACCTTAATTTAAGTCTAACGGGTTATATGTAAAGCGAGTGTTGTAAACAACAAACTTATTGTTGTTGTACATTGTTGACGATGTATCATCGTACTTTGCTAAGGCATTCATCTCCACATTGCAATCTTTACCGTTAGCTTTGTGATTCAATTGGGATACACTTCTATTATCAGGATGTCCGGTTGATGCCTTGTCGCAGCCATTGATATACCATCTCCAGTAGGAAAATGTATGTCCCGGTTGAACAGATGATCTAACAAAATACTTTGCATCCCCGAAATATGAAGGATTAACTCCCGTAGTGATGGTGGGATCTACAAAGTAAACAGTGTGGTAAATTGTAGCCATAGGAAGAATATAATCATAATATGAAAAGGTACCGTAAAGCGATATTCTACAAGCTTCTCCTACTTTAGGCATGGTTACGTTTTTTAGCGTTATTTTTCTGCCTGCTTTAGGAAACGATACTGTTTTTCCGCAAACCGATCCATGCCAGTCCATGTTTGTGACATCGCGTGTACCTGTATATTCGGCGGTTAGGGTTATTTTCTTACCGGGTTTTAACGTATTTACCGGATAAGGGTATGTAAGGATGGAATCTTCCCCTAGTGCATTGAGCTTATTAGGTTCTGAGGCTTGGGCTTTGTTTGTAATTATAAACAATGATATTATTAGCAACACTGCTGTGTTTATTTTGAATGTAGTTAGTTTCATTAGGGCATTCTATCATGAAGATGAGATGTGTCAAGTAGTGCTATAGGATAGAAATGTCATGACTACATTAGATTATTTTGCTTCTATCGCTTCGACCCCCGCTTCCTTATAGGTTACTTTGTATGTCCACTGACATTATGAGCAATCTCTTCCCCTGCTCTATCTCCATATGGATATATAATGACGGTAGTCCCCTGCTCTTTACTCATAGCATTAATGATTTGCAATTCTCTAAGTCTCATACCATATCTACTCTCTTCTATTTTAGTTGATGCTTGGTTAATTTTTTCGGCAACTAGTACTTCAGCTTCTGCTTCTATTTGTTTGGCTTCCGCAGACCTTTTAGCTCTGGCAATAGCTGCTAGTTCATCAATTAATGATTGTGGTGTATCAATGTCGGTGATTCTAACTGCTCTGACATCTACTCCATAGGTGGCAGCTCCCGTATCTATTTGATCTCGCAGGGTTTGAGCAATTCTTTCTCTTTCTGAGAGTAATTCTTTTAAATCAAGGCTACCGATAGTATTCTTTAACGCTTCGGTTGCAAGCCAAGTAACAGATAGCCTGTAATTTTGGACATCAACAGTTGCTTTCTTTGCATCTTCTACTCTAAATTCAATAGCTGCAGTGACTTTTGTGGGAACGTTATCTTTTGTAAGAGTTGCAGTTGCTTCAACTTGATGGGTTTCGATTCTCATGTCAACAATAGATGCTACTGAATAGATAAATGGAGGAATAATAAAAAAACCTGCTCCTCTAATTCCGTCAAATCTACCCAATCTGAGAACTACCATAGCTTCCCATTGAGGCAAAATATAGAACATTTTAGCAATAATAGATGCAACCCATAGGGAAAATATCAGTACCGGAATTGCAAGTACTGTTGGGGATTTAAAAATTGCTACTGATATAGGAGCAGTAATGCCTACCAATATTAAAGAAATAAGCAATCCGGAGACGATAAAAACGACAAGTCTAACAAAAGACTGTACTGAATTTGTTGTCGAATTAAACATTGTTTGGTTCCTTCAGGTGTTAAACCTGCAATTTTATACTAATTAACCGGAGTACCTCTTGCAATGACAGCAAGACTTAACTCCAAATATTTTTCTTTCTTATCGGAAGCTTCTTCTTTTCTCTCTTTAGCGTCCTTACAGGCATCTTCAAAGAAGTCACTGCCATCGCACAAAAACTTTATGGAACTATTAGCAGAATCATAGCTCCAATCTGCTGTTTGATATTTATTATAATAATTAGTTAACAAGTCGTAGTCTTGTAACGAGTAGCATCGTTTACTCTTTAATTCACCGGAGACAATCTCGTATGTATAGCACTGTTGAGTTGGTGGTGTATGCGGCTCTTGTTTAGCAGGAAGATCGTTATCCGTTGATGCTGGTGTATTGTTATTGATATGAACATCAAGATTCTCGTCATTTATCGTAACAACACGGTTGTTTTTTGTAACTAAATTTTCATTAGAATAACTATTTGTTGAAGTAGGTTTCTTATCGGACTCTTGGAGGCTCTTGCTGATATCAGAGAGCAGATTAGGATACAACTTATTCAAATAGTATAGCCCAACAGCACTCCCTATTAGGGCAATAAAAATACCTCCGAAGATAAACAAATACAAAAAAACCTCCGCTCCCCTATCAGCACTTGTAGAACTGTTGTGGTCAGCCATCGTTGGATTGTTCATTGGACTCATTGTAGCACTCGAAAACAAGTAATTAAATCAGCATGCTCAGGGAATATAACTATTTTTGAGTTAAATAGCGTATTGGATAGAAAAATTCTCAAGCCGGTAATATTGTTCAACGTATGTTTTAAGTTCGCCGATTAATAAATCATTCAGACTTTTATAGTAGTTCAAAAAACTCTGACTGGGGATTGTGCAGACTATAGTAACTCCAATAAAATTCTTGAAATGTACCAGCCTGATATCAACTATTTGCTCGTCTTTTAATGTTATAAAGTTTCTTTTCGACTTATACAAAAGATATCCAGCTTCATTATTTTCTATTTCAACGCCACTTTCTTGTACCTCTTTCATAAACGATGCCTTGAGTTCTTCTTCGGGGTGTACTAGTTGCCATCTTTCATTGGTGAAAAAAGTCTTTATCCTGGTGTAAACCTGCTCAAAATTATCAGTTTTTACCTCGAAAATACCTACCTTATCAACTGATGAGCCGAGTTTTTCATAAAACCGTGCTTGTAGCAACTTAAGTTTTTGATACAGGGTGAGATTAACCTCTTGATTATTCATGTTTAGATTATAGGTACATATAGTAGGAATGCAAAATTAAAAAACTGTTGCATGTACCATCTGGTATTGAGCTTAGCGACACTCGACTTTTTATACGTTAGTTATATAATTTCAATATCAATTTCCTTTGGAGTGTATATATTATGCTAGACGAAACATATAAACCAGATCCTGAGACAGATCCTGCGTCAGATGTAGGACCTGAAGGCGTAGATCCTGATTATGACGCTGTTGCTGCCTTCTTTGATGAGGTACTTGGAGCTAGAGAGGTAGAGGCTCTAAATCATTCATACGAAGTCTTTGGCTCTCAGATTAATATACAAGAACGTGATAAATAGATTACTTTCCTGCTCCCCATGCTTGAGATAGTTGTTGAGCTTCCGGTGTGACAATTCTTAAAAGCTCTTTATCATAGCCTGCTATAAATTCTCTAAGCTCGGTGACGTTTAACACTCCTAGATCAGCGAGTGTTCTTGCCATTTGATGTTTGAATTCTTCTACCCAAAAAGCCATCGAATTAGCTTTTTCTGCATATACCGTAAAACCCTTTTTACCCTCAGGTACTTTGGTTCTTCCGGAATAATTTAACATTTTGTCTGTTAAAGAAGGGTTTGCTGCTTCAATAACCATAGTTGGTGCACTAGCACTGCCGTTATATGGTTGTCCAAACTCTCCCTTTTTATTCTGAAGAAAAATTCCACCTGTTTCAATGGTTCCTCGAGTCAGCTGCTGATTGTAAAGAATACCATCAATGCCAAGCACCATAAGGCCTCCTAATGCTTTACCGATGCCACCTTCGTGCAAAAGCGTGGTTGAGTTAAAACGCTCATCAGTAACTACACTATAAATTTCTTCAAGAGAAGATAGAGCCATTCCGTTAGTAGCGGATGTACACTGCCTACCTCCCCCATGACCAAATACCAGTCCATCCACTCCTGCTTTTTCAATTAAAGCTACTCCTTGCTCTTTATCTACAAGTTGCCCGGCAAAAATTTCAATCTTATCTCCGAAAGTTTTTCTCAAGAGAACTGCTGTTTCAATAACCCGGGGATCACTATTAATGCCATAAATTCTATATAAGCTAACTCCGGTTTCGTTGTAAATCTTCTTTACTATCTCCAGCTCTTTTTTAGGGTTTGCAGATCCTATAGCTGCCCCTATATTTCTTTTAAACAACTTCTTTACATCCGTCTTTAATTCTTGTTCATCAAGAGCTTTAATAACTTGTTTAATAAGCTTTATTCTCAAAGGTGTGTTCCCGGCATAGATGTTGTTTCTTGCAATAAACACAGCCATATGTCCCATAATGCCTGTTATAATTACATCTCTGTGACATGAACATGCAGGCATGGAACCAATACCTAACATCATTCTTGGATACTTGCCTATTTTATTTATAAGGCCGTACTGGATGCTGTGCCTTCTACTTACTTCTTTTTGAGCAGCTAGTTTTTTATAGCCAACTTCTCTTATTGCACGTGCGTAAAATGGCGTGTCTTTATAGTCAATTCTTAAAAGTGTTTCAAGAGTAGCGCTTCTTTTTGCCACTCTTTTAGGATAGTTTTTATTCTTTTCCATTTCTTGAATTATTTTTATTAGTTTTGGATCAGTGTTGGAAAGAAAGTATTCCGCACGTTGCGCAAGTGCCAGTTGTCTTCTTTCAGGTCCCATTTGCCAAACTATATAATCTCCATTTTTCTTAAGACTTAGTTTCGACTTATCGATATCAGTTACAACCACACCTATACTTGCTGACTTTGCATCGATCATTAGTCTGTCGTAGTAGATCGACTTCTCTTCAAATACAGGTGTAAACTGTGGTGCATAGAAATTAGCATTAGGCTTATTACCGTTTGTAGCCTCAAGTGTATAGGCAAATTTAACGGCAGCCCGTTTATTTATGTGCTCTGGCCTGACTCTTAATAGCTCTGATTCGAAAGGCTCCGGTAATTCAAGTATATATCTTCCTAGTTTTAACTCTTTCTCTCTTTTTAGATATTCTTCAACTGCTTTTCTTCGCATGGAGTATTTGTCTTTCATGTGAGGTGCCATTTGTGCAAACGTGAGTTTTGATTTACCTTTTTGTCCATCCGGTATAAAGATATCATCAAAGCCAAAGCTATTACCCTTAGGCTCTGGTGCTATTTCCCCATCTGTTATGCCTTCAAAAACAAAGACATCAGTACCGTCATAAATAGCAAGCTTTACTTTAGCGCTAGCTCTTCGATCCTTGTCTTTAAGCCATCTGGTGGCTATATCTCGTCTCATTTCAGGCTCACTGATAAAGAAATCAGCAAAAGGACCCGGTCTATTATTTAATCCTGCTATTTCAAAAGAAGTGTCTTCAACGAGAATAGGGTTAAAGCCGTATTTCTCAAATGCAAGCTTCGCTTTTTTGATTACTACCTCGTGGTGGTCTAAGGTTTGAGCCTCATCGACACCAAGTTTCACACCTTCGATTCTTTTATGAGGAATAAGTCGTTGAAATTCTCGTAATTTATCTTGGTTGGTGGTAGCGATATAGAGTACCTCTGTTCTTGTGGCACTGCCTTGTATTTTATTGACTATACGTGGTTGAGTTTCAGCGTAAGTTCTTGGCATTCATATTTTTTCTAGGCAGTTGAGTTTATTGTATCTGTTTTTTTAAATTCGTTAAGAACTAATTCCGTTTTTATACCTCTAGATCCTTTAACTAGAACGATGTCGTTATTTCCAATATATCCCGCAGTTATTAATTCTCTTGCATACTTAGAAGCTTCTTGGGAAGTTGCAAAGTTTTTGTATCGCATGGCTCCTGCTTTTGCAAACCTAGGTCCAATAGTTACAAATAGATCTGGTTTGATATCACTTTCAATGAAATCAAGCACATTTTTGTGTGCAGTTTCTTCATAAGTCCCAAGTTCTAACATATCACCTAGAAAAACAATTCGCTTATTTCCATCCAGTTCTTTAAGCGTAGCAAGAGATGCTTTAACTGATGCTTCGTTTGCATTGTAGGTATCGTCGATTAAGGTGGATCCGGCAACTCCATTTTCAATACTTCCTCTCCCCTGCTCTGCTTTTAATTCCGGATATACTTGCTCTATTTCTGTTTTTGACATTCCTAAAGAGATAGCTGCATACGAGGCAGCAAGAATATTTGATCTATTGTGGTCACCAAACACTCTAAGTTTAGAAAAATCAAAAGGATTGACTCTCAAGCTGTATGTTAAAGACCGACCCTTTATTCTCTCACGTAGGCTCATAACGTTGGCATTGTCGGCATTTAGAATTACTAGAGAATCGGAGCTCATATTTTCAAGTAATTCGCTCTTGGCATTTATAATGTTTTGTAAAGATCCAAGCTTTTCCAAATGAGCTTCATTTATAATTGTGTAGATTGCAATCTCAGGAGTAATCACACTGCTTGTATGTCTTAATTCTCCTGCTCTATCCATCCCCATTTCAGCCACATAAATTTCATGCTCTGGGTCTAGATTATTTATAATATCAACAGAAAGTCCTATAAGAGTATTTATATTACCCGGAGAGCGAAGCGTTCTGTACTTCTTAGATAGCAGTGCGTATGTATATTCTTTGGTGGTAGTTTTGCCGGCCGATCCTGTAATACCGATTATCTTGGTCTTATAATCATTTAATTTGTTCTTAACCAGAGAGTAGAGTGCGTCCTCTTCAATGATGCCGGCTGCGCCTTTGGTCATGGCATCATCAATAAACTTGTTTCCATCATGTACGTCTCCTTTAAAGGGTACATAATACTCCCCTGCACGGATAGTTCTTGAATCATAACTTACACTTATATTGTAGGGGTCGTTGTTCACCGTGTGAATTTTATCTGTTTTAACTCTAAGCGCAAGTGATTATTGACTTCATAAATGCAGAGATGAATCATATTAGTATGAATAAAAAAGGATTTATAAGCCCACGTCTAACTTTATTAATTTTAGCAACCATTTTAGTCACTGCGGGAGTATATTTTTATAGCAATGGTTCACTTGCAAACGTATTATCTGCAAAAGATGAGAACACAGGCCTTGTTGCACAGAAATTAAATACAATTACCCCAAACACCGAAACATTTATTGAGATCCAGGCCTCGGGAAAGACAGTTGGCAGCGAACCTCCCAAGATAGCTCTTGATATAAAGGGAGAACAAGTCATGTACACTTTTGTATCGGATAGAAGTACATCCTACAATTACACTTTTAGAGGAGCCTCGCTAAAGCCTGAGGATGTAAGAGTGCGCTTTATGAATGATTATACAGATAGACAAACTCAAGAAAGCAGAGATGTGAGAATTGATTACATTAAAATAAATGGTGTTAAGTATGAATCCGAACACGAGTCAGTATTTTCTACAGGAACTTGGTCCAAAGGTGAAAAGTGCAATGGTGGTTATAAAAAATCCGACTGGCTTCACTGTAATGGATACTTTCAATATGCATCGCTAGATACCGGTTATAACGAAATTAGCTACCAGAGATTAACTGATTCACTTATCCTATCAAACCAAACCTTTAGTGAGAGGGATGCTAGATACGAAGGCAAGTATGCACAAGGATATGTTTTTAGAGTTAAAAAGAACATCCCTTATACACTGCATGTTACAGATTACTATGAAAAATATGGAACTAGCGAATACATTGAAACCTATTTGTTTGATTCAAATAAGAATCTTATTACCTCTGCTCAGACTAATCTTCCAATTCGTGAGGGTAGTTTGGATTTGCGGGATCCTTATAATGGCATTTCTCCTTCATATGAGGGTGATATCTATATTATTATAACCAATAAGTTTAATGATGTAAGAGCATTTGATGTTATTGCTTACGATGAACTAAACCTTGAGCCTGTATTACTCGCTCGGGATTTTGCCCAAAACAGAACATTTAATCTTTCAGCATTGTCAGCTTTTAATAAAAAATACTCTTTGCCTATCAAGGAAGGCACGCTTATGGTTGACCTACATAACGACGCAACAATAATGATGGACCCCAGTCTTGAGGTGAAAGTATATACGCTTGAAGGTACATACTTTGAGCACATGCAGCAGTACATAGAAGACGGTACTTACAGTTATAGAGATGCTAAAAATTATGGGAGGGAAATACCTGTGACTGTTGTTAAAAATAACTTATCTACATTCGAAATATATACTATGGAGAAGAGAGGCTTGCCTAGACCGTTTGCAGGACCAATTGAATTTCCACGTAGGTCTCAGATTCAGGTTGTATATGAGTTTGGCAAATCTCAGTCTAAATCGTTCGAAAGATCTATGACCTTTTGGACTGAGTAGAGTCTTAAGCTATTAAACTAAGGCCTGTGGACACGCAAGCTTTTTTTTTACCTACGACCTGCTGGTTAATAAATGATTTTATTGGTTCAAAGCTTTTACGGTGAAGATCGCAAATACCGTATTCTTTAATCATTTCAATATGAAGTTTAGTGCCATATCCTTTGTGTTTATCAAAAAAGTACTGTGGATATAATTTACTTTGCTCAATCATCAAATTATCTCTAAATACTTTGGCAAGAATAGATGCTGAGGCTATAGTTACTGACTTGTTATCACCCCCGGTAATGTTGATCTGTTTTGATTTCATTAGTGTTGGAATAGGGAATGCGTCTGTAAGTGCAAAGTCAAAACTCCCCGCCTCTTTAACTGCTTGTGCAAAGCCGAATCTTTCTGCCCACGATATTCCGTTTGTATCAATTTGCTCATTCGAAATACAAAATAATGAGTAACTTGTCGCGTTGTTTTTTATTTCTTCTGCCAGAAAGCCTCTTTTTTTAGGCGTAAGTTTTTTTGAGTCTTTGATGTCGTTAATCCAAGAACCCTCCGCCTCACTTTTGAGTTCGATAATCTTAGCTAAATCATAAACGACACAACCTATTGTCATAGGGCCAGCCAAGCATCCCCTGCCGACTTCGTCTATTCCAGCAACAAGTCTAATACCTTTACTTAGTAATTCTTGTTCGTATGAAAACATGCGATTAGAGTTTAGAAGGTTTATTCCGCTAGCTCCATGAGATCTTCTTCTTGTGCGATTATACCAACTGAAGCGACCTTATCCCCTGATCCCAGTTTAAGAAGCTTAACACCCAAGGTAGCCCTTCCTAATTCAGGTATTTCTTTCACATCAAGCCTTATCACTTTCCCTGCAGCAGACACAAGCAAAACATCAGCCTTCTCTTTATTAGACATGATTTTTGCTGATATTACCTTACCCGTTTTATCCGTTACTTTATATGTAAGAATTCCAGACCCTCCTCTATTTTGGAGTTTGTACTCTTGTAATGGTGTCTTTTTACCATACCCTAGTTCTGTTGCTGTCATAACGGTGTAATTAGTATCTTTGGATTTTTCCACTACATCCATGCCTATCAGGTAGTCATCTTTTTTGGCAAATTTTACTCCCATAACTCCTCCTGCTGCTCTACCCATTGCCCTGACCTGTGTTTCATCAAATCTTATAGCAAGACCTTGGGAGGTGGCAATAAGCACGGTGTCTCTACCGGAGCTCACTTTTGCCCAGACTAAGCTGTCTCCATCTGTTAGATTTATAGCAGTAATACCGGCGCTTCTGATATTGGCAAATTCTTCTAAAGGAGTCTTTTTAACAATACCTTTACGAGTGCCTAACATTATAAAGCTGTTCTTGTCTGCCATTTGCTCGGAACTTAGTGATAAAAAGGCCTCCACCTTCTCACCTTGGGTGATATTTAAAAAGTTAGCAAGAGACATGCCTTTTGCTGTTCTCGAGGACTCCGGGATGTCCCATACTTTCATTTTGTATACTCTTCCTCTGCTAGTGAAGAAGACTGCTGTATCATGTGTATTACATATTCTTACTGTATCTACTATATCCTCTTCTTTAAGTGTCTGTCCTGTAACTCCCTTCCCTCCCCTACTCTGCTTTTTATAAGAGTCGTCTTTAAGCCTTTTTATATAACCGTTTTGGGATATGGTAACAATACTTTTTTCATTAACAATCAGATCTTCGTCGGCCAACTCTCCTACCTTACCTTTAATTACTTTAGTTCTTCTATCGTCTCCAAATTTCTCCAAATTCTCTGTAAGTTCTTGTTTCACAGCTTGAATAATCTTTTTTGGTGAAGCAAGTAGAGATTCCAAAGTGTTTATTGATTTCATAATATCGTTTAATTCATCTAATATTTTTTGTCTTTCTAGAGCTGCTAATCTTCGTAGTTGCAGATCAAGAACTGCCTGTGCTTGCATCTCTGTCATGCCGAATTTAGTTATAAGGCCTTGTTTAGCGCTCTCCTGATCTTTACTATTTCGTATGAGTTTTATTATTTCATCTAGGTTATCTAGTGCTATTTTGTAACCTAAAAGGATGTGCTCTCTTGCCTTTGCTTTTTTGAGTAAATGTATTGTTCTTCTTATTACAATTTCCTGTCTGTGTTTCACAAACTCCTCAAGCATATTTTTAAGTGTTAATAGTTTAGGTTCCCCGTGCACTAACGCAACCATATTCGCATTAAAAGACGTCTGTAATTGAGTGTATTTGTAAAGGCTATTTTCAACCTTTTTGGCAACAGCATCCCGTTTAAGCTCAACAACTAGTCTTATACCTTCGCGGTTAGATTCATCTCTAATATCGGAAATTCCAACTATTTTTTTATCTTTAGCAAGGTCTGCAATTTTTTCTGTAACGGATGCTTTATTTACTAAATAAGGGATTTCAGTTATTACAATTTGTGTTTTGGTCTTTGTTTCTTCGATATGTACTTTGGCCCGTGTTACAATTTTGCCCTTACCTGTGGCATACATTTGAAGCATTTCTTTTTTGTCGTAAATTATTCCTCCTGTTGGAAAATCAGGGCCCTTAACTTCTTCAGTTAAATCTTCCACTGTCGCCGATGACTCAAACTCCGTTTTTGCAACCAGGACTTTAAAAATACCGTCCTTATGCCCCTCAAAAGCAAAAAATTCTTTTTCTTCCCCTGTCTTTGATTCAACCCCGATTACACTTGCTTTATCAATAAGTATAATAATTGCTCTTATTACCTCTCCCAAGTTGTGTGGCGGTATTTGGGTGGCCATACCAACAGCAATACCCTGTGCCCCGTTCAATAACATATTAGGAACAACAGAAGGTAAAACTTCGGGTTCATAGTTTTGTAAATCATTAAGAAGCATATCAACAGTGTCCCTATTAATATCTTCAAAGACCTTTTCGGCTATGACTGATAGCTTTGCCTCGGTATATCTCATTGCTGCAGGTGGATCGTCATCAATAGAACCAAAATTACCTTGGCCTATTATTAGTGGATACCTAAGTGTGAAATCTTGGGCCATCCGCACTAGCGCGTCATAGACAGAGGTATCGCCGTGAGGATGGTATTTACTCATGACATTACCTACCACTGTAGCTGATTTATAAAATTTGCCTGATGAAAGCATCCCTTGTTCTTGCATCGAGTAGATTATGCGTCGTTGAACGGGTTTAAGTCCGTCTCTCACGTCGGGTAGCGCTCTTGACACTATTACGCTCATTGCGTAATCAAGGTACGCCTTCTTCATTTCATCAGAAATGTTGCTCTTTATTATTTTTTCATTTGTGGTAAAATCCGCCCCATCAGACGGATTTATTGACTTTATGGGAGCCATAACTAGGTTATCTTACCAGTTTTTATACTCCCATTCAATTACCTGCCCCGCTGTAATAGAGTACTACCCTATAGCACTTGACCTATAGGATACTCTACGTTATAATGCCCCATAGTATAAATAAAGAACGTTCTTATTTCCCTGCCGCGAAAGGATTTTATGAAAAAAATACTTTATGTATTAGTTGCTTTTGTTTCTATAGTAGCAACTTCAAACAACGTAGCCAGTGCTCAAACCACAGGACAGTTTGGTCATACCATGATCTGTGGAGTAGGACAGGTAT
>ERZ724505.1233-NODE-1233-length-14375-cov-7.258310_pt1 | contig 14375 bp, 14 predicted proteins | sample MGYA00376038_ERZ724505 | MGnify/ENA primary metagenome ERZ724505 (study PRJEB28724, sample SAMN07190884) | wastewater metagenome | isolation source: effluent of sewage treatment plant in Hong Hong | place: Hong Kong | collected 2016-03-17 ... | reverse complement strand
CGTCCATCAATACGAATCTGACGCTTACTGAGGAAATGATCCTCTGGGCGGGCGCTCTGTTTGATGATGGCGAAGTCTTCGTGCTGAAGATCGCACAGAAAAAAGGTCCTCCGAGAATCCAAACTATCGAAGGGCACCGTTGTTGCACGCCCACAAAGGGAATGGCGGAGAAGGTCGGGGCTATATTCGAGCGCATCATTGACGGCGTGGAACTGGATGCTTCCGGCAAGCCGATGTTCTACTGGTTCGTTGACGAGCAGACGCCAATGGCTTTCACGCCCGGCATCGGTAGCACGATTCAAGCAGCGGACTTCCAACGCATCCCGGCGGAGTTCGTGATCCACGGATTCAAACCTCGCCGGCCCGGAATGGTGCGAGGCATCCCTGAAGGCTTCGCTTCTCTCAACATCCTTCACGACTTCCAAGACTGCCAGCTTCTCCACGTCAAGGTTGCAAAGAGGTTGGCGTCTATTGCTAACGTCGTTTACAACACGACTGGAGAAGCGGACGTGAGCAACCTGCGCCGGCAGCGATTGCAGATTGCTTCGCAGGATGCTGTCGGGAATCCGTCCGTCAAGGACCGCGCTATCTACTACGAGCAGAAGTTTGGTGGCGAGACGGTTTACGCCCGTGTCGGGGAGAAGGTGGAGCAGTTCAATGCGGACCGGCCTAGCGCGGCGGAGTCCGGTTTCATGGACCTTCTGCTGAGCCAAATCTGTTGCTCATACAATGTTCCCAAGCTGCTGGTTGTGCCATACTCATTGCAAGGCACAGTGACGCGGGCGGACCTGGACATTTGTGCCAATGCGTTTCGCGCGAACTTCGAGGTAATAGCGCGCATGGTGCGCGAGGTTTACGAATGGCAGACTCAGTGGGCTATTGACTTCGACAAATCACTGGACGGCGAGACTCCGGAGGACTTTGAGCATGTGGTTATTCGTCCTCCACGCTCGCCGAATGTGGATATTGGCCGAAACGCGGCTGCTTTGAAGACCGAACTGGAGCTTGGGACGATCACCTATCAGGACGTATTCGCAGAACGTCAGCAAGATTGGCGGCACCAGTTCAGGCAGGCGGCGGAAGCGGCCAAGTTTGCGAAGGAATTGGCAGCGGAATACGGGGTGGAAGCGAGCGAAATCATTCAAAAAGTGCAGCAAAAGGCTGCATTTCCGGGGCAAAATCAAGGCGGAAATGGTGTGGAAACCGCCCCAAAAGCAGAGAAACCGGAGGAAATCGGAGCATGAATCCGCGCTTTATCACGGCTTTCTCAGCGATGCTGGCCGGAGTTCAACTTGCCCATTGGCAGGCACCGTCGAAAACGAATGAACACCGGACGCTTGGCGACCTTTACGAAGGTCTGTCAGGGCTGGTAGATGAGTTCGCGGAGATGACTTTGGGAAAGAATGGCAACCGCGAGTTCCCTGAATTGCCAGTTACATTCCGCGCCTATGCTCCCGGAGAGATCGTAAAGGGGTTTGCAGACTTGGTTATTGCCGCTCGCGCCGAAGTAACGGAAGCGGTTGACGATGATTTGGCCAACACCCTCGCCGACATGAACAAGGCATTGAACCGGGCGAAATACCTCTTACAACTATGATGCTCCTTACCCCAGTCAAAGCGTTCAAAGTCACGCGCCAGCGCTCGATTCCGGCGGCAGCGGCAAAGGCTTACAACCTCAAAGCGGACGGATCGCAACTGAATCGGCTCGAAGTCATTTGCGCCGGAGAAGGTGAAGCGGAGATGTATCTCTGCGGCTCGATTGGCGCAAGTTGGTTTGACGATTCTGGAATCACAGAAAAGGAGGCACGCGATGCACTGGCAGGAATCCCCAAAGGCACCAAGATCAAGGCCCATATCAATTCCGAGGGTGGAAGCGTCCAAGACGGGCTCGGAATCTTCAACGCCTTCAAGGAACGTGCCGCCGATGTCACGTGCATCGTTGACGGCTATGCCCTTTCAATCGCCTCTGTTATTCCGCTCGCAGCCGGCAAGGTTATCAGTCCGAAGTCTGCCATCTGGATGATGCACAAGGCTTGGTCGTGGGCGCAGGGCAACTCTGACGACATGGCCAAGCAGGCTGCGATGCTTGAGGAGCACGACGAGATGTTGGCGGAAATCTATTCCGCTGAAACCGGGAAAGACATCAAGGAAATCCGCAAGGCAATGGAAGCGGAGACGTGGGTTCGTGGGTCGCAGGCAGTCGAATGGGGGCTGGCCGATGAGTCGGACAGCGAACCGGATGAAGATGACACCGCGAATAAAGGGCAGCGCATTTCCGCTGCCTGGCTGGCGCGGTGCAAGAATATCCCGGCAAACATTTTGAACGCGCTGAGTGGCGCGTCCATTCCCGCCCACAAGGGCGATGAGAAACAACAAGTCCCGGCTACCGCTGGGCAATCGAAAGAGGACAACAGTATGGATAAGAAGAAAATCATCGCCCAGCTTCGTGCCCAGGGCGTGACCGTTTCCGACGATGCGACTGAGGACCAAATCCTCGCGCTGTTCGGACAAATCCCGAGCAAAGACACCACGGCAGCCATTGCTGCAATCCAAGCTCGTCTCGACAAGGAACACCGCGACCGTGTGGAGCGCGACATTGACCAGCTTATCGTTGACCAGAAGGTGACGAAAGCGGAGGCCAAGTTCCTGGTGCAGGCGGCGTTGACTGACGAGACAGTCATTCCGACGCTGAGGCAGCGACCGTCTGCCGTCAATGGTGCCGGTGCCATGTTCGCTCCGCAGGTTGTGAGCGAGAGCCCATTCGAGAAGGTCGTTGCGCTTGACACGCCGGATAAGCGTTACGCGCACATGCGGGCAAACTGGGAAGGGCTGATCCAGGATGCTACCATTCGAGATGCGCGTGGTGACTCCTACCGAGGTCCCAATCCGTATGCGGCCAAGAACGCCATGCGAGGCGGAGCCGTTGCGGCGAACACCTACAGCAGCACGCTGGTTACGGCCTTCCTGATTGAAGGCGCTGTTACCAAGCTGCAACACCGCTGGGCCGCGTTGAAGGCGTTCGCACGCGATTACAGCACCGACCGTTACAAGCCGAAGGCCACCGGACAGGTCAAATTGGTTACTGCTGGTTCTGCCGTGCTAACCAATGCGACGAATTTCGAGCAGGGCAATTCGACGGTCACAAATGCGCCGATTACTGTCAGCCAGTATACGCAACCGTTCCAAGTCAGCAATGACGACCTGAACAGCGGTCTGCGCATGGAAGACCTGGCCAAGCAAAACCTGGCCAACTTCGCGAACAAGATCATCGAAGTTGCGACGGCGGACATTACTGAGGCAAACTTCGCCAACTATTCCGGCGGCAGCTACATCGCCGCTCCGGCTGCATTCGGCTGGTCTGACATGGCGCTTCTTTGGGGCGCGTTGAAGAAAGCCGATGAGAAAAACGCCATCCTCGACGGCGAGTATGTCGGCGCGCTGCTGAATACGCCGACGTTCTTCCAGCAAGGACTTACCGGCGGCAATGAGAATGCTCAGCGGTTCGGTTGGGATGGTATCTACCTCAACACCGACTGGACAGGTGCCGGCACCGGCTGCCGTGGCTTCATTTGCCATCCGCAGGCATTGGGCGCGGTCGCTGGTTTGCCGCTCACTCCTGGCCAAGTCGGGACTCCGATTCCCGGAAACACACTGTCGGAAGCGACGGCTGTTGTCCCAGACGTGGGTATCAGTTACGCGGTTTACAACTGGTTCTCGCTTGGCAGTCGCACCATGTGGTGTTCTTTCGACATGATGTTCGGCGCGGCCAAGCAGGATACGACCGCCGGCATTTTCGTCAAGGCCAGCTAACCAATCACTCACAACGCGCCCCTCGTGCTGAGGGGCGCACTTTCAACTTTCAACAAATATGAATCCGCACATCACGCTTGGCTTTCCTGACCCGCATGGCCGGGGCGAGCCGGTTATTGTCCACGGCCCGGAAGTCCCGGTGCAAAAGCAAGTTCAGATGGTCATGGACGCGAAGGCGAAATGGAAGCCGATCAAGGGCGTGGCCTTTTTGGCTGTGTGTCCTATCGGCAATTCCACCATTCGCGCCAGCCAACCTCTGCCTGCGACTGCGGCTTACTCCGAGCCGGCTACACCTGCTAACGAGCCGGTCAAACACGGTCCTAAAGGCAAGGCGTGATTCGGCAAACACTCACAACAATCAAGCACAACACAAACATGAAAAAGCTCATCACTGCGTTTCTAGTCACGGTCGGCCTTCTGGGTTTGACCGCATCGGCAAAGGCTCAGGCGACCTACGCACCAATCACGCTGTTCAGCGCGTCCACTATCACCAACTCGACCGCGTTTAACAACAGCGGCTCCGGCTACGTGTTGGACGTGCGAAAGCAGAACACGGTCGTTCTCCAGATCAAGGGGCAGCCGCACACGGCTGCCGCGGCGACGGCGACAATCGCATACTCACTAAGCGTGGACGGTTCGACGTATGACACGACGCTTGTGACGACCAACTACGTATCGTCCGCGACTCTTAGCGCGACGGTGCAGAAGTCGATCCCGATTGACGTGAGTGGTTATGGCTATCTCAAGATCGCCTACATCACAAACTCCAGCGGCGCCAGCGACATCACGAACTGCTCGCTTATTTACGGTCTGAAGCTCCTGAACGGCAAGTGAGCCTAGGCGCAACACTTCTCGCGAATGGGTTTGGCTACCTGCTGGCAGTCGGCGGTGAGAGCCTCACCATTCGCGGGAAGTCATTCATCGGCTTGGTCGCCTTACTCAAGGGCGAGAAAGACGTTGCGCGGTATGACCGCAGCAAGATCAATGTCGGCACACGCGGGGCGAGTGTGATCGAAATAGCAGTGAGTGATTTTGCGCCAAATACTCCATTGGGAACGCTGCCGCAGGCCGGCGAGGTTATCACTGACGGCAACGCCTTCCGACACACGGTTTCAGACGTAGTGCGCAACGGCAATACGGCGCTTTGCTACTGTAAGGTGTCTTGAACGCGACAGTCACAACCAACGCCCGCGAGTTCAACGAAGCCCTTGAAGGTTTCGTCAGGTTATGGACTCGCAAGGATGGGCGCAGCGCGATGGGCGCGGTTGCGGACCAAGCGTTTCGCTTGTCGCATGAAATGGGCGACCAGTTGAAGCGCATCGCGCCCGCAGCAGGTGCAATTCGAGCGCAACGTCTCGCAGCATTCAAGCAAGGTATTGGGCTGCGCATTCATCGGCGGCAGGTAGGAATGCAAGAGGCTGGCGGAGTCAACACGCTGTCCCAAGTGGTTGCCAATCGTCTAACTGGACCGACGCACGTGAACGCAGGGCTGACCAAGAGGGGAAAGCAGCGTCGAGTTGCACGGCGCGTAGGCGGTCGGACAGTCCAGTTCTGGCAGGAGCAATACAAGACGCGAGCAGAGAAGCTTCGCCAGTCAAACCACCCTACCGCGCGAGCATCTGGGTTGCTCGCCTTCCAGTCAATGCTGGCAGACTTGGAAATCAAATACCGCGAAAAGGCGCGAAGCTTCCTCGCATTCGCTGTCCGGTTCAAGGGAGGATGGAAGCAACTTGACAAGGTGACAGGATTTGCTGACTACATCACCAGTACGAACCGGGAAGGCGGAAGCGTAAAGCTCGCCAAGTTCGCCACTGGCAAGGCCGGCGAGGGGGCAGAGGCCGTGATGACCTGGGGCAGCGAGCTTGGAAAGTCGTCCGCAGGAGTTGGCGATGCGCTGAACAAGCCAAAGGCAATGGGCATTATTGACGCCGCGCTTCGCGTGAGGAGCGAGCGCATGTCGCAATACATCCAGGACCGGCTCGCAAAGGACTGGGCAAAGGCATGATCGAGTTCAATGCCATTCTAACCTCGGTCAAAAGCGCGCTGGATGCGGATGAAACGCTCGCGCTCGTTCCGTCCATCATAGACCTTGGATTCTCTGATAAAGCAGTCGAACGCTACTTGGAGGATTCCGGCCTTTGCATTGCGATTCAGCCTATCTTCGGCTGGCAGGAGCTGGAGCCAGGAGCAAGCGAGATGCTAGGTGGTCCGATGCTTGTAGCTGCTGACGTTGACTTGCGAGTTTGGATTAGCGCGCAGGCTTTGGAGAAAGGCGAGCAAGTCACCATCGGCGGTGATCCATGCGACACGACAACCGGCAACGTGACGCTTTCAGACGATTCCACGATTGGTCTTTGGGATTTGATGGTCAGGATTAACGCTGTCGTTGGTCAGATAAGTGGAGGCGAAACCGTTGGCGCGATAGCACCCACCACCGGAATTCTTACTGCGCTTGACCCTGGCGTTCTTTGCTATGACCTAGCGTTTACGGCACGCGCGAAAATGTCGTACTGATATGGCAAACGAGATCAGAACAAACGTAAGCGCCACAGTTGCCATTGAAGGGCAAAACCTCGCGCTTCAAGGATCATTCAGCGCGACATTGGCATCACAACATTTCGCGGGCCGCCAGCAAATCACGACAAGCTGGGCGGCGATCCAGATGCCTAGTGGAATCTCGGCAGTGAAGCGTATCACGTTCAAGAATGAGGACGATACGAACTACGTCGAGCTTTCCTATAGCAGCATCGGAGCAACCGTAATTGCCAAACTAGCGGCGGGAGATATTAACCACATTTGTCCGCCGGCTGCCACGGCAACGGTTTACGCACGCGCCAATACCGCGTCGTGCTGGTCATCTTTCATCATCACGCAAGACTAACGAAAGGCAATCTATGGCTACCCAAACAGGCTCAACGGTCATATTCGGTTTCACTGGACCCGATGGCATTGCGGCGACAGGACTGACAGGCAACGGCATCTTCGTCGAGGCCGACTTTGAACACGGCCATGACGAGGAGCAAATCCGCAGCGCGACTGGCGATCTTGTGAATCGCACGTTCTACAACTTGCACAAGAAAGCGACGCTCACTTGGATTCCTGCAAAGGACACATTGGCCAATGCGCGCACGGCCCAGACAACGATTCTTGCGCTAATTCGTACCATCCTGAACATTACAGCGTGCGCGGATAAGCCGGAGCTTATTGACACCAACTGGCTTGTTGTAGGCGTCAAGAGCACAGGCAGTAATACGGCGGCCAGCCGCATCACGCTCACGCTTGAAAATCACGATGGCATCACGGCAACACCGTCATGACACGCGAAGACAACAGCTTCACTGCCGCAGCGATTCCTGAACCGTATGTAGTCCTTGGGCTATCGCTCCGGCCTTTCAGCCTAGGCCACTACATCTGGCTGCGCAGGCTGGAATGCTGTTACGTCAGCAGCGAAGCAGCTACGCCTACGCGCGAGGATTTGATTCTCGCCTGTCTTGTTTGCTCCATGTCCTTTGACGATTTCAGTCGTTGGGTATGTGCCGAGAGGCTGCCGCTCATAACGAGGCTATGGGCGGCAGCCAAGGCGATTCTGCGATTGCGACTGAGCGAGGCGCGCATCGCATGGGAAGGGTTGGAATCAGAGCTTCTGGTTATGCGGTGGGGAAGGCGCATTGGCTTCTTCGACTTGCAAGAGAAATCAGAGCTTTTCCAGCGATACCTAAAATCCAATTCGCAGCTTCCGAAGTTCTGGGTCGAGAAAGAGGAATCAAAACAGTGCGGCGGTGACTGGGCGCAAAGCGTGTTTCTCGCGCTAACAGGAGATTGCGGATTCACGCGAGAGCAGGCTTACAACATGCCACTACGGGAAGCGTTCCTGCATTTCTTCCGCAACGCCGAGAAGCATGGCGCTGTCACGCTGATGACGGAAGGCGAGCTTGAATTGGTGGAGGGACTTCCCGCATGAAGGACCTTGTTGTAAAACTCAAGGTAGATGGCAGCGGAGTCTTTCCGGCGTTTGCGACGCTAGAAAAGAAGGCTGGCCAGCTTGCGTCGGGCGGATTCGGAAGGCTGAAAGCGGCTATCGCTGGGGCGTTTTCAGTTGGAGCAGTCGCGGCCTACAGCAAGTCAACTCTGGACTGGGCCGGCCATTTGACAGACGTAGCAACCAGGCTAGGCGTCTCAACCGAATACATTCAGGAAATGGAATTCGCGTTGAAGCAAAGCGGCGCGAGCATGGACGATCTTGTTGCATTCACTGAGAAGCTGAATCGCGCGAGGGCGGCGGCATTATCTGGAGGCCCGAAAGGCCAGCAGATAGCGGAGACGTTCAAGACTCAGTTCGGCATTGACGAGACAATGCTAAAAGGTCCGGTGCAACCGATCATTGATGCGATTGCCAAGCAGTTTGAAAGCGGGAACGTGCAAACGCTAACGACCGCGCTTTCTCGCATGGGGATCAAGGGCGCTGGCGCAATGACTGCGGCGTTTGCGGACGGCCTGAACGATGGAAGGTCAAACGCAAGGAAAATGGGTGCGGTTGTGGCGGAGGATGTAGTTGAGCAACTAGACATTGCCGGAGACCAGCTTTCCGCGCTGGGAATGATTGTGCGCTCCGAATTTGCGCCAGCTTTGGTGTGGACAGCGCGCAAGATTGTAGAGCTTGTCGGGTGGATAAAGGGGTCCGCTGCTTTTCTTGGCGGCGGAACAGCCAAATGGGGTGCCAAGGAATGGGCAAAGGCCGCCCTTACATACACAAGTCCTCTAGGGGTGATATTCGGAACAGGACCGAAGTTTGACCACTCGACGGCAGGCAAAGCACAGCAGGATGTTGATGAGCAGTTCAAGGCTATGATGCGTAGCTTTGACGAGTCCGTTGCACAGAGAGCTAGTCGCCGAAAGCGATCTGGGTTAGCACCGTTCGACTTTTCGCCAATACAACCTGCGCAGCCATCAGGGCGTGACCGCGCCTATGGGTCTGGCGGAGATGCGCTGATTTCAGTCGGCAACTTCTTGGGCCACGGCAGGAGCGCAATGCAAACCATCGCCCAGGAAACCAACCGGATTCTGGGCCGCATGGACGAAAAGCTTGGCCGACTTGTGGACCGCAAGTATAGCGGCGATGATGACAGATTGGGCATTGCAGAGGAGGATTAAATGCCACTTCACACAGGACTAAGTATAGCCGAGCAGCCCGAGGAGTTTAGCTACTCGCAACGGAATGGCGGCATTTCGACTCGCATCTGGCGTGGCGTGTATAGCTCGCTAGAGACGATTGCTTCACAGCTTAAGTCAGCAGGCTGGAATTATACGCTCAAGCGCGGGATGGGAGACATCTGGACGCTTACCGGGACGTTGGGTGGGGACGAAGACGGAAGCGGCGGCATCGGGGCGAATCAGGAAGCGACGGATACTTGGGAGCTTTTGGGAAACAAAGTCGAGAAAGATTTGCTGGAAAGCGACGATCCTCTAATCACGGCTCTGACATCGGATGAAATTGGACAGATTCGACATTACCTCGCCAATCCTCCTGACGACGCGACTTCGCCAGCCTTCACAAATCCTACAGATCAATTGCCGGTTTATGACTTGATGCAGTCCGGGATCAAGAGTATTCCGACAGAAAGTGCCGTGCTTAGGCATACCAAGATCGTCCCGCGCAACCAGCCTAGCGTGATCGACTACGGAAACACCGGAAGGATTTTCACGGTGGCGCAACTCCGCGGGAAAGAGGGATGTCCCTCTGACTTCCTGATTCCATTGGACCAATTCGAGAGCGGTTCCATTACCACCAGCAACATCGCCAAACGCTGGGGATGGAAGAAGAACTTGCCGACGTTGCAGGTAACAAACTTCTCCCGTCGCGAGGTTCACATGGAATACGAGTTTGGGCTTTGGCCGACATCCCTATACAACGCCGCCACATGATTCCAGAACCAACAGGCCACAGTCCGCTTGCGCTCTATCTGAGGAAGATAGTGCGGCAGTTGAACAGCGCCGTGATAACGAGCGTTGTCGGCGGACGCCTGTCGCGTGGGCCAAGCGGCACGCAAATCGTTATTGACCCGCCACCGGGCGGAAGAAGCGGAGGATGGAACTTTCGAGGAACTTACGACCCAGACGCCGCATACGAGGTTGACGATGTCGTGACCGTCATTGGCTCCGGTCAGGGATCATACCTTTGCCAAGTCGCGCACGGACCCAGCCCGGACGATCACGCACCTTGGGAGGGAGACTTCGACGCTGGGCTTGGAAAGCAATACTGGGCATTGCTCGCGCCAAGCGGAATAGGAGTGTGGCTCTGATATGCCTGCGCCAGCCGCAAAGAATCCATGGGAATTGGTGACGTATGACGACGTTGCCGCACTGGCTTCGTATGCGGACGGGCTTGGCATTATCGCTTCGGCGGGAAGCTCTTGGGACTACACTGTAGGTTCCACCAACTGGCTAACCGAACCCGATACGTCGCCGGGAGTGCTGAACAGAATCCGCCGCGATTGCTTCACGGTGTTGCAAGATATTGACGCGCTCTTTGGGTCGCGAGGATGGCCTGAAACGTGCGCGTGCTCCGGGCCTTGGATTCTGCCACCAGAGTGCTACACGTCTCCGCTTCCTGGCGAACCAGATTGGTCTGGAATACAGACTGGCGCAGCGGGGTCACACGCCTATCTTCGCGAGCTTGTCGTCATGGCCAGCGAAGACATGACAGGAGTTTACGCTAGGGGAGACGTAAATTTCTCAGGGCTCACCGCGTGGAATGGTTCGACGTATGTTCCAGATTATGGATGGAGCGGAACCTATGGCGGAGGCGGCTGGACTGCTCTGGAATTTCAATGCGCATTCGCTCCCGAAGCTGATGTGATCGGATACCAAGGAGGCGCTGACGGTTATGCGTTTGTTACTCTATCAAACTCCGGGGCAGACGTGACAGCAACGGCTAATGGAACTCCCGTAACCGTTACCGAGGTTGCGACAGGAGGCGCTTACAAATACTGCGCAGATGTGACAGGGATAACGGGAGCAACTGCGCTTGACGTTGTATTCAGTTGGACAAGTGGAACCTACGGAGTGGCTTCTCTATTTGGATGCTACTTCTCTGCGAAGTATGCCTATGCCGCCGCAAGCGCGACGGATGAAGCTTTGTCAGAGGAAGCATTCACAACAGGCGTTCTGGATGAGTTCCGCGTTACCGCCGGCGGAGGATGGCAGATAGCTACAACGTATTTGTGGCCAGAGTTCGACATGCCACGACCTTCGCCTGATTATCTCGCGTGGTGTATCATCGGAAAGACGCTGCCTGTAAAAGTGGTCAAGCACACGGACTACGGCACAAGCAACCGACTTGCTCCGCAGTTCCAACTTGCGGAAGCCGCCGGTGCAAGCTTTGGCAGCAGGCCGGAGTCGCCTAGCTGCCCGATGCAACGCACTGACATTGAGACAGGAGACAATCTTGCAGACTCAGATTATCCATCGCTGCTGTATTCATACCCTCACGGCCCCATCCCATACATTCCGAGCCAAGTCGCTTGCTGGGGAATTGCTGGATACTGGGTAGTCAGAACAGGGTTGGCATATAATCACACTCCACTGATTCCAACGCTTGCCGAGGCGGACATAACGCGGCCAGTAGCCGGCGCGTCGGTTTCCGTAGAAGTCGGAATGTGGCGAGGCGGAACACTTGATCCGGGTTCTGGACCTGGGACAGAGATTTGGAGCGGAGGGACGTTCCAATCCGTCAGCAGTTGCACGCTCGCCACTACAACGGCTTACCATTTCGAGCCGTTCGCGCGACTTTGGCCCGTCTTTGCAAATAAGGCGTTGGCTTGGGAAGCTTCTCCCGACGTTGTTACAGTAACAGCACCGATGGTAGTCAGAGTCGAAATACCAATCGGAAACGGCGACTACGAAGGGGCATGGGATGCTGGCGCTTGGCCCGGCCAGACCAACGCAGGATTCGGCTCGGCAGTTTACCCTGACAGGCCGGATGACGCTGGCGACCCGTGGCTGAATTTCCCAAGCGTGACGTGGCGTGAAGCTGCACCTTCTGCTTGGTTCAATGACACACTCACGCTATTGTCTCTCGTATGAAACATCTTGCCACATTCATCCTCTTGCTTTCCGCGATGATCTCGCAAGCGACTAATGTTCGCTTCAACATCGGCACAATAACCGGAGGCCAGACAAACCTGAGCTTTACGGTTCAGGGTTTGGTTATGCCATTCGGTAGCACCAATTTCGTCGTGACAGGATACCCGATGCGCTTTACGCCAAGCGGCGGGACGATCACGACCAACCTAGTGGCCGGAACGTATCGTCTCACGTTCATTGGACCAAGCCCGGCGCAGACTGTGGATTTCGCTGTCACCAATTCAGCGAGCACGCTTGATGTATCAGACCTCGCAAGCTGGACGCTTTCCAAATTCACCGCGAGCCAGTATTACACGATTGACCAAGCGGATGCGCGCTTTGCTCGCGCTGGTGAGGCCGGAACAAACACCTTCCGCGTCCTCAATGTGAAGGAACTTGGGGCCGAGGGAGACGGCACCACCGACGACACGACAGCCATTCAGAACGCCATCAACCTCTCGACCAACTCCGCGCTCCCGAGCAGCGTCTATTTCCCGCCCGGACGCTACAAGGTCACATCATCCCTGCGCATCTGGCCCAACGATACGACGCAGAATCTTGGGGCGCGCACCGGACCCACCAGGCTGCTTGGCGACGGCTCCGGTGTCAGCATCATCGAGAGCTACGTCACCAACGGCGCGGCCATTGATGCTCGCATTGCCGCGCTGGACGGCCCCGGCTTGGTGGGGTTCACGATGGAACGGCTGGGAATCTTCGGGCCTATCGGGCGCGGCGCATGGACCAACGACGCGAGCGAAGGGCTGGCCATTGGACGCAGCAACGCGGTCCACTGGACCGGCACCAACTGGATCACCGAAGGCTACGGCTCGCAATACTACGGCCACCAAATCCGCGTGCAGGACTGCGACTTCTCCGGATTCACCAAGGCCATCGGCTCAACGAACGTCTGGGGATTCGTCGTGGACGGCGGCACATTCCACAGCAACCGACTCCACGCGCTGGCGTTCAACTGCACCCACAGCGCCAGCCTGCGCAACGTGTCCGTCTATGGCATACCGCTGGCCGGTCGCTTGACGGATATTGCCATCGGCTTCTTCGCGCCGCGCGAGGCTCCGAGCTGGTGGGGCTTCGGCGACACGGCGAAGCTGGAACAGACGCAAGTCCAGTGGGCGCGTGTGGCGGTTTACAACGACGAACTCGCGCTCCAGGACAGCGGAGGAAATTACCAGTTCGTGGATCTCGCGCACCAAATCCGCAGCGGTTCTCGAACCAACGGAAGCAGCGTCGAAATCTGGCGACCCTACGCGGACATCTTTGGAGCGACTTACTGCGACTCCTATTTCACCTGGGTCACGAACTCGCCCGCAATGGTGGAGATTGACTCCTACGTTGCCCCGCGCGTGACCTTCTACCAACTGATTGGCGACGTGTGCAAGAATGTCCGCCCCAAGGTCAACATCATTGGCGCGACCGCGACCGGAAGCGGGAACAACGGCACGTTGACGTTTGGTACCACCAACCTCGACTATCCCCAACTCATCGGCGGCGTCAGCCCGTGGCCGGCGCTGTTCAACGGCAGCAACGTCATCAGCCTGACCAAGCTCACCAACAGCGCCGTTGGAATTCAGAATGGGTCCAGCGGCGTGATGCTGGACACACCTGCCTTCTACCCATCCATCCAAATTGAATCGGACTCCCTCGGTTCGCAGGGTGTTACGCTGGGAACCGCTGACACGGGCACCGGCTCGCGCTTCACCATCAGCGACAGCTACACGAGCGGCACAGAATACCTGCGCGTGGACGATGCAGGAATCAGTTCGGCGGTGCCGTTTGCCGGCAACGCCTCCGGACTGACAAACTTCACATTCGACACGCTGCAAACATTCAACGACATCACAAATACCGGCAGCCTCTACAACAGCGGTTCCATTCTCGGCTTCGGAGGTCTGAACATTCGCGGCGGCAACGTCATCGCCACCAACGGCACAACCACGCTTGGCAACGTCACCGCCACCGGCACCTTCACCGGCAACGGCAGCGGGTTGACCAACCTGAACCCCAACGCGATCACCAATGCGCCGTGGTTGAGCAGTGCGAGCAACGCATGGAATGGCACCTTCACCGGCAACGGCAGCGGGTTGACGAATCTGCCGTCGAGCGCGATCACAAACGCGCCGTGGTTGAGCAGCGCGAGCAACGCTTGGACGGGCACCTTCACCGGCAACGGCAGCGGGTTGACGAACATGGTTTCTCCGAGGTCGGGCGGGTTTGCGTTCGCTCCAACGTCCAGCGCAGAACGATACTACGCATGGTCGGGCGGGGTGGGTTCGAGCGCCGAGAACTTTGCCGCTGCGCCGATGGCGGTAGGCGGCAGCTTTTTGAAACTGTACGTGGACGTGCAGGGTGCCCCGGGCTCAGGCACCAACATCACGTTTAAGGTGTATACCAATGGTGTCTATTGCGGCCTCGGTTGCACGTTGATT
>ERZ724505.1232-NODE-1232-length-14380-cov-9.500524_pt1 | contig 14380 bp, 14 predicted proteins | sample MGYA00376038_ERZ724505 | MGnify/ENA primary metagenome ERZ724505 (study PRJEB28724, sample SAMN07190884) | wastewater metagenome | isolation source: effluent of sewage treatment plant in Hong Hong | place: Hong Kong | collected 2016-03-17 ... | reverse complement strand
AAAGAAGGGGCTTGTCAAGCCCCATTATCGCATATATCGCGGACCTGTCCACTGAATGTGGTAATCCTTGTCAAAGATGTTTCCGCGCGCCTTGTTCTTTGCAGGACCGCTCCATCCGGCAGGCTTAAGAATGTCGCCGGGCTTGAAAGAAACACCATTCTTGAATGAAATGTTCTTCAAGGCAATGAACGAGTGAACCGAACCACCGGAAATGACCTTGATGTAGTTCTGGTTTTCGTCGTAGGAAAGACCAGCATTAAATCGTTTCTCCGATGCACTATTGTATTCCTTGTCCGCACATACACGGACATTCCACTTCGCGTAGTCAGCCTTGATCGCTTCCATGTAGCGATTCATTGCATCTATCCATTTCTGTTCCATTGTCGTTTTCCTTGTTTCCGATGCCTTACATATAAGTCATGCTTTTTGGTTTGTCAAGACCTGATTTTCGCGTCAATCTGGATATAATCAATCATTCGCGGATCATCCCTTTCATTAACACCCGCGACATACCATATATCCTTGTGTTGATAAAAGTTCAAAACGGGATGTTTTGGGGGAAAATACGTCCGCTTTACATATGTTTTACCATCAGGACCGACCGCCTCATACTTGATGGCAGTTTTCCCTTTGGTGATTCCTTCACCACCTTTTCGGCCATATGTAGTTTCCTTGAAGCGTCGCATTGTTGTTCCTTTCTTGTCTATATATAGGACGAAAAAATCGTTTGTCAAGCCCCTTGACATTACAAATCGCAAATGCTATTTATGCAAAAGGAAAGGAGCCTCGTCATGGCTTATTATGGAAATCCCGAATATTACGACGACTTTCAAAGGGCATATAAGAATGCCTTAGCACCGCATCCGAATATAAACAACTTAACCCCTGACAATTGGGAAACCATCGCTTACATGATGTATCTGCGAGGGCGCGATTATGAAGAAAGGAAAGGATATGAACATGTGGGAAGAATATGAGGAAAAGAAAGTTTATAGTTCCACCTTTGAAAAGTGGTGGAACGAATATCGTTTACAAAAAAACTTTGATAATTTGAATGGTGCTATGGAAAGAGCATTCAAAGAAATATCATGGGACGCATGGCAAAAATCTCAAGAAACCTATAAATAGGTGTTTAAGAGAATATGTATGTTTTTGTGCCACAATTCCAGATTCGTTGATACCCCAATCGTTTCATTATGTCGGATTCTGACATTGTGCTTCCGGGAAGTAATCTCTTTTTCTGGAATGTTGAACGATGATACTTTATATTTTTGTTTAGGTCAACATGGTAATATGATGGTCCATTGACTCGTGTTAGGCGAAATCCTGTTTTTTCATATAAAGCACCATTTGAATATTCACGATTGGCATATGTCACCAATGTTCCGGGATGATTCTTGATAAAATGGGAAAGCAATCTAGTAAAACCACCGACCACAGATGTATCAATCAAATTACAGAATCTCATTAATTCCCAATCATATTGCCCTTTTGTATAGCGGCTTTTCTTTGCTGTGAATAACGAAACAAGCCGTTCTTCATAATAAAGACCATATGCAATCGTTGATGTATCTTTTCCTTGAATATGATTTTTTACCAGAAACTCAATCTTTTCATGTCGTTGTACAGTTTTTATTTCACATTTACGTGCGAATATAGTATTTTTAGTCCGTCCTAATTTATTGGATAACATTGATTTCCATATTGGTTTTTTATTATTCCAGTCATCACTGAATATATGTAGAAGTTGTATTCCTTGTGCCTCACAATCATTGGTTTTGGACACATGATAGTTCCGTCCTTTAATCAGACTATTGGAAGTTTCATTTGGCCGGAATATATGATGATAAAGACCATTATATTCAATTGCAAGGTTTTTTTCTGGAATCCATAAATCAATTTCACGACCGTTTAATATTTTTCTATCATTTGATATGACGGTAAACCCCAAAGATTCAATGAATTCATGAATTTCATTACATTCATTAGATAAAAAATTATTTTTTCTTTCATACCAATTTGATGGTCTTGTTGGAATGGAATGTTTCGCGAACCATTCCGATAGAGTAGCTTTGTTTGAACCAATGGATTTGGCTATTTCATCCAAAGTTTTTCCTTTATCATATTCTGATTCCAAAAAATCCTTATCGCTTAATTTCAAATCTGTTTCATAAGGTGATTTGTTATATTGTAATAATGGTATATCATGAAGTTTACAATATTTTTTAACACAAAAATCAGAAACCCCTAATTCTTCTCCAATATTCTGGTATGATTTTCGGTTGATTATTCGTTGATTATACAACCATTCTTTATCATTCAGTTTTGGATGATTATGATAACCTTGTTTGATTTTGGAATTGGCTTCTGTAGATGACTGTAAATGCGATTTTATAGGAATATCATGAAAATTCAACCATTTACGAATTGTTGCTCTTGCTACTTTATAATGATAAGCAAGGACAGAAATGCTGTTTCCATCATAGAGTTGTAAAATTTCTGATTTTTCTGGTATTTTCATGGTTGACATATTAAAGATATTATGATAAAAAGTCAATAATAAAAAAGCGGCGGCAGGAAAGGAAACTGCCACCGCTTCAAAAGGCCGATTAACCCGGCTCTTTTTATATCAAAGCAAGTTACGTACCAAGAAAATATGGTAGTAAATGTTTGCCTGTCCGGAAGTGTTACGATCACCAACAATACCGTCCTTATTGGTTGTTGCGAATGGGTTTGCAACAATTCCGTAACGTGTCTGGAAACCAATTGCTGGCTGGAATGAATCCGGATCAACTGCACGAACCATTTGCAATGGAACGTATGGACAGTAGAACAAACCGGCATCCCATGGGCTTGATCCCTTGTATCCTACAACTACAAGTTCATTTCCGTTGATAGAACCGCCGTAATAAGGATCAATATAGACCTTTGTGCGTCCGCCGTTCATTGTTCCAGCAAAAGTATTACCAGTGTCATCAACTGTCAAATTGATAGAAGATTGCAATGCAGGAGCATAGTCAAGAACACCGGCTAGAGCAAGTGCGGATGCTACGTCAGAAGATACGATAACAATGTTACCCTTTCCTCTACGGGTTGCACGCGCAATTGAGTTAGCTTCGCGTTCAATCTGGAATACAAGTCCCTTGAACTTTTCAACAAGCCAGCGACCGTTTGAGTCGGTGTCAAGATCAAACGTACCAGCGGTTGTGGTGCCAGTCTGTGCACCGACTGTTGCGGAACGATAGATATGACGAATGACTTCACGGTTAATTTCAGCCAACATTTCTGTTGAAAGAATATTTGAAAGCTCGGTTTCGGCATCAAGAGCGTGAATTGCCTTCAAATCTTGCTGGATTTCAAGAGAATAAACAGCTTTCAACTTACGGGTGCGGGCTGTAACTGAAACCTTTTCAATGCTGAATGACATTTCCGCCCATGCATTGTTTCCGGCATCACCGAGTGCTTCACCCTGTGCGGTTGTCATACCAATACCAACAGTATATGTACCGCTGTTAGCAGTATTAGAAACAGGATCGGAACCAACATGTGAACCTACGTTAGCTGTGTTCTTTCCAGCATTTGTGGATGAAAACAGTGTGTCGGCTTCATTGAACAAAGCTTCCGTTCCTGCCATGTTGGTATAACGTGAACGCATTGCGAACACAAGACCAGTAGGACCAGTCATCGGCTGCACACCGGCCACATCAAAAGCCATAAGGTTTGGAACTGCACGTCGCAACATTGAAACCATGACAGGATCATAGTTCTGTACACCGGCAGATGCTACGGAAGTCGTAGGAGCAGCTTCATTCAATTCTGTTCCTCGGAAACCTTCGCGAATCTGGTTTTCCATCACAATTGCCGTAATTGCTCGCTTATAAGGATTAACAATCTTCGGCATGTCTTCGTGATCAAGTACAGGTGACCACTTTTTGTCAAGTTCTTCTTTGAGATACATCGTAATATTCTCCCTTTAATTTCTTATTATTTAGAAGTTTTTGAATTTTGAGACAAAGCACGAGCAATTGCTTTTACATCCTTGTCATTTATAATAACTTCTTCCTTGGCATCTGTAATCAATTCTTCATTAATTACTTTGGAAGTCTTGGAAGGCTGCTTCTTTTCACTAGAAACATAAGTTTCAATAATATAATTAAGCTTCTTTCCATATTCATTTACATCATCAAACTGAATGTTTTCGGCAAGGGCGGAAATATTATCTACTTGCGATACAGGCAATTCATGTTCATTAATAATTTCATTAAAAGCAACACGCGCTTCTAATTCTTTGATATATTTAGAAGTTTCAATTTTTTCAGAAATTTCTCTATCAAGAGATTCTTCCAACTCTGAATTTTTTGATGATAATTCTTCAATTACATCAAGCTTTTCTTCCGGAATATCAATCCAGTGTTCATTGAACAAGCCTTTAAGACCAACAATGAATTCTTCAATGATTTCAGACTTAAGATTTTGTTCAAGAGCAACTTGATTTTCAATCAACCAGTCGCGAGCGACCAACTTCAAGAAATCTTCAACAGATTCAGACAATTCTTCTTCAATCTGTTCAATTTCAGATTCAAAAAGTTCATTGGCTTCTTCAATAAGATTTTCTGCAATGGTATTGACGCGAACACCAACCGCTGCCTCAAATACAGCACGGACCTTTTCCTTGTAATCTTCTGAAAGATCATCCTGTCCTTCAAACAAAGGATCAAGTTCATTATTGGTCAATTCAATATTTTCACCAATATTGATGATGATTTGGGCTTTGCTGCCCTTTGCTGAAAGCTTCTTTGTTCCTTCAACATTTTCTTCGCCATTATTGTTGTTATTGGAATGTGTATTATTATCTACATTCTGTCCATCCATTGAAACCTTGTCGTTTTCATCATCATATGCTTCATTGACTGATTTTGGACCTGATTTCTTTCCGAATTTGCTTAGTGCTGTAGCCATACCGAAACGACGATTGACAATTTTCTTTGTCATCTTGCCAATATCACCCTTTGATGATTTTTCTGCCCGCATTTGCTTCAACACACGTTCGTTATTGACTCGTTGATCAGCATTCTTTGTGACATAGCTCTTAAGAGTATCGGCAGAAAGTTCGTTCAATACTTCTTCATTGAGATTTCCATCTTCATCATAAAGATATGATTCAAGTTCATCAACTTCCATATCTTCATAATTTGGACGACGACCGGGCTTCTTACCGACACGACTCAATGCATTATCAAGACCGCTTTGACGATTTGATGCCTTGCGGTCAATATCTCCCAACTTCTTAGCTAATTTATTGGTTGGTCGCCCTGCATTTCGTGTCAACTTGGCGCGATCTTGTGCCAATTCATGGCGCGATACTGCATTACTTCTAATATAAGAACGCAATGTATCAGCACTGATTTCATTCAATGTATCTTCGTCAAGAGTACCATCTTCATCATAAAGATATGATTCAAGTTCATCAACTTCCATATCTTCATAACGAGGGCCAGACTTCTTGCCCATTCTTTCAACAGCAGATTTCAACCCTAAGCTGCGATAGGTTTCTTTGTGGGCGAGGGCGGCCAATTTTTCATTTTTCTTGGCGGATGGGCGACCAGCACCCAAACCCATTTTACCGCGCTTGCGGCCTAATTCGGCCTGATTTTCAATGTTTTTCTTGATGTAAGAACGCAATGTATCAGCACTGATTTCATTCAACATATCTTCATCAATCTCACCATCTTCATTGACAAGATCGGAAACATCAAAATCGTCATCTTCTTCGGAAACTTTTGAAAGCTTTGGCTTCTTATTAAGGTCACCTTCATCAGCATTCTTGACCGGAGCGGACTTGTCTTTCTTAACATCCTTATCATAAACCTTTCCTTTATCAAAAGGATGTACGATTGCTTCACCGGTATCATCTTCATTCGGATCATGAATTGCCTGTGGAGCATCGCGATATCCAGTCTTGACAGACTTATCAAAAATTTCCTTTGTGGCTTCTGCCAATGTCTTCTTTGCCATTATATCAAACTCCCTTGTTTTGTTTATTTATTATTTTGAAATTTTTAAAGATTATTCAAGAATGATTTGAACATATTAAGCTTCTTTTCTTCATCAATCCGCTTATATTCTTTATGAACATACTTCTTATAATCTTCTGCCTTTTCCAATGCTTTCCACCCAAGTTTTTCATCCTTAATCCATTCAACATTTTCCATCAATCCAGTCACAAATGCATCCGGAGCGGAAGGATCAGCAACAACATCAGCGGCTGTTCGCAATTCAAAATCATCCTGTACAACATTGATACCATTTTGTTCGCGAAGCGACCCCAAACCGCGCGATGAAACACCCAATTTTCCGCCCGCTTCAAGAATATTTTGCACGATTTTTCCGTATGGAGTGTCCATGACACGCGCTTTGCCGATAAAATCCTTACCTTCTCTTACAAGAGAAACAATAAGATGGCTGGTTCGTTCAAGGTTGATTTTTGGTGTATCAGGGTGTCCCAATTCACCAAAGGCCCGGCCTTCCTTGATATAATTCTTGTTGTATTTTTCTACCTCTCTCTCCATAATTCCAAGTGGATACATGCGACCATTACCATTAACAATTTCAGAACGCATGAATGGTCCTGTAATATAATGGAATTTTTGTCCATGATGGCTCTCTGTAATGAAATCCAGTTCATCCGGCTTAATTTCTTCAATTATAAGTTTCATTTTGGCCTCCATTCAAGATGTTTTAAGTGTTTCTTGAACTTTGTTGTTCGTATTCTTTTTTCAATTTTGCCGTTCTTCAATTTAACTCTGACCGCTTGAAACCTAGCTTCTTCGGTGAGTATTTTTTCGGCAATATATCTACGGTAATCTTCACGAATCCTTTGGGTTTCTTCATTGAGTTTTCCTTTGATATATTCTTCATTAATCTGGCTCATTATCATTTTCTTCCGAAAAATTAATCGGATCAATTTCCTTTTGGACACTGATAGCAAATGTCTTGTCCAAATCATGGCTATAATAAACACCAACAATAATTCCGCCCGGATAATTTCGGATAGAGCGTCTTTTCAGTAGAATTGTCATTGGTAGTTTAGCTGTAGATTTCATATCTTTATGCCAGCATCCTTTACTTCCTTCATGAATTCAGACATATCTTTAACTGTCATTGTAACTTCATTACCATCAACATCATGGTCATATCCTTGAAGAATTTCGTCAACAGCATCTAAATTCTTGATTTTGATGGTTTTTGTCTTCTTTGATTCAGAAAGGGGACTTGTTTCTTCTTTTCTTAGCAACTTTGGGTTGCCAATTGCAAAACGATACGGAATAAATTCCTTGGCAGGTTCTACTGCTTCGTCGCTATCAGTATCATCATGCTTCAACTGTTGGTTGCCATGCGATTTGGATCGCGGTTCGTTTTTCATACCATAGCGAACATTATTCCATGTCGCCTTGTCGCCGGAATGATCTTCGTTCATGGATTCGGTTCGGAAAAGAGACTTCGCAACTTCTTCCTTATGAACATCCATATATTGGTTAGCCATTTGATTCAGAATATCAATGGTATCATCCTTTGCCTTGGCCAAATTGCCGCTGTTGATCAAATCCACTATTCTGTTGGTTGTCAAATCCTTGTTGTTCTGTACCATTTTCATCGTTTCCTGTAAAATTAGAATTTTGTGGTAAACCACCCCCACCACCAAATGGAGAACCGCCGCCCATAGGTGGCATCATTCCCCCACCCATTCCACCGGCATTCCAAGGCGGCGGCTCGCGTTTCATCTGGTTCTTCATTTCAATAATTTCTTTGTCTGTGAATTTCAAGACATTCTTGTAAATCCACTCCTTGGAAAAATATATGCCTTGATATTGATTGGTCATACCAAGCATATCAATACGATCACGAAATAATTCATTGTCTCTTAGTTCATCAAAACTAACATCTTCAACGAAATTATACCAAAGATCATTCTTATATTTAGTCCATTCGTAACTTGTAACAATTCCTTTTAAAATCAATTGTTTTTCAAGTAAATCATTAAAGAGTTTGGTAAATTTCAAGCGTAACTTTTTGATAAATTTGGAAAAGGCAATTTCATCGCGAGTAATTTCGGTTGACCTCCCAATAGAAAAACCTGTTTGTGGTTCAAAACGACCAATCGGAACATTGAGAGCGCGATACAACTTCTGCAAGAAGAATTTTACATCTTCAATATCACCCAAATTCTGTCCACCCGGCAAAGTTGCAACTTCTGTTCCTCGCCCACCTTCACGTCTTGGAAGCCAAAAATCTTCCAATACCGACATGAACTTACGATCATCGCGAATTTCACCTGTCTGTGCATCATAGACAAGTTTATTACGATAATTATCCTGTAGGGATTTGATATATTGCTGTGCTTTTTGCGTGGACATTGTTCCGATATCCACATAGAACAAACGTCTTTCGGGCGCTCTCGCCAAACGATAAAGAACCATAGCATCTTCAACCATGCGAAGCTGGTTTAGTGGCTTGATTCCTTTATGGAGATATGAGACGGTTTGTGTCTTTGAACCATTCAGAAGACCGGATGGAACATAGATAATAGCGTCGGGTGCAATTTTTACCGAAGTTTGGGCCGAATTTGTTACATTATAATTGGGAACAGTAGCCGAATTTTCGCTATAGACAAAATATTCTTCTATTTTTTCAATAATATTTACGCCAGTTTTTTGATCAAGTTTCTTATTGATCTGACGTACTTTTTTGATTTTTCTTGAATCGATCCAATCCAAACCCTTAATGCCGTCGCGGGGCTGATCTGAATCCAATACAACGTGGTAATAAAGTCTGCCATCTACATACCAATTCTTAAAAATATCATATGCTTTGTTTTTAAAATCAAGTAATTCTAGAATTCTTTTGAATTCCTTGATGATTCTATCTTTTGTCGCCGGTTGTAAATCTTCAATTTTATCAAGATTTAATTCAACACAATCACCATTTTCCTCAAAAACAATAGCTTCATTAACAATATCTTCTATTGCCTTATCAACTTCTGGATGATAAGACATTTCACGATATTTCAATATCAAATCAGAATCTGTTTTTGGTGTACCATCTTGATCAAGATAATATCCATAATATCCACCAAACTGTATTAAGGCGGAACCATCAGATTCAGGAGGAATAAAGCGTTTTTGACGTTCCAGAACTTCCTTCTTTTCTTCTGGAGTCGTTATTCTTAGTCCAAATTCTGACATAATATATCCTTAATTATGTATTGGTTCCCGTTTCTGTAGTTGTTCGTTCCCAATAATCCATTGAAAATGTGATACCGTATTCTTCTACTTGGTTATTCTGATCATAAGCAAGATTGATGGCATCCAATTCTTTTGGCCAAAGAGCCAAAACGTTATATGAAGCAATGATATTGTCTTCACCGGATTTTCCTAAATGTTCAACTAATGCATTTGATGTATAGCTGGTCGCACTAATGAAACTTTCGTCTCTGACATTTGTACGATGTGAATTAATTTTTGCCATCCAATCTTCAATAGTATTACGAATGGAAAAATCTTCATCATTCAATACAGTTACAGACCAATCAGCAAATGTACGATTACCGGCAAGCTGCACTTCACGCCCCATGTATGCGACAGGAGCAGCACCTAATGATGATGCAGGAATTGATGCAGCCCGACAAAGAATTGAGAACTTTTCGTTAAAACTGCCACTTGAACTTATACCAGCAGGAAGGTTTAGTGTTACACGAAACAGATTTGGTCTAGCACCGTCACCTACAAGTTGCGCTCTGAAATTTGCAATATCCATTTTTATTTCCTCTGCCTATACTTTAATTTATATGACATTATTGGGGGATTTCTCCCCCAATAAACTCTTGATTATTATCCATATTGTCCGACAACTTCATTGAAGGCAACATCCGGTCCAACAGCAACAAAGTTCAAGGTAATATAGTTGATGCTGTATGCAGGAACCACATAGATATCACCAACAAATTCATTACGGGAAATTACATCGCCAGTATTATTAGATTCATCACAAACTACAGTAAATCTATCAACACCATGTCGGGCGCGAACATTTCTCATAAAAGGTTCAACCATAGCAACAAATTGTGCACGGGTGAAACGATTGTTAAGTTCAAACAATGTGTATTTTGCAGCCTTGGAAATGCTCTTTTTCAATACAATGAACAAGAAACGAACATTAATACGATCAAAAGCCGAAGGTTTGGTTACTTTGGTTTTATCTCCAAGCAAAACAAATCCTTCACCTGCTTCTGTAATAATGCTGTTAATACCCTTTTTGTAAAGATAATCGCGTGCAGTTTTATTGGATTTCCATGCCATTTTAATAGCATTTTTGACAATACCACGGTTGTATCCAGCAAATGAATCCCAAGGATCGCGATTTGTGTGTGAACGAGAAGCAATACCAGCAACATCACCATTATCAGGAATCCAGCGATAAGTATTATTGTACTTATCAAACATATACTTCCAGTTGTCTGTCATGAATGTATAGGTGCTTGAAGGCAAACTATCTCCATAACTTCCGATACTGGTTGCTTCACTGCCGGAATTATTGACGACATCACTCTTTCTTGGAGAAACGAACGCAACGCAATCTCCGCGCACTTCGCAAACACTTTGAATAACATGTGTTACTACTGTCGCACTATGTGCTGCCGTCATGACAAATGCAATATCAAGTTGATCTTCTTCAACAAATTTGTCATAAGCCAGAATTTTCTGTGCGTCTGTAGGAGAACTGTCACCACCATAAGCCAAGCTGGAATATTCTGTAGAATTAACAGCCGTAAAGGTCGTGCCGCTGGAAACAGAACCCCAATTTGTCCCGCCAGTTTGATGATCCATCCACCAAATATATTTTGATGTGTCTTTCATTACATTAACGTAATAATTGGAATCACCAGTTGATTTCTGTGCATCAGATGCCTTGGAAACGAACGGGAACTTTTCAAGGATTGTTCCCGGTACTCCCGTGAACTGACCATCTTCATCAATGACAATGACATGCATTTCGTCATTAGAACCAGAACGATATGATACCCAATCGGATGTTCCCGGAGCAGCATCAAATTCATCTGCATAACGCCACTTGGAAACAACTGTATTCGCAGTCAAATTGACTGTAGGAGCCGTATTAACTGTCACAACAGAACCGGAAACATTGGTTACAAGCAAATCGCCGGTTGTAGCGCCGATATTGATATAGTCACCAATGACAGGAACACGTACCGTATCTGTGCTTAGTGCGGCAGAAAATACGATTTGTGTGTTGCCAGAAGTAACATTGGCCGTAAGAGACTGTGTTGCAGAAAAGGCATTTGCGCTCGGGCAAGAAGATACCTTCAAAGAATTTCCCAATGAGCCGGGCCATTTTGCCGCCCATGAACCAACAGAACCAGAACCATCAAGATATGTTTCTTCATAGTAGGTTTTTGTTGGAATACGAACACCGCCTGTAGAAGAAACAGCGGTATTGGAATTTGCATTCGCACGAACAACTCGCAAGCTGTCCGCATATGAAAGGAATGATGCCCCTGTGAAGAAATCCACAAAATTATTTTGATTTGGTTTCCCAAACATATCAATTAATTCCAATTCGGAACCGATCAATTTGATTTCATTGACTGGTCCCCAAACAGAATCAATAACAATTGCGCCTTCTACTGTGCTTGTGCCCGGTACAACTGTTGATAAATCCCATTCTCTGGAAACAATTCCGGGTGAAACTTGATAAGCCATTCGTTTATCTCCCTATTTTTTATGATATAATAAATCTTTTGTTTATTTATTATTTCCCGGTTTTAAGCATAGTCATGGTAAAATGTTGCTGTTCCATCATCAATAATACCAAAAGGAGTCATTTGAGAATCTAAATACTTCTGATTTTCTTCTTCCAAATGAGCACGAATATCTTGTGTTTCCTGACGAAAATATCTTTGGTGTGAAAGCCATCCAAATAAAACTAGAGACATTACCAAATCATCATGTTTTCCTTCTTCGGCTGCAAAAGATTGAGTATCAGCAACAAAAGTAGTAAATTCCTTCACAGTCTCGCGATCAGGCACTAATAATTTATGATTTTCTATAAGTGTCTTTAAGTCGGCACAACCAATACGTTTGGTCGCAGGAGAAGTTTTAAGACCATTATAGACCTTTCCACCGACACCAAATCCGATGAATTGTCCTTTTCCGGGAACAGCGCGGACGCGGATGACATTTTCCGTATCCAAGTCACCAACAAGCATGTCCGCAACCTGACCACCGATATCAGAAATTTCAACCAGAATATGCGCATAATTGTATTTTTCAGCTATGGATTTTATAAGTGTTGGATAAACAGTCGGTGACATTTTGTTATCACGAAAAGTTAAAACCTGTTTGTACGGAAAATTGGTAACGTCTGTTACAGAAAATGCCTGATAATCCAAACCCTGACCACGAGAAACATCAACAGTGAGTGCATAGACATAGCCATCCTTTGGTTCCTCATAAATATTCATATTGTCAGTAACTTTTATAGGTTCTTGAACGTTAGCCAACAAGTATTCCAAAGCGTCTGCTGACAAAAGTGTCGTGCTACTACCTAAGAATGCACATTCAAATTCTTGCAACCACGATTGCAAATTGGTATTTTTGATCTGTTTTTGTTTCCATGCCTCGTCGCGACCGGGAACTTCATTCCATTTGACTTCAATTGGAACAAATTCACTTCTACCAAGCCTTGCTGCTTCCCACATTTCATAATAATGATTCATACCATGTGGAGTTGAAACAATGATGATTTTTGTCGTTGTTCCGGATGAAATTGTCGGATAAACAGATTCCATGAATTCTTTTGCCAAATTGTTGTCAACGAATGCAAATTCATCCAGCAAAACACAATTATGGACAGATATTCCATTAACAAAGAAACTATTAGTTTTTGATGTGTGTAATATATCAAAAACATCTTCGCTAACATTATCCATCATAGAATTCAATGTAGTTATTCCACAGTCTGTGATTATATTGTCAAATTCTGTTATATCTTTAGCACAAACCCAACCATTAATAGTTTCCATTCTATGATTTGGCGTACAAGATATTGATTTTCCATTATCAAATAATAGATTTATTGTTTGTTGTTTCCTAGTTCTTTTAATTCCTTTGAAGGTTTCCCATCCGGCAGTTGTTTTAATCTTAAGCCTTTGTTCCAAGGAACCCTGCCCTTCGCTGCTTGGGACATTTTTTGTCTTGATTCCGACGATCTTTTCATACCACGATGTTTTTCCGCTGTTTTTCTGATCTTTTCTGGATTTTTGTTTATTTTCTCCATGTGTTCTTTGGTCTTGGACTTCCCTTCCAATGAATTCGCGATTTTCATCTTGTGTTCTTCTGATAAAGGAATCCCGACTAATCTTCCAGTATTCGACTTGGAAATCTTTTCTTTTGTTGAATCCGAAACGATTCTCCCCAAATTCGAATTTGATATTTTCTTTTTGGTTTCTTCTGACATTGGGTTTCTGTCGTAAGACTTTGGTTTCCAACCTGCATCTATTTTCTTTTTCCAAGTGTCTTTGATTTTTTGTTTTGTTTGTTCGGAGTGTATCGATCCTTTCTTCAACTTCGAATTTACATCCGACCAGTTTTTCATATAAATTTTCTTTTGGTCCTCCGTTAGATTCATCATAATACTTTGCCGTCCATTCACCATCCGGTGAAATGCACAAAATAGTTTGATTTGATGTTGTTTGGACTTCACCATTTTTGGCAAGAGCCGATGAACAATTAAATGTTCTCGTAATGTCAGACAAACCAAATTCTCTAATGAATCTTCCCCATTCAAGCATTTTGGAATGATATGATGATACTCTGTCAAATATGGTTGATTTTCCAATATGTTTTGTTTTCGATGAATAATTATATCCATATACCATTTGGTATATTTGTTGTTCAAAAATGGATTCATCAATTTCTCCTAATACAATTTCATCTTTATTTATGTTATATTTAGATGAATTTGCTATTATAGAATGAAATTGTTCTAGTGATATTGTAAATTCCTGATCATCCAGTTTTAGTGTAATTTTTTCTTTACCGGAAATACAATTAAAAGATTCACCACGAATAGAACCACCGGTTGTAGCATCCGCCATAACAATAGAGCCATTTCCTAAAATAATTGAACCTTTGTTCCAACCACCGGGTGCAATTCCAGCTTGCAAGAATTTTGGAAGATGTTCATATGATGTTCTTACTTTGGAGAATAGATCGCGAGCCGTCTTTAATCGGTGCGCGAGAATAGCAATCTTGACATTCTCATTAAACAATATGTACCAAAGAATGTATGCAATAATAGTTGT
>ERZ724505.1231-NODE-1231-length-14389-cov-4.936724_pt1 | contig 14389 bp, 9 predicted proteins | sample MGYA00376038_ERZ724505 | MGnify/ENA primary metagenome ERZ724505 (study PRJEB28724, sample SAMN07190884) | wastewater metagenome | isolation source: effluent of sewage treatment plant in Hong Hong | place: Hong Kong | collected 2016-03-17 ... | reverse complement strand
GATGCTCCCATGGTGGCCATCCCCGGTACGCCGCCGAACATGGCCCAACTACCGCCGGGCTGCCCGTTTACCGAACGTTGTGGTTTGGCTTTGCCGCAATGCGCATCCATCCGCCCTGTTTTAGGGCCCGCCCCGCATGATGCCCAGGTGCTACGGGCTTGTCACCAGAGCGTGCAAGCCGTTGCCGGAACGTGAAGAGTCTGAGCATGTCGTCTACTGTCTCCCAGGCCGCCACCGTGCGCCAACCCCTCCTTTCTGTGCGCGACTTGCGCGTGCACTTCACCATCCGCTCTGACGGGCAATGGCCGTGGAGTCCATCGCGCACGCTGAAAGCGGTGGATGGCGTATCGTTTGACCTTTACCCCGGCGAAACGCTGGGCGTGGTTGGCGAGTCGGGCTGCGGCAAATCCACCATGGCGCGCGCACTGCTGAACCTGGTACCAGCCACCGACGGCAGCATCGTCTGGGAAGGACGAGAGATGCGCGGTGCCGACCCCAAAGCGTGGTTGGCGCAACGCAAGGTGGCGCAAATGATCTTCCAGGACCCACTGGCGTCCTTGGACCCGCGTATGACGGTGGCACAGATCATTGGCGAGCCGCTGCATACCCATTGCCCCGAGCTCTCGGCCGATGAGCATCGGGCGCGCGTGCTGGCCATGATGCAACGCGTGGGCCTGACTGCACAGCAGATCAACCGCTATCCGCACGAGTTCTCGGGTGGGCAATGCCAACGCATCGGCATTGCCCGTGCGTTGATTTTGCGGCCCAAGGTGGTCATTTGTGACGAGCCGGTGTCGGCATTGGATGTATCCATCCAGGCGCAAATCATCAATCTGCTCAAGGAACTACAGGCAGAGATGGGTCTGGCGCTGATCTTCATCGCACATGACCTGGCCGTCGTCAAGCACATCAGCCAGCGCGTGATGGTGATGTACCTGGGCCGCGCAATGGAAATGGCATCCAAACACGCGCTCTACGACACGCCGCGCCATCCCTACACCCAGGCGTTGCTGTCGGCCATCCCACTACCTGACCCGAAGGCCGAGCGCAACAAGCGCATCCAGTTGCTGCAAGGCGATCTGCCGTCTCCTATCAACCAACCCACGGGCTGCGTTTTCCGAACCCGCTGCCCCAAGGCGGTTGCGCAATGCGCACAAGCCGTGCCGGGCCTGCGCGATGTTGGCCCTGAAACACGCTCTGCATGCATCTTGGATTAGAGCCTTTCCGCCCTGCCCGATAGCGCGGTTTTCCGAACGAGAAGACTGCGCTTTTTTCTGATCCGTTGCGCATTTGTAACAGTCTCGAAACTTTTGCGGATTCCCCTTATTTACAAACTTTGACACGCCTTCTTAACATGGCGTACGGATGTTATTTAGCGAATGTTCACGCTTCTTTACCCAGCGTGAACATTTGTGGTTGATGACTGATGAACTGTAAGTGGATCTGCACCAGCCTGGTCACTAGCTTTATCGAGCAATGGGCACCAAGCGGTCTGGACCGTCAAACCATTGACAGGGAGGAATGAGACTCCCGTTTTTTATTGGAGAAGCCTAATATGGGTCGAAAAACCACCTTTAAGCGAACCGCGTTCGCACATGCGGCGCTGCTAGCCATTGCCGCTACGGTTTCCACGGGGGCGCTGGCGCAGTCCAACACAACCGGAAATATTTTTGGCACGGCTCCATCCGGAACCACGTCGATCGTCATTGAAAACGTGGCTACTGGTGCAAAGCGTACATTGACGCCAGACGCGACTGGGCATTTCCAAGCCACCGCCCTCCCTCCTGGGTCCTACAAAGTCAATTCCCTTAAGGGTGCGTCGGTTTTCGGAACGTCACAGGTGGATGTGTCCATCGGCCAAGGCGCAGAAGTGCGCTTCCCCACGGATGCCAGCCTTGGAACTGTTCAGGTTGTCGGCACCAAGGCACGCGTGGACATTTCCAGCACCAATAACGGTGCAACTTTTACCGCCAAGCAATTGGACGCAATTCCGGTTGGAAAGAACGTTGAGGCCATCATTCAACTTGCCCCCAATACGACCCGTGCTGACAGCCGCTTCGCAGGTGGCGCATCGTTTGGTGGAGGCGCAGCTTCCGAGAACTCGTATTACATCAACGGCTTTCCGGTTGTAAACCCTCTGACGGGTCTTGGCGCCTCGCAGTTGCCCTTCGGCGCGATCCAAGAGGCACAAGTCATAACCGGCGGCTTTGGTGCTGAATTTGGCCGCTCTGTAGGTGGTGTGGTCAACATCATTACCAAGAGCGGTACCAACAACTGGGAGGCAGGTGTCAGCTATTCGATTACCCCGAACTCCCTGCGTGCAAAGTCGAAGGATTGGTACTACGCCAACACGAGCAAGTACAACGGTGGGGCAACCTACAACTCGGCCACTGACGGCACGCTACGTCGGGCGCGCGAAGAGCTGACCAATCAATCCACCACCGCAAGCGCCTATCTGGGTGGTCCTCTGATTCAGGACAAGCTGTTCTTTTATGGCGCCTTCGAGAACATTCAGCAAGACACCGGACGCGTGGTGGTGGACCGCACCGCGACCTCACAATTGCAGAACGGCTGGCGTGAGGAAAGCACCAACACCAAGCGCTACATGGCCAAGTTGGACTGGAACATTACCGAAGATCATCGACTGGAGTTGACAGCCATTGGCGACACACCAGTGCGCACCATTGCTGACAGCGGATTTGATTACAAAACGCGCACCCGCGTGGGTGGGGTTACGTCGCAACAGACATTGACCAACATTGATGACAACGGCGGCGATCTGCGCATGCTGAAGTACACAGGTAACTGGACCCCTGAGCTTACAGTCACGGCCCTGGTAGGCGAGAACCGCTCCAAGCACATCAACGAGTTCCCCAACTACGACCCGAACCAGGTACTGTTCTCGACGGTGTCCGATCCCTCGGTTCGAGCACCAGGTTTCACCTATTCGAACCCCCAGCCACTTACTGGCAACGTTCTGCCACCTGGCTCTGAAGATATCGTGAAGTCCAGCCGACTGGACTTTGAATACCAGGCCGGCAAGCACACAATTCGTTTTGGTATCGACCGTAACGACATTACCTCCAATGGCGCCGGTGAATTCAAGGCTGGTGGTGGTACCTGGACCTACCTGAAGACCGACACTCCCGGAACTCCGCTGGATACCGCGGCGGGCACTACGGTTCCAGGTCCTGCAGCCAACGGTGGATTGGGTGCGCAAGGTTATTACGTCCGCAAGGATCTGTTCACCGACGTAACCGCATCCTCTGGGGTTCAGGAGGCCCAATACATCGAAGACAAGTACCAGATCACCAAGAATGTCTTGTTGACCGCTGGTTTGCGTCGCGAGAGCTTCAAGAACATCAACGATGCGGGTCGCGTGTTCTTGGACAATGCACCACAGTTGCTGCCCCGATTTGCCGCAGCATGGGACGTCATGGGCGACTCCACCATGAAGGTGTTCGCAACCCTGGGACGCTATTCGGTGCCAATTCCGACGCACATTGCGGTGCGTGGTGCAGGCCGCTCCACATATACGGAGCAGTATTACACCTACACCGGGGTCGACCCCGTTACTGGCGCTCCCACTGGCTTGCAGCAATTGGGCGGTGGTCCATTCTCGGGCAACAACGAATATGGGCAAGACAAAGTCGTAGAAACGCTGGCAGCTCTCGATATGAAGCCGTCCTACCAGGATGACTTCACTATTGGTTTCGAGCAGGCTTTCTCGCCAACCATGAATTGGGGTGCCAAGGCCACGTACCGCACTCTCAAGTCGACGATCGATGACTTCTGTGACGTACGTCCTTTCGAGAAATGGGCTGCAGCGCACAACGTCACTATTACCAATCCGTTGTGGGGTAATACCTGCCAGACCTTTAACCCCGGTCAGGACAACACGTTCAAGGTGCAATTTGGCGCCGATCCAACCCAGTTGACTACGGTGCCATTGACCAAGGCCGACCAGGGCTTTGATGACGTCAAGCGCACCTATACAGCTGTCGACCTGTTCTTGGAACATCCTCTGCGCAACGGGTGGTATGGCAAGGTGAACTACACCTGGTCGCGTAGTGCCGGTAACACCGAAGGTCAGGTGAAGTCGGACAACGGACAAGCAGACGTAGCCGTTACTTCCGTTTGGGACTACCCTGAACTGATGGCGGGTGCCGATGGACGTTTGCCCAACGATCGTACGCATCAGATCAAGGCTTATGGCTATATGGAGCTCAGCAAGGAGTGGGGCGTTGGCGCCAACGTCTTGTGGGCATCCGGACGTCCGCGCTCTTGTATCGGTAGCGCGCCGTCTAACCCCAACGGATCGCCTGACTACGCAAACCAGACTTTCTACTGCTTGGGTACCGTTCGCTCACAAAACGTTCTGATTCCACGCGGCACCATTGGCGAAATGCCTGCGGACTTCCGCCTGGATCTGAACTTTACGTACAAGCCATCGATGGTCAAGGGTCTTCAGCTGCGTGCAGACATCTTCAACGTGTTTGATCGCCAAGTCGAACAAAACGTGGAAGAGCGTTACAACAGCGGCACCCGTGTCCGTAACACTTACGAAACACCGCTCAGCCTGACCGCACCACGTTCAGTGAAGTTGACCGCTTCCTACGACTACAAGTTCTAAGCACTTAGGCTTTTAGTTTCAGAGGGGCCGCGTATCGCGGCCCTTTTTTTTGATTGTTAGGCTAACCAAACAACCGCCCCCGCGCCGCCCCCGTAATCGCCACCACGCAGGGATGCGTGATGCGCTTTTCCACCGACACCGCATAGAACTCGTCCAGCAGTTCGTCGGTTTTGCCGATAAGCTCGACGCCGTATTGCTTCACCGTGTCCTGCTCCAGCACAGCAGGCGCTAGAAATACACCCCTTCCTTCCCGGCCAAAAGCGCTCATCAGAGCCCCGTCATCAAACTCGCCAATGATGCGCGGGTGCAGTTGGTGACGACTAAGCCATCCTTCCAACTGCTGCCGTACCGACGCCTGTGCACCTGGGATGAGCAACGGGAAGTCATTCAAACACTCCGGAAAGCTACCCTGTAATGCGCGACGTAACGCTGGCGCGCAAAAGAAACCCATGGCGGTTTGCCCGAGTGAATGATTGAAAGCCTTGACACTGAGCCGGTGCGACATGGGTTCGTCGGCCAATACCAAGTCCAGCCGGTTCAAAGCCAGCTGCGCGAGCAGATCGGCAAACTTGCCTTCGCTACAGACCAGCCGCACGGGCTCGGCGATGGACAAGGCAGGCTCCAGAAGTCGGTATGCGATGGACTTGGCTACCGAATCGGCTACGCCCACTCGAAAGTCCAGCACCCTTTTGCCGCCGTGCGCCCCTTGCACCGCGGCCTCAAGCTCAGCGCCCAGTGCGAAGATTTGGTCGGCGTAGCCCAATACCAAGTGACCGTCTTCGGTCAACTCCAGGTTGCGGCCATTCTTGCGGAACAGCCTACGCGCCATGCGATCTTCCAGCAACTTGATCTGCCCCGACAAGGTTTGGGGTGTAGTGTGCAGTTGCTCGCCCGCTCGCACGACCCCACCCGCCTTTGCAGTGACCCAAAAGTAGTAAAGATGTTTGAAGTTCATTGCCCAAGACCTGAAATATTTCGAAAAAAACGAATTCAGAAAGTTACAAATTCGAATTTACACGAAACATAACGGCGACTACAGTGCCCATACGTTCGCAATCTCACGCGAATGGGAGCTTTAACTATGCGATTAAGTACCCGTGGTCGTTTTGCCATTACCGCCCTGATTGACATGGCCTTGCGCGAGTCCAGCGCACCCGTGCCGCTGCAAGATCTGGCTGTACGGCACCGTATTTCCATGTCGTACCTGGAGATGATGTTTGCCCGTTTGCGCCAGCATGGCCTGGTAGAAAGCACACGCGGTCCTGGCGGCGGCTATACCCTGGCACGCAGCGCACAGTCGATTACCGTTGCGGACATCATTGGCGCCATTGAGGATGGAAACCAGACTTCTGAAAATGGCGAAGCGCAGGAATCATCCGCCAGTGCACAGGCGATGACTCAAGACCTCTGGAACGACCTGCACCATACCGTGATGGCGTACCTGCAGACCGTTACGCTGCACAGCCTGGCGCTCCAACAGAAGGCCAAGGGCTTTGTGGTGCAGGAGCGCAGGCCCGTGAACAAGGGAGTCAAGGTTAAGCCACCGCGCTCATTACTGCGGCCAGGCGTGCCAAACTCGGTTTTTGCCCTTGCGCAGGCCTGGCCGCGCAAGGCATGACGGTTGCAGTCTATTGAAGAGCTAGCATGCTGGTGCGGTTGGTGTCCGAAGAGAGCTTGAATACGCCGACCGCATTCAGCAGTTCGCCCGCCTGATTCTTCAAGCTACTGGCCGCAGCGGCCATTTCTTCCACCAGCGCAGCGTTTTGCTGGGTTACTTCGTCCATCTGTTTCACGGCTTCACCCACCTGTGCAACGCCCAGAGCCTGTTCGTTGCTGGCTGCCGTGATCTCACCCATGATGTCAGTCACCCGGCGAATACTGGTAACCACTTCGGTCATGGTGGTGCCAGCATGGTCCACCAATGCGGTTCCGTGCTCGACACGTTCGACACTGGCGCTAATCAGCGACTTGATCTCCTTGGCTGCTTCGGCACTGCGCCCCGCAAGGGACCGTACTTCGGACGCCACCACTGCAAACCCGCGCCCCTGCTCACCGGCGCGGGCCGCTTCCACCGCCGCATTCAACGCCAGAATATTGGTCTGGAAGGCTATGCCGTCTATGACTTGAATAATCTCTGAGATCTTATGAGATGACTCGTTGATGCCCTTCATCGTGTCTACGACCTGGGCCACGACTTCACCTCCTTGTACAGCCACCGAACTGGCACTTTGTGCCAATTGGTTGGCTTGACGTGACCACTCAGCGACCGTACAAAGAGCCCTGGCCACTGGAGCGGGTTGTGCAAACAGTCAAAGAAAATGCCGGCAGCCACTTCGAGCCACGGCTGGTCGAGGCATTTCTGTCCATCCTGCCGCAAATTCTGGGCATTCAAGCAGAGTGGGCCACCGCCCGCGACGAATAGAAGTCGTGCCCAAACCGGCGTGCGGGGCGAATAACTGCGCTCAGGTGATATCGAAGGTTTTACCCTATTAGCCCCCGTAAATGCTGGCTTTGATGCTACTCATTTTGTAGCAATTATGCAAAAACGCGATATCCCGCGCCCCGGCGCACCGCATCTGGCGTCACGCCCACCAAGCGCTTGAACATGGCGATGAAGGCCGAGGCGCTGCTATAGCCCAGATCCAGTGCAACAGCCTCCACACTGCGCCCTGCTTCTAGGTGCGGCATGGCGCTGACCACGCGCAGCCGTTGGCGCCACGCTGCCAGCGGCATGCCCAGATCCCGCTGGCAGCGGCGCAGCAGCGTGCGTTCGGTGGTGTGCACCGACTCGGCCAACTCAGCCAGCGACCGGTTGTCGCCTGGATGCATCTGCAACGCACGCAAGACGGCAGCCAGGGCTGGGTCGTCCGATCCGGGCAGATAGCTTCCCGCCCGGGGAAGCTGACCGAGCTGATCAACCAGAACCTGCAACAGTCGGGCTTCGGCCTCACCCCCCGCCTGGTCAGCGGGGTGCTGGCAAAGATGCTCCAGCAATGCACGTACCAGTGGACTGACCGAGAGCGCGCATGCAACCGGCGGCAAACCCTGAGCGCATTGGGGCGCCACGTACACCGAACAATGCCAGGCGGCCAAGCGGTTTTGCCCCACATGCTCCACGCCAGGTGGCAGCCAAATGCCGTACTGGGAAGGGGCCAGGTAATGGTGCCCCGGCAGCTTGACCTCCATCACGCCGCTAAAGGCATACACAAACTCGCCCCAGGCGTGGCGGTGCTGCGGGTACAGACCACCCGCCGGGACGCGGGCTGCGCGGAACATGATGGGAGCGGGTAGAGCGGGTGCATCCAATGCCACTTCCAGCTTGGGTGGCAAGACGGTCGAAAACGATGCGGGCATGGGCTGGTGATTGGCGGTCCGGGTGGATGGATTGTCGGATATTCGCTATATCCATTTGGTCAGCCAAATCCACAATAGGGCCATGGATACCCGCCTTGCCCCCGACGCCCGCGCCATCGGCACCATGTTGATGCTCTGCCTGGTTTGGGGTTTGCAGCAAGTGGTGCTCAAGGCCACGGTGCAAGACATCGCCCCCATGCTGCAGATCAGCCTGCGTTCCGGCGGTGCCGCCGTACTGGTGGCCCTGGTGATGCTGGTGCGCGGCGAGCGCTGGACGCGGGGCACGACGCGGGCCGGTTTAGCGGTGGGCGCGCTATTTGCGGTCGAATTTGTGTTGGTTGCTGAAGGGTTGCGCCACACCAGTGCCTCGCACATGGTGGTATTTCTGTACACCGCACCGATCTTTGCGGCAATGGGTCTGCAGTGGCAGCTACCCACTGAGCGCATGATGCCCATTCAGTGGCTCGGTATTGTCCTGGCTTTCGGCGCTTTGGCGGGGGTCTTTTTGGGACGTACAGGTCCTACACCCGGCGACACGACCCAAGGGGATATGTTGTGGGGCGACTTTTTAGGCTTGATGGCTGGTGCGGCCTGGGGCGCAACCACAGTGCTGGTGCGTTGCACGCGGCTGACCAGTGCTCCACCAACCCAAACCCTGCTCTACCAGTTGGTTGCTGCCTTTGTGGTACTACTAGCAGTAGCTTGGTTCAGTGACCAGGTGTATTGGGTGCCCAGCGCACGCCTATGGGCAAGCCTGGCTTTTCACACAGTGGTCGTGTCGTTTGCCAGCTTCCTGGGCTGGTTCTGGCTATTGCGCCGCTACCTTGCAACGCGGTTGGGCGTTTTCGCCTTCATGACGCCTCTGTTTGGCATGCTACTAGGAGCTTGGTTGCTGAATGAACCGCTGGAAGCCCGCTTCCTATGGCCTGCACTGGGTGTACTGGCGGGTGTGGTGCTGGTCAGCGCAGGGGGCGCATTTGGCGCGGCTAGCGTCAAGCGCCCGTGACGCTACACCGTGCAATACCACGGCTTCTCGCGGTAATTGGCGCTCTGCTTTCGAGATGCGAAGCCGCAGACATGGGGGTGGGTCAGAATCGGGTGGAAACGTTGACGTGTAACTTCTGGTCGCCAGACTGCGGAATGCCAGAGCCCGCAGCATACGGCAAGGTACTTCCACCAATGATTCGACCAAAATCGGCGGTGACCGAGAAGCTCGGATGGGTGTAGCGCAGGCCGAAACCGGCGCTCGAAAGCGAATCACTGGAAGGTTTGGGGTTGCCATTCGGATTTCGATTGCTCAACCAGCCCGCGTCGATGAACCCGATCAGACGCAAACCAGGCATGATCTCGCGCGTAGTCAGTTCAGTCGAGAGCAAAAGCCCGCTATCGCCGGACAGTGCACGTTCGCTGCTACCGCGCACCGAGGATGCGCCGCCCAATCCAAACTGCTCTCCCGAAATCAATGCATCCCCACTTAACTGAAACTGGCCGCGAAGCCCCCAGGTCCAGCCTTGGGAGAAACTGGCAAAGTAGGTTCCGCCACCGCGAAGAGCCCGCCAGGCAGTCGTTGTAATCCGGGCATCTTCGGATTGGTATGCCGCCAGATCGTTGCCTGAGCCGCCACCGAGGTTGCCCAGCAGTTCCATGTTGTAGGTCCACACAGACGTGTCAGACTCCGAACGCGCGTTGTAGCCCAATGAAAGCGGTCGACTGCGGCGCACCTGCTGCCCTGCCAACGGCTGGCCATTGATTTGTGTGATGTCAAACTGTTTGTCATCGACCCCCAAAGTCAGGTAGCCACGGTAACCACCATTGGGCGCCAGATAGTGGTTGAGATTGAGGCCCCAGGTCTGTCCGGCGCCGGTGCTACTGAAGGCACCAAAGTTGCCCACCACGTCCGAACGGGTGATACTGGCCCCCAATACCAAACCTTGACGGTAGAACGGCGCGCGGTAGTTCAAGCCGAGTTGACGCACGTCACCAGGTCGTTCCAACGAAGTGGTGTAAGCAGCCGTAAGTTGGTGGTCGGCGTCCCAGAGGTTGCTGTGTGTGCCAGCTAGGGTTAGGCGATCATTTCCCGTGGCATTGGTTCCGGCGTTGCTTTCGCTCAACGAGAGACTCCAAGGCTTGGCGGCCTGCACAACGATACGCGCGTCAATCTTGTCGCCCTCTTCGGACTCCTTGAGCGCCACCTGCACTTGCTTGCCTGCAGACTCATTGGCAATCGCCGTCTGGACTGCCAACCTGTTGAAATTCGGTGTCGCACCTTCTCGCAGCTCCGGCAAACTGTCCCGGATATTGGCAGTGCTGTACGCCCCCTGACCTTCGATCGTGACTTTGCCAATGACGAACTTCACGATGTTGAGAGTTACCGACTTGCCCACTTCCTGTGGAGGCAATGAAACCCGATACAGCGCGAACCCTTTGTCTTTGAGCACCTTTTCCAGCGCTGCTGTGGCCTTTTGCAGGGTTTCAATCGTGGCGTCACTGCGAAGGTAAGGTGCCAGAATGCGACTGGCCTCCCCATCAGCCAACGGGTTGTCGCCCGTAATATCGAAGCCGCGAATGACAAAGCTCGGACTTGCTTGCGCCAGCGCCGCGCATGAGGCGCAGGCCAACAAGCCGGCCAAAACCGTAGGCGCCAACGGCCGACGGACGCGGGCATGGAATCGCTGAGATAAACGGGACATGTCCATGATTAACGGCACTGGTTGAGTGGGCGCAGCCGGGTATCGTTGAGAACCGAGGCCAATGCGGGGTTGGCGCTGTTGGGCATGGGAGTGCGATCGAACTCCAGGAACAAGGGCATCATCAAAGGCCGCCCTGTCTGTCCATCGTTGGCAGCAAATCCTGTTTCACCACGGCCTAAATGCAGCGTGCCACGCCCAGTTGTTACCTGGATGTGGCCATCGCGCACAAACACATACAAGCCTTCCTGTTCCGCATCGCCTTCGCTACCAAACAGCTGACGCATATCTACCTGGACACCATCTGGACGCTGCAATTCCTGCAACGTGGGTGCTGACAAGGGGCGTATTGCGGTGGGGCTGACGAACAAACCCTGGCCAGCCTGGAGCACCTGCAGGGCCGTTTGGCCGTTGGGCGTAACCTCAATCGTGCCCAACCAGGTAAAAAGGCTACATCCGGCGTCGGTAGCACAGTCCATGTCCAGGCCGGTACCACGGATTCCGATAGTGGCCGTCGGCGTACTAAAGCCCACATTGCGGTTGTTAGCCTTGCCGATGAGGCCCGTCAACGCACGCAACGACCCCCGCAACAAAGACACCAGGAATCGACCCTCTTTGGGTTTCTCCGCGTCAAACACGAAGCTGTCCACGCGCAGGCGTGTACTGGAGCCGAGCGTGGTTCGGCTCTCGTCGCGAAATGCAAGCACAGCCTTGGTGCCCATACCGGTTTCCACGGTTTCACCCGCGTAGACGCTGCCACCAGCCACCAAACGTCGACGTGCACCAGCGGCATCTACCGCAGAAAGATCTCCATCCACGGAGATGACTTTCGCACTGGCCAGAATCGTATTGAGCCTGGGCTGCTCGGCAATCTCCGCCGACTCAGCCTTGCAATCTGCGCCACAGATGCGGGCGTCGAAATCTGTTCCCCGAATACCGATAGTGGCCGTCTTGGTTGTCACACGTGCCGCGTTGGGCGAGCTCTTGGCGATCAGGCCAGTAATGGCCCGAAATCCCCCACGCAGCAACTGCATGACCATGCTGTTGTCCGTGGACGCTTCTCTGTATTGGAACTGCTGCAGAACCATTTCCGAATTGGGTCGCACCGTCATACGCGTACCGTCTTGCAGCTTGATAATGGCCGAGGCGCCTTCGGCTGTCGTAAGCCGATCGCCTTCGGCAAGGGCCAAACCCTTACCCAGGGTGCGTGGCATTTGGTTGCCAGACTGCGCGAAACCGACGCCACGGGAAAACTCAACTTCACCAATTGCCGCGGGTGATTTCGATGCCACTTGGGCTAAGGCGGTCACCTGACCGCCAAATACCAGCAATCCACCCAGCACAACAACTGGCAGATTTCGGAGTACGCCAAACTTCAACGTGTGCATACATCCCCCTCGACGACGAGGCCACGACGATTGCGATCCTTGTCGTTCGGATCGTCATTCTGCTGTTGCACCGCCAACTCGAATTTATCCAGGAAAGTCGTCAGCAGATTGATTTGCGCAATGGCATCCTGAACGCGATCAAACACCCCCGTGTCCGTGGCTGTCGGTGGCAAAGGATCGACCGAAGGCGCTGAGTCGGTGCTAGGCGGTGGAGTTACAGAACTTCCGCCAACGAAGTAACTCACCGGTGCAGCCCCGGCTTTTGCAGCAGCCGTCAAGGTGAGCGTGCCACCGACCTTGACTGTGACACCCTTTGCGCCATACACGACAGCGTTTTGGGTCATATCATTCGCCGCATTCAATGCCACAGTACCCCCAGTGGAAGTGACCGGTCCATTTATGGTGACGTTACCTGCGCTGGTGAGGTTTGTGGCGGTAAGAACCACATTACCCCCCGAAGAGAGTCCGTCGGCGCCGATCGTCAGAGGGCTGTTGGCCGTCAGAGAAATGCCAACGGCCGAAGGTGCGGTTACAGGGCCGGTGGTCGTGATGCCACCGGTATTGTTCATCACAATTCCGCCGCCCACATTGTTAATGCCCTGCACGTTGAGTGCACCAACGTTGGTGAGTTCAATATTGCCCGACCCCGTGTTCGTAGCCTTGAAGGTTTTGATGCGGTTGTCCACGCTATTCATGACCGCACCGGCGCCTGTAACAACGACAAGACCATCGGTCACAACGCCGCCGTTTCCTGTGATGGAACCAGTGGTAGCTGTCAGATTCACGCCAGGAGCCTTCAGATCGTTGAACACGATGTTTCCACTGGGTGCAATTACGGCAATGATGTCACCCCAATCCAACTTACCAGCAGTTTGGTTGAACGACCCATTGACACTGAAAGTACCCTTTCCGCTGAGTAATCCACCGGTTTGCGAATAACCGGCCACAGTGAAACCATCGGAAATCTGCAGGCTGCTTCCCGCTATCGTGACCGGACTTGCGCTGGTGAGTGTTTTGAGTACAGTGGGAGCCACCGAAGTGTCAAACACGACATTAGTCCCGGCAGGGATCGATACAGCCAGCACGTTGTTGGCGTCAGGTAGCGCGTCCCAGTTGAGCGGATTTGCCCATTGGTTGTTGAATGCGCCGGTCCAAATGGACAGTGGGCGTTGGGAAATGGTGGCACTGCCGCCTGGGATGACATACCCGTACACGGGCTTGCCAGCACTGTCTTGGGCATTGACGTCGCTGTAGGTCACAGCCAAGCCAGTGCCAACATTGCGTGAGGGGTAATTGGCAGTAACGTTGGTACTGGTGATGGAGTCAGACCCCACCAGTGTATTGACGTTACTCACCTCGAATCCGCTCAAGCCCAGCGAGGCGGTTGCCACACTGCTGCTGGCCTTTCCATCGTAAACCTTATCCAATGCAGCTGGTGTACCTACCGTGAGCGACGGAGACCAACTGTAGATGAGTCCATTGCCGCTAGCTTGTATCGCACTACCGTAACTGGAACCGTACTGGCTGAACGAATACGTCTGCTTCAGGCCACTTCCTCCACTGGCAGTCAAGGAGTTCAAACTGGGTTTAGTGGAGTAAACGAGCCAACGGCCATTGGGCGCGTATTGATCGTTGCCATTGTCGGTAACATTTCCACCGGCCGCCAATATGAGTGCCGTTCCGGTCGCCCCCGTGTTGATGGATGTGTACAACCCGATATCACCCGATGCCACAATTTGAACTGGCGCCGAGGACTGGATGTTTGCCGTCTTCAAATGCAGCGTACCGGTGTGCTTAATGTAGACGCCGCTTGGACCATAGCTAGAGGCACCAATGTAGACATTGGTGCCGCTGGTGCGCAACGGCGATGCCGCAGAACCGATACTTCCGACAGTTGTCGGATCATTTTGCAGAGTGATCGTAGGCGCAGAAACAAGACCCGAACTGCCGGTTGAAATGGCGCCACCACCCAAACCTGTGTGCAGCGTAGCGGAGTTGCTGCCCGACATGGTGCCGTTAACTGTTACACCACCTGCTGCATATAACTCGGTGTCATATCCTGAAACTGCTTTACCAGACGCAACCGTGAGCGTTCCTGAAGTCGTCGTTTGTCCAACCTTGGTTAAGCCAGCGCCGCCTCCAGATACATTGGCGTTGACAACGATATTGGCACCTGTGCTGTACTCGTAAAGAGTCAATGCCCCGCTGGAGGCCATGCCCGTCGTAGAGCCAACGCTGCCGATCGTCAACGAACTGCCTGGTGCATACGACTCAATCGTCGTCGTACCAGTTACATTGCTGGCAATGGTATTGACACGCACAGCGTT
>ERZ724505.1227-NODE-1227-length-14395-cov-37.815900_pt1 | contig 14395 bp, 32 predicted proteins | sample MGYA00376038_ERZ724505 | MGnify/ENA primary metagenome ERZ724505 (study PRJEB28724, sample SAMN07190884) | wastewater metagenome | isolation source: effluent of sewage treatment plant in Hong Hong | place: Hong Kong | collected 2016-03-17 ... | reverse complement strand
TAACATGAGTGAGCGAAAAAGTCAATAGCTAAATTGACTTTTTCACTCTAAGTGACTTAAATATAACTAAGCTGTCGGCCTTCAAATTTTCCTAAGCTATTGCGTGCATCGTCAAATTCTTCCGAGTAAGTTTCTTCAAAATTGCGCGCATTTTCTAATTCGCCGATAATTTCTAAAAATTTCACGGCCTCACAATCTTCCTCTAAGTAAACAAATTTTGAATCTTTGTAACTGTAGTTAAATTCTTTTTGAATTTTCGCAGGAACTGATTTTCGAAAAATTGCTTTTTCTACTTGTAAGTATCCGTGACTAGGTGTAGTTATGAATTTCATTTTTTTTCTCTCTCTCTCTTTTGTGGCCTTGTGGCTATGTTATTAATATAACATAGCCTAGCCATTTTGTCAATAGTTTTTTTAATTTTCTTTAATAAAGTTAATCGCTCCGCCGATAATTCCGCCTAGTGAGTCTTTTTCTCCGCCGTCTAATTGCTCCCATAATTCGAGTAGCTCCGTTGTGTCGTACTTATTCTGATTAGCTACGTTATACATAATCCCGCCGAAACTATCCGCTAGAATTTCTGCCAATACTGGATGATTTTTTAATTGTGTTATTGTGTCCATTTTTTTCTCTCTTTCTTATAACCTCTTTGGTTATGTGTTTAATATAACACGGACTAGCTAGAATGTCAATAGAAAAAATAAGAAAAAAAGAAATGTCCGAATTATCCCAATAGACCCAAAAGGGGAGAGAGTCCCTTTTGAGTCTTTAGATCTTTTTGTCCCTTATGTCCGTTTTATGGTTTTTATTGAGACGGTCGCTTATGCGCGCTTTATTATATATTAATACGTTGCTGACTCGGCGTTTTAGAAATCCCAATTTACGAAAATTTCCGTTATGTCCAATTTCTCCCATTCTTCCTGTGGAATTGCTGTGGATAACTTATCGTTATCACTGACGCAATAAATTGTCTCAATCTCACCTGTGAATGGTCGCTTAATTCGATCTACGAATTTGCGATCAACTGTCACCAATTCACCCATGAACCAGACAGTCGCTGATTTATTGAACTTGTGATGCCACTTACCTTGCTTATCAATTTCTATTGACTTGCCCATTTTCTCTCTCCCTTGTCTCTGTCTTATAATGTTATAATAACATGAATGCGCGCTAATGTCAATAGCTAATTTAGCTAATTACACCTGCTTTAAGAAAATTAATTTTCACTAATTCTTCTTGCAATAATCTGCGCATTGAATCGGCGTGATTCATATTGAATGACCATTGATAGTTGAATTCAATAAATTGTGAATAAATTTCTTCATCGAGTCTAGGTTGGATAGATAGAGCGTCACGCCTAGCTTGAGCATATCCCGCGTATCGCTCGTATGTCGCTTGCTGGTCAGCGATAAATTTAATGTAAAATTTATCACCTTTATTGCGCGCAATTTCTAAATTCAATTTAAGCGCTTGCATATCGCGCTCATCAATTTCTTTTAATTTGTCAAAGACTCGCGATTCAATTTCGCGCGACTTGTCTTTATGGATACTGTTTAGTGTTTGCATTTTATTCTCTCTCTCTGCTTGGTTATGATTATAAGATAACATGCGCGCGCTCAATTGTCAATAGTTAATTTTATTAATTTGCTATTATCGCTCCGCGACTGTAATTGGCGCTAAGCACTTCGTGCGCGCACTCCGCGTTCGCTTCGCTCACCCTGTTATATTTATATAATAACATGGAATTTCGAGTCTGTCAAGTCTTTTTTTGAAAATACTGCGGAGAGTGGGATGTCCGAATTGTGGCATTTGCCCCTTCGGGGCTGATTTATAAAATGTCCGATTTGTCCTATTTTAACCCTTTGTTTATGTTTGATTGCTTATAGGCGTGTATGTCATATTATATTACGTTGCTGACTCGACGATTTAGAAAGTCCGATTTATACTAAATCTCTTAATATACATTTCACGCTTAGTGACGCCAAATAACTATACATTGAATTGAATAAATCCTGGTCAAATGATTTTGAGATGTCCTTTAATATCTGTTATGTAAAGTTACAATCACGCAGAGCGTGGTATTTGAAAAAACTTCTTGACAAATTAAATTTTTAATGTTAAAATAAAACTGATGCCCTAGAACAGTCTCACTTAGCGTGGTGAGAAAAAATAAAATAAAAAAACTATTGACAAAATAATCGAATCATGTTATCTTATACATATACCAACAAGGGAGACGAAATGACATCGACAAAGACAAAGAGAACAAAATTAGTAGTACGCGAAGCAGAATTCGCTGGACTGATTAAGCAAGCTAAAGAGCTGGAAGCCTCGATAGCTGACTCTCAACTAGCATTAAAGGGTATTACTGACTCGATCCTAGAAGCTATGGCAAGGGAAAATTTAACTAGCGTAGAGATCGACGGAATTGGAAGCGCGGAAATTGCTACTAAGGGTGGATCAGTGACATGGGATCAACCAAAACTTATCGAAATTCTGAAAAATGGTGCAAAAGAGCGTAAAGTGGACGCTGGCGATTTCATGGCGAAAATTTGCGCGCTTAAAGCTCGACCAAGCATTGCTGAATCGGAAAAATTGGATATTGAGAGTGCGAAAAAGGTTGGAAAATTCACAGATTACTTGAAAATTAAATAAAAGTGTAGGCGCAGGAAGTGTATATTTCGTATCTTTTTTCACGAAGAAATTTCTTGACAAACTTAAAATTCCATGTTATAATAATAATATAAGTACAAAGAGAGACAAGGACACACAAGAAAATGAACAACCAAGAAAAATACGAACAAATTGCACAACAAATTCTCAAACAACTAGGCGACAATCCTGGAAAATGGCAAGCACAATGGCACAAACTAGGATCAGCACAGAACCTAGATCGACGAGCCTACACAGGTGTTAATTCATTCTCACTAGCATTCAATGATTATGACTCACCATTCTACGGAACTTACAAAGCATTGCAAGCAAAAGGACTACAAGTTCAAAAAGGACAAAAAGGACACAGCGTAATTTACTGGACAATGATTCAGAAAAAAGATTCTGACGACGTATTCCCATTTATGAAATTCTACAAAGTTTTCAACATAGATCAATGTGATGGCGATAAATCACAATTCACATTCGCTGATAAATTACTCGATGCTGATTCAAGAATTCCTGAACTAGATAAGTGGATCAACTCTCACGGCGTACCAATTTCACACGGCGGAGATCGTGCATATTACCGACCAAGCACCCATGAAATTCAATTACCTAATTTTGAGAATTTTCTCTCACCAACAAATTACTATTCAACAGCATTTCACGAATTAGTGCATTCAACTGGTAAAGCACTAGAACGAGATCACACAGGCGCATTTGGTGATCCTAGCTACGCATTAGAAGAACTAATTGCTGAATCGGGATCAGCTATTCTATGCCAAGAACATAATCTCACACCTGAAATTCGACCAGATCACGCGCAATACATTGCAAGCTGGATCAAAGCGCTTAAAAACGAACCACAAGCATTTGTAAAAGCATTCAGCCAAGCAACCAAAGCAGTTAAATTTTTAATGAACGACGAAGAAAAAGAAGAAAAAGAAGTTGCTTAAAAATTAAAATTAACTATTGACATTTCACGCATTCAATGTTATATTAACAGTATAACCAAACGAGAGACAAAGGACAAAAAAATGAGAATAGCAGTACAAGGATCTAAAGGCGGAGTAGGAACTACGACTATCACAGTTGCATTAGCTACAATCCTAAACGCAAACATTTCAGCAGAAAATCCAACAGATTTACAAACTATCCTAACTGAAAAACCACAGTTCGATAAGTCAAAAAAACCATTCCACGTTAGAGATTTCGGAGTTACTGACGATTTTCAAACACATATTTCATTTGACAAAAATATCCTTGTGACTAGGAACGATTTTCTATCACTCTCACGATGTCACGACAAAATAGAAAAATTCGATCTAGTGGTGATTCAACGGATTGAAGGAAGCTCAATTGATCCAATTACATTCGCTCAAAGTTGCAACGTGAAATCCTACCTAGTAATTGATGTATTGCCACGAATTGCACGCTCAATTGACGCTGGAATTTTCTCAATCAGAATGCCCGACGAAATTAAATTACCAATAGAAAATTACGCTCAATCACTCACAAAGGAACTAGTCTAATGATTTACAACGGTCACGAAATTCTACTACGCAAAAACGCCAAAGTTGATTACACGCTTGACGACGACGGCAAAGTAATTGCACAGGATCAAACACATATTGAACCTGAAATTAGCTACGTGGTACGAGGATGGAATCCTAATCCATTCCCTACACTCGACGCTATCAAGCAAGCAATTGACGAAAATAATTCATGGCGACATAACGAGAAAATGTCCTTAGTTGCATACGACATTCTAGGATCACACGGAGACGAGTACACGACCGAAATTCTGAAAAAATACGTTGCTGACTCATTCTCTAAAGAAATCGACGGAGATGATGACCTGGAAGCACTGACTCAAGAATTAGAAGAATTGCTATCTGATATTGCACCAGACTATATACGCGAAAACGATGTAGAAAATGCACTATCACAAATCGTGAATTGCTACGACAACGGCGGAAAAACCATCGACCGATTCACAGTAGTTACAACTGACAAAGAGGGAGACGAAAACTATATGATATCACTCTCCCGTAATTGTGATATGCCAAACGGCGTGGCAATGACTGGACTAGGAATCGACGGAGATCATTTAGGACAAAAGATAGATTTCTACCAATTGCCCGAAACAGTACAAACCAAAGTCACTCACATGCTCAACTATGTCGATGCCGACTAAAAAATAAAAACCGACCTTGTGACGAGGCGCGATTCCTATTAAAAAATCAAACAAAATCAAAAAATTAATATACACCGCTGACTCGGAGCTGACTCGATGATTAAAAAACAAACATACCTACAATTAAAATCAACTCTCACCAACAAAAACGAATTGCATTTTAACGAACTCAAAGAGCAACTTAAAAGAGCCTTAGACAACGAATACCCGAAGCTAGAAGGCAAAATTAACAAAGTACACGCTATACACCTAGCACTTAAATTTGAGAAATCAACTCTCACACCTGACGAAATAATTTGCAAATACATTGCTGACTCAATAGAAATTAATCCTTGACAATTTAATATAACCATGTTATTATAAAATTAAATAAACCACCAGAGAGAAGGAAAAACAAATGGACATAGTGCAAGCAGATTACTTATACGACCTACTAGACGGACTCAAAAGAGGCGTAGTTGAATTCTATGCAATAGAGGGCGCTACTAATCAAGACCAAGCAATCGAGATAGTGACTAAGCGATTCAAAGAAGAATTAAACGGAGTGACTCAATGATTTACAAAAACCACACTTACGAAAAAATAGGTAAAGGTTACTGGTACATTGCCCCGAACGGAGATACACACAGAACCACAAGCATAGTCGCAATGAAAAAATTGATTACAGAATTAATAGAAGGATTAAACAAATGATTTATAGAGATCACGAAATACTAGCATCATTCCCTAGCACGGAAACATGGGACATAGACGAAACTGGAATGATGACTGAACCATTAAGATCAGATGCGCTTGATGTTCAACTCTATTGGGTAGATGATGGCGAAGAATTTTCTACACTTGATGAAGCTAAAAGTTATGTCAATAAATTATCACCAACTACACCCGAAATAAAAGCAGAACTAGAAGAACTACGACAAGCACTACGAGATGAAAACATTTCACAAGGTGAACTGGCACGACTAGAAGAACTAAAAGATTACATCGAATTCGGTGACGTTGAATTACTAGAACCAGCAGGAGTACCAGAGGGAGTGAATAACTAATGAAATACGAACTACAACAAATTGACTCAAACGACTTTGACCTAAGAGACGAAGCGGATCAAGAAAAAGATTGGAACACAATTTTTATTGCTGACTCGGACTTTGACTTAGCGGAACGATTGATTGATTTTATTAATGATGATGAGATTGATCCAACGACCTCATTTTATAGAGTTACTGACTCGACAACTAAAAAAACGATCATGGGAGTTGAATAGAAATGAAAATTTACATTTGCAAGGACTTAGATTGTGCATACTATTACGACGGAGAAGAACTCTGCTACGCACCATTTTACACTAATGACTTGGTGTTCGATACAGAAGAATTCTCAACAGTAGACGCCGATATTGTCGGAGAAGAATTAGTTATCATCGACGGCAAGGAAATTACATTTAACGAATTATATGAAAGAATTATAAAAGAATTACAAGAAGAATAATCCTTGACAATTTAATATAACCATGTTATTATAAAATTAAATAAACCACACACAACCAAAGGACAAAGACAATGGGACATGATATTTACGCACGACCAACCGATCAAGAAGATGTTACAGCACAATACTTTAGAATGAATATGAGTGGCCCAAGCGCCCCCTTATATTCCGCTCTAAATGCTGAACCACATTACGCTGGTGTATCGGGAGATGGTGGCGAAGAAAATTTCACACGCGACGAAATTATCACAGCCATTCAAGAATTCCCAAACATATTTTCAGCATACATTGATATTAAACCAACCGCCGAACAGCTCAAAGAAAATTACGCATGGCGATTTTCAGATGTAGAACCTAAGTATGATTGGACTCAAGAAGAAACCATCGGTTATTACATGTCAGCATTCGTAAGCATTATAGAATTCCTGACTCGATGCTTAGCACTGTTCGACGAATTCAAAACTGACTCAATTACAATTCGATTCGCGTAAGGAGGCTGACTCGATGAATATAAACGACTACATACAAACAGCAACGCAACAGATTATTAACACGATAGCAGACACGTTAGATGATCCTGAACAAACAGGAACTTTCACTTTCAACGTAGAGGATTCCACGATACGCAAAGACAATGATGAACTTATTGTCACTGACTCAAAAACTAATAATGTATGGCTAATAAAAATTACAGAAAAGGGAGTTAGATAATGCAAATCGACTTTATTAAACTAGAGCAGTCATTAAAAGAAAACCAACCAACACATCCAAACTATTCAATCTTCTTTGATTCGATGGCACGAGATATTCTCTCACTAAAGAATACTGAAAATTATATAAGTCCAATAGATAAAATGTCATTTGACGAAACATTAGATTTTCTAACAGATCAGTACCGATCTGACTTAAATATGATGCTTAAAGATTACGAGGTGAAATAATGAACCAAACACAATACTACGACATAATGCTTGCATACGCCCAAGAGTGTATCAATAGAAGTGAAGAAGAACCAGAAACGTGGACGTGGGAAGTACGCGACAACGCAGTTGATCCAACAACAGAACAAGTCTACGAATTCTCACCAAGTCTCTTTGTAGGAAACTTTGATTTACACGATGGTGAACTTTACGCTGACAACACGGAAGAAGATTATATTGCTGATTCGGCAATTGATTATGACATTTGCTTATTCATTCGATTACTACAAAATGAACTACTAACCAACCCAACGAACCACAATGAAAGACCATATCCAAATTCACTATACCAATATCAAACACAACGAAAGGCGATGCAACACTAATGATATTCAAAACACTTATAAAAATCCACACAGCACCATTTACCGTACCAGTCTCCCTAGCAAAAAAACAAAAACAACATCGTAAGATGGTAGCTATCCGAGGTAAGAGACGATGATTATTTATTTAGTAACTATTGATGATCCTATTACTGGCTCGACGTTTTTATCACACGCATTTCACACTAAGAAGGAAGCGCAAAACTATATCAACCATCGCAAAGTCTCAAAGACCGAAGAAGAATTCAACTACGAGGAAATTGATTTACACGACACCGCTAAGCAAGCAATCAGTAAAGATAGGATTTAACAATGATTCTCGCAATTAATTGGCTGATTCTTAATCTTAGAATTTGCTTAATAGGATTTTTATTTATATTCATTCTCACAGCTTGTTTTAGCTTTATGGAAGATGAAGAAAGTTATTTTTCAGATCGTCACCCAATTATTACCACGATACTTATACTACCAATAGTTTATTTAGTATTAAATCTAGTGATAGTTTTTACATATTTATTTATTCAATTATTCATTAAGATAGGAGAAATCTAATGTACGACAACTACCCCCCTGGACTCTCACATAGCGACTTAATCCATGTAGGAGAACTCACAGATCCTTATGACGAATTCTACGAGAACTATGAACCAACCGATGAGGAGATGGAAGAATTCCTAGCAGATAATTTAACAGAATTCATATCAGATTTTAATATAAATAAACCCTGGCACAAAAAAGGAGTTACCTGGAACGATCTTGTTGAATGGTATAAAAATGAAAATCAATCCATAATAGAAAATGAATATGAAAGGCAAAGAGATGACTAAGGAATGTTGTACATATCCGAAGTACTGGAACTACATTAATTTCATTGTAAATAATTCTTATGACTTAGAAGATTTAAGAGAAGCAATCACACACCAAAAAATCATTCCTGATTCCGTGATTTTAGAAAACCACACTCAACACCCTTGCTACACGCCTGACACGGCACTTTACTTAGACGCATTAAAATTATTCAAAGAAAAACAAAGGACACCTCAACTATGAAAAAACGACACGCACTTATCAACGCAAAACATGACCAATGCCCACCAACAAAATTAGCACCAGAAAATATAACAGTCTCATTAATTCCAAATCAGCTTTACGGCACATACACATTCCTATGCCCTCATTGTAAATATCTCATTACAAAAGCCGCATCGACGCATATCATTGATCGCCTAATTGATGACGCTCAAGTCCAATACACAGTCGAACCAGCACACCCCACACAGCTCACAATAAAAGACCTATACGAATTCAACCTAGAACTTTACGGAACGGACTAAAAATTAAAAACTAAAAAAAGTGTCTTATGACAAGGCGCGATTTCCGAAGGAGAGAAAAAGAAAAGTCAAATTTATATTTATAATATATTTATAGTGCTGACTCCACGTTTTCGAAAGGACAAGAAAATGATAGTAGTGATCCAACACCCACAGAAAAAAGTAATTCACGTAAGCACACACGAAACAGAGTGTCATCGCTGGCTCCACGCTCACGCTCGACACCTAACTCACTCATTCCTCACACGTAACCCCACGAACAGATTATTTGCAGCTAGTGATTACTTTAGAACAGCCCCAGAAGATTTAACACCATCCCAAATTGCTGATCCCGAAGTTTATAACTTCATGTATTACACATTCTTAAAGTATTTTACAATTGAATCAGCTACATCTAAAAAACAGATACAACCCTCACTCTCAATCACAAAAATTGACATAAAGGAATATAATCATTAATATTATGTTGCAACAAAATAAGGACATTGACAAAAGAACAATTTAGTATTATCATACTAATACGGACATAAATAAAGGAAATATAATGACACATAAAATAACACAACAAGCCCCCTGGCTTGCATCCACACTCAATACTGGTGATTCGAACTTTCTCGAACAAGCTAATCTCACACAAAAGATTACTAAAGAACCAGTAGCATCTAACGGAACAGAAATCCCAGGCGTAAAAGCATTAATGCGACTTAGCGACAAGACATTCTATCGCGTAGTTCCAGATGATTTTGAGGTGCTACAACCTGAAGAATTCTTCCAACTAACTACACAAGTAGGTGGCTTAGTACACTCAGCAGGTCAAACAGACGATGGCGAAATAGTTTACTTCACAACTATTCCTGAAGAACAATATCAGACCTTTCAAGTAAATAATGATATTTACCAAAACTTCATTCTCTTTGCTCTCAGCTACAATGCTGACATCGGAATTGCAATTCTTCCTATCTCAGTAAACATCAGCCGTAATCTCACATTCAACGTAGCCGAAATGTTGCAGACTCCACGTCCACGCATTCGCCAATCTAAGAATGTAAAAGCTCGTGCAAAAAATCCTCACGAATTCAAAGAAATTTATAAAGATTGTTTGCGACAGCTCACCACTTTCAAAGAGACACTTAGAAAATCCGCAGATATGAATGGATACTCTCTCCCAGAAGTACTTGAAACTCTTATCCCAATTCCTCCAAAGGCAACGGATAATAAAATCACACGTACCCTCTCTCTCAGAGAAGAAATATCAAACAATCATATTGCACTATACGGAACATCTCTTTATTCCATCTTTACCGCAATATATGCAACAGACATCGAGCGTCATGACAAGCGAAGAATCACATTAGCACGTAGATTTTTCACAGGAAAGACATCTCCGCTCGCAGTCCAAGCAATTAATTTAATGCAAGACGATAAGAAGGTGGCGTAATACCTACCTTCTTAGTCCGAGTCCGAGTCCGAGTCCGAGTCTCCAGCATCTAATTCACCCTCAATAACATCTCCGACTCCGAAAACACTATCAGTTTGGACTCTAAGCTCAATTATCTCCTCAGGCGTCGCACCTTCTCCCAGCCTATCTAACATTTGAATAAAAACATTCTTACGCCCCAGCTCTTTCAACAGGTAAACAATTTGCTGATCTATAAAATCGCTCATCTCCGACGCCTTAGCCTCAGCTTCTTCTTTCCTATAACTCTCCGCAGTATCTAAAACAGCCTTAGCAGCTTGTAATTTTATTGGCTCAGTCTTAGCATCCACCGACAAATCAATAATACTATCCAAAGCACCAGGGACAGCTTCGGCCAATCTCCGTTTAGCCTCCGCAACTCGATCCGCAAAAACAGAACCCCCAGCCCCAGCCATAGGAACTACCTCTCCACTACCATTTCCATCCGACATGATACACCTCCAAATACTCACAAGCCCAGTCAATTAAATCACAGAACCGCTCAAAATTTTCATCTCTAAATAAGTTATCCACAACCTTTTCCACAGCTAAATAATACCTCTCATCATCCCTTACAGCCTTTCCAACATCCACCAAAAAAGGCAACACATCCTCAACGCGCTCCATCAAATCCACAGCCATGACAACCTTCTTAAAGTCATCTTCCACATCCTCAGAATTAACTAATTCGAAGCTAGTAGCATACCCAACCTCGATCAAAACACGAGCAAATTTAACATACCGACTAACTAACCCGTTCCCGATTTTTACACCATGTGTCCCACACCAATCTGACCCAAAAATACAGTCTCTATCACATCCGTCCTTCTTACAGACGCCAAACCATTCAACCTCACGCTCCACCTTAATAGGGGGAATTTCTAATCCACGTTCACGGAAAAATCTTTCCTCACGCTCACTAAACAACACCTTCCTCACCTTCATATTTTATATATAAATTACCGTCATCACCTACACCAAAAACGAACCCAGCACCACCAACAGGCTCATTAAATCTCCGAGCAGTTTGTAGTGCTACACTCTCACTCATTTTTCGATACAGTTTCCACTCTCCCTCATCATCAATAGCATCTTTAATACTTTCTTCATATTTGATTCTCGACCGAGGTATCCTCACTCAAATCACCACTTTCTTTTAATCTAAAAATATGCTAACTTAGTATATACTACGGTTCTTAAATATACACATAAATAATTAATATACATTGCTGACTCGACACTTAGAAAAGGACAAAAACCAGTGAACAACCAAGAAAAATTAGAAGTGATTGACCGAGAAATAGAGCGATCTTACACACAGCGAGACGGTAAAACCCGACTAAACAACCACCCTAACTACCTATCCGATCTTTATAACATCCGAGCATCCCTACTCTCCATACCAGACCCCGAAAACCGAGGCCCAAATACCCACTACAGATTCCGAAATGTCCTCCCCAACTCCTTAAAAATAATCCCTAACGGCAACGCAATAACCATAGAATTCGAAGAGTACGAGTAATGCTAGATTTCACAATCTTCCTAGAAAACAACCTCCGCATAATCCCAATCTGGCCCTCAAATTATAACCCAGAAGAAGACATCTCCACATGCCTATGCCCTCGAAAATCTTACTGCCCAAATCCAGGTAAACATCCGATGTTCAAAGAGTGGTATAACTCACCACCGCCAGAAAATACCGAAACCGTCAAAACGCAAATTCAAAATTCGAAATGCAATTTCGCAATTGTAACTGGCATTCTCCCCAACGACCCAACCCAACAACTCATAATCATCGACGTTGATCTCCCAGCCATGCATTTAGAAGAAATTAAAGAATTCCCACCAACGCTGACCATAGCAACTCCATCAGGAGGACTTCACTTTTACTACATCGTCCCTTCCTCAATCAAAATCCCCAACTTATCCACAGGCTATGTAGACATCCGAGCATATCACGGATACGCCCTATGTCCACCTTCCTCACGCTACCGCTTCGTCCCCACATCCCTCTCCACAATCACACACCTCACCACACTCCCTAACATCCCCTCTAACCCCTCTAATTCTTCACGTAACGGCTCCTCGACCCATCCAGGTATCAACCATCCAAACGATTACGAAATCACCTCAGAAGGGCTTGTAGCATGTGGAGGACGAGATGCCTACGTTTTCTCAACCTTAATCACACTCGTAAACGCAGGTCACAGCCTAAATTCCCTTCTCCAACAAGCCGACACCATCTACTCCCAACTAGAACAACCTCCCAAAGACCCCTACACCCTCTCAGCCATCCGAGACAAGGCATACCGCGTCTACGACCGCTACCACGACCCCGAAACAGAAGCCTTACGCCAAGCAATGGACGCCACTTATCCTCCAGCACCAACCCCCTAAAAAACAGCTTACAACTCCCTTACAATTTTTTTACAATTAAAAAAATCTCAAAATCCCAGGTCACATATTCTTTCTTACTATATTACTTCTTTTCTATAGAATCAAGAAAAAAAGAGTATAGAGAGAGAGTTGAGCCCCCCCTGTAAGTGAATAAACAACACTTGACCAGGACTTTTTTAATACAACTTGACAAGTTTTACTTTATAATTTATAATATTCTCCATGTCAAATAGCTATAAACCTCAAGATTATAAAATGTATTTCGATGATGGAAAGTTTCTTCCAGTAGATATGGCGAAGGATGTTTCGCAAGGTATCGCAATGGGTCCAGACAACACATACTGGGAATACGAATTAGGCGTTTTTCGACGCGATCCTCTCTGCGTACAACGCCGAGTTGTGGAAATTCTTGGTAATAAAGCAACACCAACACTCACAAACAAGGTCATTCACGTCCTTGATCCATTTCTCGATAAACTCACTCACGATCAACCAGACCCTTCATACATCAACCTCGAAAACGGAATGTATAATATAAAAAAGAAACGAATTGAACCACACTCACCAGCATTCCACTCCATAGTACAACTACACGTCATGTATGACGAGACAGCCGAATGTCCAATATTCGACGCATTCCTTGAAAAAGTATGTCCACCACACTCACTAAAAATGGTATGGCAAGTCATTGCTTATCTCTTAATCCCAGGAAACCCCTTCCAAAAAGCCATCCTCTTCTACGGACCAGGCTCAAACGGAAAATCAACTTTCATCAACGTGATGGAAGCCTTAGTGGGAAAAGAAAATTGCTCTAACATCACCCTTAAACAAATGGCAAAAACCTTTGAGCCTGCTGAACTCCTCGGCAAACAATTAAACACCGTAGGTGATCTCGATCTTAAATACCATGAAGACACAGAATCCTTTAAAAAGCTTGTAGGTGGTGACCCCATAACCGCCCAAAGAAAAAACAAAGACCCCTTCAACTTCGTCTCTTGGGCAGTTCCCCTCTTCGCTGCTAACTCCCTATGGTCCTCCGTTGATCAATCAGAAGGCTACTGGCGTCGTTGGCAAATTATTTCCTTCCCCAACAAGGTCAACGAAAACACCTTCACCCACACTAGAGAAGAACTTCTCTCCTCAACAGAGCTCGCAGGTATCTTTAATAAAGCAATGACCTATCTCCCAGAGCTTATGAAAAAACGACGATTCGATTCGAACCTCATCAACGAACTTCTTATGTCAGAATTTCAACACGAATCCGACAACGTAGCAGTATGGATTGACGATGATGAGTCTATTACATATAAGCAAGCAGAAGATGACAGTGTTTATTCACGTAAAGTTCTCTCCTATGAAACTTACAAGCAGTGGTGCTACGCATCCAATCACAGACCACTTACCAATCAAAAGTTCTACAAACGCCTAGTCGCAAACGGCTATACTTTTGGCACAAAAGAGAACATGCGAGTAATCTTCGGCATGACATTTAAAGGAAAGTAAATAATGAAAGAACAAGAACAAGAACAAGAACAAGAACAAGAACAAGAACAAGAACAAGAACAAGAACA